>Ga0182015_10001546_pt1 | contig 29928 bp, 26 predicted proteins | sample 712P3MmetaG_FD_120478 | JGI IMG/M metagenome (GOLD analysis project Ga0182015, IMG submission 120478) | Permafrost microbial communities from Stordalen Mire, Sweden - 712P3M metaG | ecosystem: Environmental > Terrestrial > Soil > Wetlands > Permafrost | place: Sweden: Stordalen | collected... | reverse complement strand
TCGGCGCGATCGGCGCGATCGGCGCGCGCGACGGTCATGTCATCGCCGACGGGTTCGACTACAGCCAGGGCCGCGCCGGCGGGTTCGACCCGCACAAGCGCATCCCCGACATGGATCTGGACGGGATCGACGCGGCCTTTCTCTATCCGAGCATCGGCCTCTTCGTCGGCGGCGTCGTCGATCCCGGTCTCGCCGGCGCGATCTGCCGCGCCTACAACCGCTGGCTCGCCGATTACTGCGCGCCCTATCCCGACCGGCTCTTCGGGGTCGCCATGCTGCCGATGCAGGACGTCGACCAGGCGATCGCGGAGATGACGTTCGCGCGCAAGGAACTTGGCATGAAGGGCGGTTTTCTGCGCCCCAACCCCTACAACAACCGGCTGATCCACGATCCGGCCTATGAGCCGTTCTGGACCGCCGCCGAGGAACTCGATTTCTCGATCGGCTTTCACGAAGGCGCGGCGCCCGGCATGCCGCAAGTCGGCGTCGACCGCTTCAACGGGCGCGGCGCGCAGCACATCATCAGCCATACGATGGAAATGATGCTGGCCGCGCTCAGCATGATCTGGGGCGGGGTCTGCGAGCGACATCCCAAGCTGCGGGTCGGCTTCCTCGAATCGGGCGGCGGATGGATCGCGCCGTGGCTCGACCGGATGGACCGCCATTTCGACGACCAGGGGTTCAACGATTCCGGCCTCAAGATGCGCCCGAGCGACATCTTCCGGCGGCAATGCTGGATTTCGTTCGAGCCGGTCGAGGGCGGCCTTCACTACCTGGCCGACTATATCGGCCCGCACAAGATCATGTGGGCGACCGACTATCCGCACCCCGACGGGTTCTTCCCCGGCGCGCCAAAGATGGTTCGGAAACAGCTCGAAGGGCTCTCGGCCGAGACCAAGCGTCAGGTGATGGCCGGCGGGGCGATGGGGTTCTACGGGCTGCATTGACGGGAGCGGTCCCCGCTCTCGTCATTCCCGACTTGATCCGGAGATCTCCCGAATCGCGACGAACTTAGAACCCGCCGTAGCTGGATACCTTGCCGACCAGGTGGCGGCCCGGCTCCAGGGTGGATCGCGGCCGAGGCGCGGCGCCGGCGGCGGCGAAGTCGCGGTCATGGATTTCGATCTGCGCCGCGTAATTGTCGCGGTAGCGGCGATAGGCGTCTTCGTGGCGCGCGATCGCGGCCGGGTGAAATTCGGCCTCGGGCGGCGGCAGGACGTCGAAATTGCCGCCGGTGTTCTCGCCGCGCACCAGCGGCACCCGCATCCTGACCGACGAGGTGATCCGGCAATGCGCCGGGATATAGCTGATGCCGATGCCGACGCGGCGGTGGCCGGAGCGGTTGGGCGCCGATCGATGGCGGCATAGCGTATGGTGCAGCGAGAAGCTGCCGGCCGGCACCGCCATCATCACCGTGTCGCGCTGGTCGAACTCGTCGACGATCGCCTGGCCGCCGCCATTGATGCTGTCCTTGAGGCCGAGCGCGGCATGGCGCAGTTGGCGCGGCTGGCCGCGCGCCGACACGACCTCCATGCAGCCGGCCTCCTCGGTCGCGTCGCTCAGCGCGACCCAGGCGGTGACGTGCTCGTAGGGCTCGATGCCGAAATAGGTCGCGTCCTGGTGCCAGGCCGCGAAGGTCGGGCTGTTAGCCTCCTTGATGAAGAAGGTCGTGGTGAACACCAGGATGTCGGATCCGATCAGATCCTCGACCGCGTCGAGGATGCGCGGATGCCGAATCAAGCCGTCGAGCCACGGCAGGAACGCGTAAGCTGCCGAGCGCCAGCGCCAATCGCCCTCGTTGACCGGATTGCCAAGCCAGGCCTCGTAGCGCGCGAGTCCGTCGCGGCATTCGGCGAGCTCCGCGTCGCCCAGCGCCTTGTGCGGAAACGAATAGCCGTCGCGGTGGTAGGCATCGATTTGGTTGTGGCTGAGCATTTGCGCCTCCCGAGGCGGAATATCGCCGAAGCGTAACGCAAGTCTGGGCTCCTTACCAACCTGCCCTGGGCCGGGCTTGACCCGGCCATCGACGTCTTATGTCGCTGGCCGTGCCGGCAAAGACGTGGACCCCCGGGTCAAGCCCGGAGGAGGGAAATTTTAGAGGCACTGCCTAGTTGTTCGCCCAGATTGTCTCGCGAACGCGGGGATAGATTTCCGCGGCCCAGCGGCGGCCACTGAACACGCCGTAATGTCCGACGCCGGTCTGCAGATGATGGTTGCGGCGCATCGGCAGGATAGAGGTGCACAGCTCCTGCGCGGCCAGCGTTTGGCCGATGGCGCAGATGTCGTCGTTCTCTCCTTCGACGGTGAGGAGCGCGGTGCGCCGGATCGCCGCCGGCTCGACCTTGCGGCCGCGCGAGACGAGGACGCCGCGCGCCAATTCATGTTTCTGGAAGATGCGGTTTACCGTCTGCAGATAGAACGCGGCGGGCAAATCCATCACCGCGAAATACTCCTCGTAGAAGGCGCGGTGGGCGGCGATGCCCTTGTCGTCCTCGTCGACCAGGTTCTCGAATTGCCGAGCAAAGGCGCGGATATGGCGTTCGAGGTTCATCGCCATGAACGCGGCGATCTGCAGGAAGCCCGGATAGACGCGGCGATAGGCGCCGGCATGGCTGACCGGCACCCGGCTGATCAAATTGGCCTCGAACCATTCGATCGGGTGCTCCATCGCCAAATCGTCGACCTTGGTCGGCTTGATCCGCGTGTCGATCGGGCCGGCCATCAGGGTCATGCTGCGCGGCTGACAGGGGTGACCGGATTGCGCCATCAGCGACACCGCCGCGAGTACCGCGACCACCGGCTGGCACACCGCGACGACATGCGAGCCCGGGCCCAGAACCTCGAGGCATTGGATGATGTGCTCGATGAAGTCGTCGAAATCGAAATCGCCGGCCGACAGCGGTACGTCGCGCGCGTTGCGCCAGTCGGTGATGTAGACGTCGTGCTCGGGCAGCATCGTGCGCACGGTGTGGCGCAAGAGGGTCGCGAAATGCCCCGACATCGGCGCCACCAGCAGCACTTTGGGCTGCGGCTGCGGCGTCTCCTTGGCGAAGTGCAGCAGCGTCGCGAAAGGCGTGACCCGCACCTTCTTCTCGGTCACCGGCACCGTGCCGTTGCCGATCGTCACGCTGTCGATGCCGAATTCCGGCCGCCGATGCTGCAGCCGGCCTTCGGCGAACATTTGGCAGGTCGCGGCAAACCCGCGCTGAAAGCCGGTTTGGGGAAACCCGAGCCAAGGCCGCCCGAACGCGTCGCCCATCGCCGCCGCCATGCTTTGCAGCGGGGCGAGGCCGTCGGCGTAGCTCTGATAGATTTGGTACAGCACCGTGCGCTTTCCGCTCCGAACGCTTGCTGTCAATGGACGCGAGGGAAAACCGCTAGCGGAGCCGTGAAAATGCACCGGGACCCTAAGATAGTGCGGGTTGCGCTGCGGTGCGAGATGATTTGTGCTTTGCAGCATTGCATTTTTGTGTCGGGAACCTCCCGTCTGGCCCGGGTTTTGCCCGGTTGGGAAAGCCTGTTAGATTGGCTTGCAGGTCCTCCCGAAAGTTGCGGCCATGGCGAAAGCCGTCTTGACGATCAGCAGCAAGAACTATTCGTCGTGGTGCCTGCGCGGCTGGCTGCTGGCGAAATGGGCCGGGCTCGACTTCAAAGAGCAGATCGTGTCGGCGGACGATCCCTCGGTGCGCGCCGAACTGCTGCTGCAATCCTCCTCGATCCTGGTGCCGACGCTGAGCCACGACGGCATCTCGATCTGGGACACGCTCGCGATCGGCGAATACCTCAACGAACTGTACCCGAAGGCCGGGCTGCTGCCGGCGAGCCGCGCGGCGCGCGCGCATTGCCGCGCGATCTGCGGCGAGATGCACTCCGGCTTCGGCGCGCTGCGCTCGGCCTTGCCGGTCAATCTGCGCGGCACCAAACCCGGCTTTGTCGTATGGTCGGCGGCGCAGGCCGATATCGAACGCATCCTCAAGATCTGGCACGACTGTTTCGAGCGCTGGAAAGGCCCATACCTGTTCGGCAAGAAGCTCACCATGGCGGACGCGATGTACGCGCCGGTCTGCACCCGCTTTCGCACCTATTGCGTGCAGCTTGATCCCGAGGCCGACGAATATTGCGAGCGCATCATGTCGCTGCCGACGACGCTCGAATGGATCGAGGCCGCCAAGCTCGAACCCGAGGAAATGCCCGAGCTTGACGCGGAGTTCTGAGAGTTGACATGTGAAGCACATGTTTTAATGTGCCGCACATGTCAAAGATGATCCAAATCCGAAATATGCCCGACGAGATGCACCGGGTGCTCAAATCGCGTGCGGCGGCGCAGGGAATGTCGCTCTCGGACTATCTGCTGCAAGAGCTCCGTAAGAGCGCCGAAGTGCCGACGATCGATGAGTGGCTGGCGCGTGTGCGAAATCGTGAACCCGTCCAGATGGACGTTTCGGCCGAGGAGGCGATTCGCGCCGAGCGCGATTCGCGGTGATTGTCGTCGACGCCTCCGCTCTCACGGAGGTGCTCTTGCGCGGCTCCGATGCCAGCACCATCGAGCGGCTTCTCGCTTCCGCGGGAGCTATTCACGGGCCCCATCTGCTGGATCTCGAGGTGACGCAGGTACTGCGGCGCTATGCGGCAAGGGGGCTGGCGGACCCGGCACGTTGTCGCCAGGCGCTCGACGATCTGGAAAAGATGGGCTTGCGTCGCCATCCGCACGACCATCTGCTGTCACGCGTGTGGGATCTGCGGCACAACCTGACCGCTTATGACGCGGTCTACGTCGCTCTGGCGGAATACCTCGGTGCGCCGTTGCTGACGCGCGATCGCCGGCTGGCAGCCGCGCCGGGACATTTCGCCCGGATCGATCTCGTGTAATCTGGTGTCGCGCACGAACGGCAGCTGGGAGGAACGCCATGGATTTCGCTGACGCCCCGGACCATGCCGAATTCCGCCGCGAATTCCGTTCCTGGCTGGAAGCCAATCTCACCGATGACCTCAAGGTCGAGGATGCGTCGGATTCTCGTGTCGCGCCCGACCGCGAGACCCTGGAAAAGCGCGTCGCCTGGCAGAAGAAGATGTACGCCGCCGGCTGGGTCGGCATCTCCTGGCCGAAGGACTATGGCGGGCGCGGCGCCAGCTTCATCCAGCAGGTCATTTTCGACGAGGAATATTTCCGCGCCCATGCGCCGATCCTGCCCGGCCACAGCGCGATCAATCTGCTCGGACCGACGCTGATCCAACTCGGCACCGAGGCGCAGAAGAAACGTCATCTGCCCGCTATTCTCGCCGGCGACGAGCGCTGGTGTCAGGGCTTCTCGGAGCCCGGCGCCGGCGGCGACCTCGCCAGCCTGCGCACCCGCGCGGTCGACACGGGCGATCATTTTGTCGTCAACGGCCAGAAGGTATGGACCTCGGGCGCGCATTTCGCCGATTGGTGCTTCCTGTTGGTGCGTACCGACCCCGACGCGCCCAAGCACCACGGCATCACCTATTTGCTCGTCGACATGAAGACGCCCGGCATCACCGTGCGGCCGCTGGTGCTGCTCAACGGCCATCGGCATTTCAATGAGGTGTTCTTCGAAGACGTCGTGGTGCCGAAGGCGAATGTCGTCGGCAAGATCAACGAGGGCTGGAAGGTCGCGATCACCACCTTGATGTTCGAGCGCGGCGGCGCCGGCGGCCGCGACCACGCGGCGCAGATCGCCCGCCTCGTCGAGTTGGCGAAGCAGTTTCCCAACCGGCAGGAGCCGTCCTGGGACCAGACCCATGTGCGCCAGATGCTGGCGCAGCTGGCGATCGACGCCCAGGCGCTGAAGGTGACGCGGCTGCGCGGCCTCAGCCGCCGGCTGCGCGGCGAGCCGCCAGGCCCCGAAGGCTCGATCCTCAAGCTGTTCGGCTCGGAGCTTGCCCAGCGCATTGCCGACGCGTCGTCGACGCTGCTCGGCCCGTACGCGACGATCGACGGTTCGACCGAGGCGGTGCCCGACGCCGGCCGCTGGGCGCATCGCGTCCTCGGGGCTAGGCAATACGCGATCGCCGGCGGCACCAGCGAGATCCAGCGCAATATCATCGGCGAGCGCGTGCTTGGCCTGCCGAAGGGGTGAGCGGCGATGGACATCGGCTTTAGCGAAGAACAAGAGCTTCTGCGTGATACCGCGCGGAAATTCCTAGATTCCGCCTGTACGACCAAGTTCGTGCGCGAGCGCATGGCGACCGCGGAGACGGTGACGCCCGAATTCTGGGCGCGCCTCGCCGAGCAGGGCTGGCTCGGCATCAACTTCTCGGAAGAGGACGGCGGCAGCGGGCTCGGGCTCACCGACCTCGTCGTGCTGATGGAGGAGATGGGGCGGGCGGCGATGCCAGGCCCCTTCCTCGCCACGGTGCTGCTCGGCGGCGCGGCGATCCGCGAGGCCGGCTCCACGGTGCAGCGCCGAGAGTATTTGCCGCGCATCGCCGAGGGTGCGCTCAAAGCGACCCTTGCCGCGACCGAGGCCAACGCACGCTGGGACGCGTCCGGAATCACGATGAACGCCCAGCCGCTGCGCGGCGGCGTCAACCTGTCGGGAACCAAGCTGTTCGTGCCCGACGCGCACCTCGCCGACATTATCGTCGTCGCCGCGCGCACCCGCGACGGCAGCACGATGGAGGACGGGGTGAGCCTGTTCGTCGTGCCCAGAGACGCGGCCGGGCTGGGCGTCTCGCTGATGCCGTCGATCGACGAGACCCGCAAGCTGTGCGAGCTGCGGTTCGACAATGTCGCGGTGCCGCAAACGGCGTTGCTCGGCGAATTGCATCTCGGCTGGCGGGCGTTGGCGCGGCTCTACGACAGCGCCGCCGTGGCGCTCGCCGCCGAAATGTGCGGCGGGGCGCAGCGCGTTATGGAAATGACCGTCGAGTACGCCAAACTGCGTGAGGCCTTCGGCAAGCCGATCGGCAGCTATCAGGGCGTCAAGCACAAATGTGCTGATATGCTGGTCGAGGTTGAGAACGCTAAATCATTGACTTATTACGCTGCGTGGGCGATCGACGAAGGCGCTGACGATGCGCCGCTCGCGGCGTCGATGGCGAAATCCTACGCCTCGGACGCGAGCCGCAAGGTGTCCAACGCCGGGATCCAGCTACATGGCGGCATCGGCATGACGTGGGAGCACGACCTTCACCTCTACATGAAGCGCGCCAAGGCAAGCGAAGTGGCCTTTGGTGACGCCACGTGGCACCGCGAACGGGTGGCCCAGCTGATCGGAGCCTAGCGGCGGATTGCCTGCCGGCGGCAATCCGCCGTGATTTGATTGCTTTCAGGGCGAAAATCGCCGGGATATATTGCCCGTGATGTCGCTAGACCCGGACAAAGTCGGTCTATGCCGAAAATCCTCATCTCCTATCGGCGCGCGGATTCGGATGCGATCACCGGTCGCATCCGCGATCGGCTTTCGCAATATTACGGCGAAGGCTCGGTGTTCATGGACATCGACAGCATTCCGCTGGGCATCGATTTTCGCAAACAAATCCACGACGCGATCCTGGAAAACCAGTTGTTGATCGCGGTGATCGGGCCGAAATGGCTGGGGCCCGGCGATGACGGCAACTTCCGCATCAACGACGAGCTCGACCCGGTGCGGATCGAAGTCGAAACCGCGATCGGGCGCGGCATCCCGACGGTCCCGGTGCTTGTCGGCGGCGCGACCATGCCGCGGCCGAGCCAGTTGCCCGAAAGCCTAAAGGATTTTTCCTTCTACAACGCCGCCGCGATCGATGCGGGGATCGATTTCCGCCAACACATGGATCGGTTGATCCGCTCGATCGACCTGATCCTGAAGCGCAGGCCTCGGCTCGCCGATGGCGAGGCCGGTCGGGCGCCGCGAAAATGGCTGTGGGCGGGGCTGGCGGCGGGGCTCGTTATCCTCGTGACGGCGGGCGGATTGGGCTGGCGTTATCTCAAGGAGTCGCCACCGCCGGCTCAGCAGGCGGCAATGCCGGCGACACCGCCGCAATCGACATCTACGGCCGCGACGCCGCAACCTCAACCTCCGGCGGTCGCCGAACCGGCTAAGCCCGCGCCGACGCCGCCCGCGCCCGCGCCGCCTCAGCCGGTCGAGCGCTATTCCTCGGCGGCGGAGGCGACAGCGGCCTGCGAGGCGAATTCGGCGCCGCTCCTCTACCAGGATCTGAAGACCGATGACGGCGCCTGGAACCAGCTGACCAAAGACGACAAGGGCGCCGGCGCCGCCTTTGTCGACGGCGTGCTGGTCATCACGGCGCAAGCCAATGACGACTGGATCGTCGCGCGGAAGAGCGCCGCCTTTTCCGGCGCCAGCGTTTGCGCACGCGTGCAGTCGCCGCCGGCTCAAACCAAGCTTGCCGACGGCGGTGGCGGCATCGCCTTTTGGGCGCTCGACAACGATAACTACTACGAAGTCTACGTGACCCCCGCCGGCAGCTACGGCGTCCTGCGCTACGCGAATGGGGACTCGACAACGATTGTCCCCAACACCCCCTTCGCCGCGCTCAAGCAAGGGTTGAACGCGGTCAACCAGATCAAGCTTACGGCCAACGAAAACACGATCACCGTGTTCTTTAACGGCATTGAAGCCCGCGACTTTCACGCCGAGCGGCCAAAGGGTGACGTCTATATCGGGCTTGGCGCGAATTCCGAGGAAACCCAACGCGACGAATGGCGATTTCTCGACCTGACGGTCGTTGCCTCCAACTTTGGCCAGGAGCTGACCGATTACGGGGTCGCGCCGCAGACTATGATGCGGCACGATGTCGAGGCGCCGACGCCGACGACGCTGCCCGGCGCTCGGGTGCTGCGAACCGAGGAGCTCAATAGCGCCCTGCGCGACAATTCTCTCGATGGCGCCCCGCTGCTCCTGCTCGATGTTCTCGCCGGCAATCACGAGACCATTGCCGGCGCCCACCGGCTTTCCTATGCCGGCAGCGGCGGCGACTTCACCGACGACATCCAGAAACGGCTGGGGCGCGATTTGAAGGCCCTGGCAAAGAACAACATGGCGACGCCGCTGGTGTTCTTCTGCCAAGGCTCGAAATGCTGGGAATCCTATAACGGCGCTTTGCGCGCCTTGAAGATCGGCTTTACCCGGGTCTACTGGTATCGCGGCGGGCTGACCGCGTGGCAGGAAGCCGACCTGCCGGTCAAATAGCCGGGCGCGAGGCAGCACGATTATGCAGGCGCGGGCGAGAGCAGCCGTTGGCCGAACGAGCGTGCTGCGCCTTGTCGCGCCAAGCCTGGCGGGATTGGCGGGCTACGCGGCGGCGCTCGAGGCCGGCTGGTCGCCCAACACCACCCGCGATGTCTCGGCCGAGCAGGTGGCGCTCTATCGGCGCGATCCGGCGGCGTTGATCGAGGAGCTGACCCGCCAAGACGGCACGATCAAGCTGGCTGGCCGCGGAAGTGTGCCTCGTCTGCCGTCGCGCTCCTTCTGGCTCGACGACGCTGAGTTCTGCGGCAGCATCAATCTGCGTTTCGCGACGGGCACCGAGGCGTTGCCGCCGCACGTCCACGGCCATATCGGCTACGCGGTGGTGCCGTGGAAGCGACGGTGCGGCTACGCGACCGAGGCGCTGCGCCTGCTGCTCCCGGTGGCGCGCGAGGTCGGGCTGAAGCGCGTGCAGATCACCTGCGATGACGATAACGAGCCGTCGCAACGCGTCATCGTGGCGAACGGCGGGGTGCTGGAGCGGAGTTACCCGACGCCGGAGGGCGCAACCAAGCTGTCGTTCTGGATCGAACTTTGCGCGTGATAGGATCGCCAGTGCATCGGAGTCGCGGAGAGGTCGGTGGCGCATTTGTCGGGTCGGTACGACGCGGCGCATCTGGCGCGCCATCTCGCGAAATTCCGGGTGCCGGCGTCTCGGGAAGGGTCTGCTTGTGACCGAATTGCCTAGTTTCTCCGTCGCCGACCAGGTTGCGCTCGTCACCGGCGCGTCGAGCGGGATCGGGCTGCATCTCGCGGAGGTATTGGCCCTGGCCGGCGCCAAGGTGGCGCTCGCCGCTCGCCGCGTCGACCGGCTGGAACAGGCGTGCGCCGCGATCCGCGAGCGGGGCGGGACGTGCCTCCCAGTCGCGCTCGACGTGACCAGTCAGAAAAGCATCGCCGCCGCGCTCGACGCCGTGGAGGCCGGGCTCGGCGGTCTCTCGGCGCTGGTCAACAACGCCGGGGTCGTGGTGTCGAAACCGTTTTTCGAGCACACCGAGGAAGACTGGGACCACGTCGTCGACACCAACCTCAAGGGCGCCTGGCTGATGGCGCGCGGGTTCGCGCATCACCTGGTCGAGCGCAAGCGGCCTGGACGCATCGTTAACATAGCCTCGGTGTTGAGCTTTCGCACGATCGCGCGCGTGCCGCCCTATCTCGCGGCCAAGGCGGGCCTGTTGCACCTCAACGGCGTGATGGCGATGGAGCTGGCGCGCTACGGCATCCTCGTCAACGCGATCGCGCCCGGCTATGTCGTGACCGATTTCAACCGCGATTTTCTCGAAAGCGAGGCCGGGTTGAAGCTGGCGGCCCGAGTGCCGATGAAGCGGGTCGGGCAGGTCGAGGATCTGGGCGGCGCGCTGTTGTTCCTGTGCTCGCCGGCGAGCACCTATGTGACCGGCGCCTGCATCTCGGTCGATGGCGGCCACGGCGTTGCCGCAATCTGAAGCCGGGCTCGGCGACCGGCAACGCGCGCTCGCCGATTTTCTCGCGACAGCGAGCGGCGCCGTAGGGGTCGAGATCACCCGGCTGGAATTGCTGCCCGGTGGGGCAATTCAGGAGAATTGGGGCATCGATGCGAGCTTTGAGGGCGGGCGCCTCGTCGGCCCGCGGCGCCTCGTGTTGCGCACGGACGCCGCGACTGGTGTGCCGTCGAGCCTCGGCCGCGCCGAGGAGTTCGCGGTGCTGCGGGCGGCGTTCGCCGCCGGCGTGACGGTGCCGGAGCCGCTCTTCGCCTGCGCCGACGGCGCGGTCATCGGCAAGCCGTTCTTCGTGATGCGCCGGATCGGCGGCAACGCCGCCGGAATGCGGATCACCCTCGATCCGACGCTCGAAGCGGCACGACCGGCCATCGCCGAGCGGCTGGGGTCCGAATTGGCGCGCATCCAGACAATCCGGCCGCCGCGCGACGATCTCGCGTTTCTGCCGTCTTACGCTGGGCCGGCCGCGCAGATCGGCGAGTGCCGCGCCTATCTTGATCGCCATCCGGACCCGCGGCCGGTGCTGGAATGGGCGCTGCGCTGGGCCGAGACGCATGTGCCCGACCCGTTGCCCGCGGTGCTGTGTCATCGCGATTACCGTACCGGGAACTACATGCTGCAGGGCGCCAGGCTGACCGGCATCCTCGATTGGGAGTTCGCCGGGTGGGGCGATCCCGACGAGGATATCGGCTGGCTGTGCTGCAAGGGCTGGCGCTTTGGCCGGCTCGATCGCGAGGCCGGCGGCATCGCCGGCCGCGCGCCGTTCTATCGCGGCTATGAGAGCGAGGCGGAGCGGCGCGTCGATCCCGGGCGGGTCAAATTCTGGGAGGTTTTCGCCAATATCCGCTGGGCGGTCATTGCACTGCAGCAGAGCGACCGCTTCCTGATCGGCGGCGCGCGCAGCCTGTCGACCGCGATCACCGGGCGGCGCGCCACCGAATGCGAGCTCGAACTGCTGATGCTGCTCGACCCGGAGCGGAGCCCCGCCGATGCGTGACCTGCCGGCAAGCCGCGACCTCTTGGCGCTCGCGCGCGGATTGCTGCTCGACGAACTCGCGCCGCTCTTGCCGCCGGAGCGCCAGCGCGACGCGCACCTCGTCGCCACCGCCATGGCCATCGCCGCACGCGAGGCAGCAGCAGAGGACTGGCCGGCGGCGGTGCTCACCCACTTGCGCACCTTCTACGGCGAGTGTGGCGAGGGGACAGACATCCTCGCCCGCTTCGCCGCCGATCTGCGCAACGGAGCCGTCGAAACTTCCCCGTCGCGTGCGGCGGCCGCACGCGCGATATTATGGCGGTTGACGGTCGAGAAGCTGCGCGAGGGAAACCCGCGATTTCTCGCGGCGAACGGCTTCGGCAACGCGGGCGGACAAAAGACGTGAAAGATTTACCGCAATCGAGTGTACGCGAAGCGATCGAGGCGTTCGGTCGCGGCGAGATCGTCGTCGTCACCGACGACAACGACCGCGAGAACGAGGGCGATCTGATCATCGCCGCCGCGCATGCGACGCCTGAGAAGATGGCGTTTATCATCCGCCACACCTGCGGCATCGTCTGCGCGCCGCTGACCGGCGAGATCGCGCGCCGTCTGTCGCTGCAGCCGATGGTCGCCGAGAACGACGCGATCCACGGCACCGCCTTCACCGTCTCGGTCGACTACCGGCACGGCACGACGACCGGCATCTCGGCGGAGGAGCGCACCGCGACCGTACGCGGGCTCGCCAACGGCAACACTGGCCCGGCGGATTTCGTCCGGCCCGGTCATATCTTCCCGCTGATCGCCAAGGATGGCGGGGTGCTGATGCGCTCCGGCCACACCGAGGCGGCGGTCGATCTGTGCAAGCTCGCCGGGATCGAGCCGGTGGCGGCGATCTGCGAGCTGGTCAACGACGACGGCACGGTGATGCGCGGTAAAGAGGTCGCCGCATTCGCCGCGCAGCACAAGCTGAAGCGGATCGCCGTCGCCGAGTTGATCGCCCATCGCCAGTCGCGCGAAAAGCTCGTGACCCGGGTTGCCGAGTTCAAGGTGCCGTCCGAGATCGGCGAATTCACCGGCTACGTCTACGTGACGCCGTTCGACAAGGTGCACCACTACGCCTTCGTCTACGGCAAGGTCGGCGATGGCCGCGACATCCCGACCCGCCTGCATCGGGCCAATGTCGTCGACGACGTGTTCGGCGGCGCCAAGCCGATCCACGCCTCGTTCGATCGCTTCAAGGCGGCGGGGCGCGGCGTGCTGGTCTATTTGCGCGCCGGGGTATCGGGCGTGCCGACGCGGGCGGTCGGCGAGGGCACGGCCTCAGAAATCGAGCGCAACGAGCAGTGGCGCGAAGTCGGCCTCGGCGCGCAGATTTTGCGCGATTTGCAGATCAGCTCGATCCGCCTTCTGGCGAGCCGGGCGCGCACCTATGTAGGGCTTGGCGGGTTCGGCATCGAGATCGCCGCGACCGAGACGCTCGAATGAAGCTCGCATGATCTGATGGCGCGGGGCGTAGCTCGGCTTCCCTCCGGCCGGCTTCATTACGGCTGGATCATCGTCGCGGTCACGTTTGTCGTGATCCTGGTGACGGCCGGCGTGCGCGCCGCGCCGGGCGTGCTGATCGTGCCGCTCGAGGCCGAGTTCCACTGGTCGCGTGCGACCATATCGTTCGCGATCGGCGTCAACCTGCTGCTCTACGGCGCAATCGGACCCTTCGCCGCCGCGATCATGGACCGCTTCGGCGTGCGGCGGATAATGACGCTCTCGGTCGTTCTGACCGCGGCCGCGGTGGCGATGTCGCCGGCGATGAGCGAGCCCTGGCAACTTATCTGGTTGTGGGGCGTCGTGGTCGGCCTCAGCTGCGGCGTGATCGGCGCCTATCTCGCCGCCTATGTCGCGGCGCGCTGGTTCCTCCAGCGGCAGGGACTGGTGGTGGGCATTCTGACTGCCGCCAACGCCGCCGGCCAGCTCGTCTTCCTGCCGAGCATGGCGAGCCTTGTCACCCATGCCGGTTGGCGAACGATGTCGCTCGTTCTCGGCGTCGCCGTGCTCGCCTTGGCGCCGCTTTTGATGGTGGCGATGCGCGATCGGCCGGAGGATCTGGGGCTTGGCCCCTATGGCGATCCGCGCGGACCGCGTCCCATCGCGCCGTCGCGAGGCAATCCCATCACCGTGGCGTTCCGCGCGCTCGGCGACGGTGGACGCTCGCGCGACTTCTGGCTGATAGCGGGCGGATACTTCGTCTGCGGCGCCTCGACCAACGGACTCATCGGCACGCATTTGATCCCGGCCTGCGTCGATCACGGGCTGACCGAAATCGCCGGCGCGGGGCTGCTCGCCGCCGCCGGGGTTTTCAGCTTCATCGGCGGCGCGCTCTCCGGCTGGCTGAGCGACCGCTGGGACAACCGCTACCTGTTGTTCTGGTATTACGGGCTGCGCGGGCTGTCGCTGCTCTACCTGCCGTTCGCCTTCGATATGTCGTTCTACGGGCTGTCGCTGTTCAGCGTGTTTTACGGACTCGATTGGATCGCCAGCGTGCCGCCGACGGTGCGTCTCCTCAGCCGGACGGTCGGCAGCGAGCGCACCGGCATCATGGTGGCGTGGATCAGCGTCATCCATCAGGTGGGCGGCGCCTCGGCGGCTTATCTGGGCGGACTGCTGCGGATTTCCTACGGCAGCTATCTCGAGGCCTTCATGCTGTCCGGACTGTTATGTATTGTCGCCGCGTTCATGGTGCTGTTCATCGGCGCCGGTCGGCGGCGCGGCGCACCGGCGGGCGAGGCCGCCCCGGCGCAATGACCAAACACGCTCGCGCGTGTTCGGTGCCGAAGGCGGGGCGGATGCCCCGCCCACGTGATAATGCGTTAGCCGCGGGCGCTGAAATGGCTAAGCGCGAGCGCGGCGCCCAAGAGAATGAGCGCCTGTGCCGCGACATCCGGCGCCGAGAAGCTATAGATCACGCAGAAGACGCCGGCGCCGCCCAGCACCGCGGCGAGCACCGTCGTGGCGCGCTGCATCAAGAACGCCTGCAACATACCGCAAATCCCCTCGCGCTCTGACCGGCGTCGCGCCGGTTAGAGCATCGAATTGCACGGCATTTCCATAAAATTAAAGGTTAATTTGGCCGAAATGCGCCAGAAATCGTCGCGTTTCCGGGTCTTAGCGGCGGGATGACAGGTGTGGGACGGGAAGTTCGTAAAGCTCGGCGGCATGGACTGGAGCGGCGACCGGCGCTCGCGGCGAGAGCGCGGCGATTGCGGTCGCGGCGAGGCGAAGGCAGCGCCGGCAGACCGCGCGTGCGGCGGAAATCGCACGCTGGCGCTTGCCGATCTCGACATGGGCGACGACGATGATGTCGCTGGTGCCGATCTCGATCGCGTAGCGCGGCACCATGCGGAACGAGACAAATTCGCGGCCGTGGATCATCCGGTAGCGGAAGTCGTCGAGCTCGCGAATGTCCTGCTCGCCGGCCCAGCGCAGGATGTCGCCGGTCTCGCGCACGCCAAGCCGCAGCCATTTGGTTCGGATCATCCGGAAGGCTCCCATCCGGCGCCCTACGGCGCGGTACGGCAAAGCCTAGCGGGGGAATGGTTATTTTCCGGTTAGCGAAATCTTTCAAATGCGGCCACGTATCCGCGGGGCCGGTGCCGGTTCTGCCGTGGCGAAACCTGATTTAAAGATTCATCTCCGGCTGGATCGTCGCGGCGAAGGACGGGCGCGCGGCGATGGCGTCGAGGAAGCCCTAGAGGCGCGGCCGGCCGTGGCGCCAGTCCCACACCTTATGCGGCGCGCGAAGTTTTCGAGCGCGGCGGCGAGGACGATCTGGCCGGCGTCGAGCGGGCCTGCATAGCCGCCGCCGGCGATGGCCGCTTCGAGCGCGTCGGCGGCGCGCTCGGCGCGCTCGCGTTCGAGGGCGATCACGCCCGGGGCGCTCTGGCCGAAGCGCAGCTCGCGGTTCCACACCGTGACCCCATCGAGAAAAGCATAGGCGCGGCCGAGTTCGGACAGCGTCTTCCACTCGTCCGACCCGTCCATCGGCAGCAATTTGCGGCTGCCATGCCGCGTGTCGAGATAGGCGAGGACCAAGAGGCTCTCGTTGAGGATCGTGCCGTCGTCGAGCTGCAAGGTCGGCACCTTGCCGCCCGGATTGTACCGCAGCAGCGACGAATTCGGATCGCGCAGGGTGACCTCGACCTCTTCGACCGCGAGTCCCAGCTCGCGGATAACGACGCGGACGATCCGGGCGAAGGGCGAGCCCGACGCATAAAAGAGCTTCATTGCGCTGCCTCCGTCGATCCGTCACCGTTCGGTCTAGCATCGGCCAAGGGGCGGCGGCAACATGGCCTGGGACATTCTGATCCGCGGCGGCACGGTCATCGACGGCAGCGGCAAGCCCGGCGAGCGCGCCGATATGGCGATCGCGGATGGCCGCATCGCCAGGATCGGGCGCGACCTTCCGGCCGATGCCGAGCGCGTGATCGACGCCGGCGGACTCGCCGTAACGCCTGGTTTCATCGACATCAAGACGCATTCCGATTTCGTGCTGCCGATCAACCCCAAGGCCGAGAGCAAGGTGCGCCAGGGCGTCACCACCGAGATCATCGGCCATTGCGGGTTTTCCTGCGCGCCGGTGCTGCCGGGAAAGACGCAGCTTTTGGCCGACTATCTGTCGGGCGGCGCGCCCTGGCTGCCGTTCCGCGAGACGAGCTTTCCCGATTACCTCGACACTTTCCCGGCGGCGTCGGTCAATGCCGGGATGCTGGTCGGCCACAACACGCTGCGGCTGATGGCGATGGGGCTCGAAGACCGCGCGCCAAACGAGGCTGAGTTCGCGCTGATGGCGGCGCTGCTCGACGAGGGGCTGGCGGCGGGCGCCCTCGGTTTTTCGTCGGGCCTCTTCACCCCGCCCGGCAGCTTCGCCGCGCCCGACGAGCTGATGCGGTTGTGCGCGGTCGCGAAGCGGCACAGAGCCGGCTATTTCACCCATATCCGCGACGAGTCGGACGGCGTGCTGGAGGGGGTGGCGGAAGCGGTCGCCATCGCCCGCGCGCACGGCATTCATGTTGAGATCGTCCATCTCAAATGCTCGGGGGTCGACAATTGGGGCAAGGCGGCGACCGTGCTCGAGATGATCGCCCAGGCGCGCGCGGACGGCTGCGACATCGATTGCGACGCCTATCCCTATGCCGCGGGCGCCAATCCGCTAAAGAATTTGCTGCCGCCCTGGGTGCAGGTCGGCGGCAACGCGGCGATGCTGGCGCGAATGGCCGAGCCGCAGATGCGCGCCCGCATCGCCCAGGAGATCGCCGAAACTGGGCTCAACAATTGGGGCCGTATCCCCAACTGGGACTGCGTGCAGGTATCGATCTCGCCGAACCGGCCGGAGACCGCCGGCAAGACCATCGGCGCGCTCGCCACCGCGTCGGGCGCCGACCCGATCGACCAGCTTTGCGACCATCTGATCGCCGACCACGGCGCGACGCGGGTGCTCATCACCTCGATCAGCGAGGACGACATCCGCGCCATCGTGCGCTCGCCGACCGTGCTCGTCGGCTCCGACGGGAATTGCGTCGCGACCTACGGCACGGTCAGCCAGGGCATGCCGCACCCGCGCTTCTACGGGACCTTTCCGCGCATCATCTCGCGTTATGTCGGCGAGGAACGCCTGCTGCCGCTCGAAGCGGCGATCCACAAGATGACCGGTGCGACAGCGAAGGCGCTGAAGCTGCGCGACCGCGGCCTCATCGCCGAGGGCTGGCGCGCCGACATCGCGATCTTCGACCCCGACGACTTCCGCGATCTGGCGACCTACGCCGACCCGCACCGTTATCCGAGCGGGACGCGGACCACGGTCATTGTCAATGGCGTGCTGGTGATCGAAAACGCGACCCACACGGGTGCAACGCCGGGCGTCGTATTGCGCCGGAGCGCCGACGGCAGCGTGGCGTAGGTCGCGGCGCTTTTTCTAGACCCTTGGCCGGGCTTGACCCGACATCCATCCTCTTGTCCAAAATGTTCCTATTGTGTTCTTAGAACAAAACAGGTAATTTCCGCCCTTGATCGCGTATTTGCGCTGCCGTCGTGGCTGTGGAATAAGGAGGAGGGGATGACTCAACCCGTATTGCGCCTGTTGGATAGGGACACGATGGACAAGCAGCGGGCCTTGGATGCGGCGCTCGGCCAGATCGAGCGCGCCTTCGGCAAGGGCTCGATCATGAAATTGGGCTCGCGCGAGGCGGTGATGGACGTCGATGTCGTCTCCACCGGCTCGTTGGGCCTCGACATCGCGCTCGGCATCGGCGGGCTGCCGCGCGGCCGCGTCGTCGAGATTTACGGGCCGGAAAGCTCGGGCAAGACCACCCTGGCGCTGCATGTCATTGCCGAGGCGCAGAAGGGCGGCGGCACCTGCGCCTTTGTCGACGCCGAGCACGCGCTCGACCCGGCTTACGCCAAGAAGCTCGGGGTCGATATCGACAACCTCCTGATTTCGCAGCCCGACGCCGGCGAGCAGGCCTTGGAGATCGCCGATACGCTGGTGCGCTCCGGCGCGATCGACGTACTCGTCATCGATTCGGTCGCCGCCTTGGTGCCGCGCGCCGAGCTGGAAGGCGAGATGGGCGACAGCCATGTCGGCCTCCACGCGCGGCTGATGAGCCAGGCGCTGCGCAAGCTGACCGGGTCGATCTCGCGCTCGCGCTGCATGGTGATCTTCATCAACCAGATCCGCCTCAAGATCGGCGTGATGTTCGGCAACCCGGAGACCACGACCGGCGGCAACGCGCTCAAATTCTACGCTTCGGTGCGGCTCGACATCCGCCGCATCGGCGCGATCAAGAACCAGGACCAGGTGGTCGGCAACCAGACAAGGGTCAAGGTCGTCAAGAACAAGATGGCGCCGCCGTTCAAGGTTGTCGATTTCGACATCATGTACGGCGAAGGCATCTCCAAGACCGGCGAACTCATCGATCTCGGCGTCCAGGCCGGCGTCGTCGAGAAATCCGGCTCGTGGTTCTCCCATGACGGCCAGCGCATCGGTCAGGGTCGCGAGAACGCCAAGCTCTACCTCAAGGAGCACGACGATGTCGGCGACCAGATCGAGCATGAGATCCGCAGCAATGCCGGGCTCGTCGCCGACGCGATGATGGCCGCGCCGGGCGACATCGCCGCCGGCGAGGAATAACCGGCGCGGGCTCGAGCGAGGCCGGCGGTTCGCCCGCGGCGAATTCGCTGCGGAAGCAGCAACCGCAGCGGGATGCCGCCGAATCTCGGCCTGACCAAATTCTCGGCGCGTTGCCAAATCCTCGGTGCGTTGACCGGGCGTTAACCAAACCGTTCGACACTGGTTCGAACCACGCCGGGTGGACCCCAGTGTCGAGCGAAAGCACTCACCGCCCTTTGGCGCCCGCCATCCCCCGCGCCGCGGCGGCTTGGCGAACGTGTCTCCCGTCCTGGCCGTGGATCATCGGTATTCTCGCGTTGCTGCGCGCGCTTGCCTCGCCGCTCGCGCTGCTGCACGACCCGGACACCTACCTGCACATCGCGGCCGGGCAATGGATGCTCGCGCATCGGGCGCTGCCGACCGCCGATCCGTTTTCTCACAGCCTTTCCGGCGCGCCCTGGGCGCCTGGCGAGTGGCTCGGCGAAGTCGTCCTCGCCGCGATTTATAGCGCCGCTGGGTGGACCGGCATCATCGTCCTCACGGCGGCCTCCTTCGGCGCGGCCATCGGGCTGCTCACGTGGTTCCTGCAACGCCGCCTCGAGCCGCTGCCGGCTGTGGTCGGGGCCCTCGCCGGCATGGTCCTGGTGCTGCCGCATCTGCTTGCCCGGCCCCATGCCCTCGCCTTGCCGTTGCTGGTGCTGTGGTGCGGCGCGCTGCTTACCGCCCGCGACGACGAGCACGGTCCGCCTTGGGCGATCCTTTCGGTCATGGTGCTGTGGGCCAATCTGCACGGTAGCTTCCTGTTTGGCCTCGCGCTCGCCGGTTTCGTCGCCGGCGAGGGGGTGCTGCGCCCCGCGCTGCGGCAATCCCGGGCCGCCGAGGCGCGTCGCTGGGCCGCTTTTGGGGCCGCTGCCATCGCCGCTTCGCTCGTCACGCCGAACGGCATGGCAGCGCTCGTGCAGCCCCTCCGGCTAATGACGATGCCAGCGTTGCAGACCGGCTTCGGCGAATGGCTGCCTGCCACTCCGGCCCAGTTCCCCGCTCTCGAAGCGTGGCTGCTCGGTGCGGTCGCGCTCGGGTTTGTCCTGCGGACCCGGCTGCCCTGGACCCGGCTTGCGCTTCTCCTCGGCCTCATCCACATGGCGCTCGCCCATGTCCGCCACGGCGATCTCCTCGGCCTCGTCGGGCCGCTTGCCGTCGGCGCCGCGCTCGGCCCCGCGCTCGCCGAGCTGACCCGGCCGGCCGCCGCCTCGCCGCTGCTGCGCGGCGCCGCGCTTTTCGCCCGCCCGGCGAGGCTGCCAGCGCAAATAATGATGCTGGCGCTGGCGATTGCGTGCAGCTTGCCGGCGCTGTTTCGCCCGATCGACCGGGGCGGCGACGCCGTCACACCGCAAGCCGCGCTCGGCGCGGCGACTCGCCTCGGCCTCGCCGACCCGGTGTTCAACAGCGAGGCCTTCGGCGGTTATCTCGTCTTCCGCGGCGTCCCGGTCTTCATCGATGGCCGCGTCGAGATGTACGGCAACGATTTCCTCGCCGCCTACCTCGCCGCCGAACGCGGTGACGCCGCCGCGCTCGCCGCGCTGCTGATCCGCTATCACATCGGATGGACGCTGCTGCAAGCCCAGTCGCCGGCGGTAGCCGCGCTCGACCGCCTGCCGGGATGGCGCCGCGCCTATGCCGACGACCAGGCCGTTATCCATGTGCCGGTGGATTAGTCAGGGTCCGCTGGCGCGGACGCGGCGCCGACCGACTGGGTGCCGAAGGTCGGGCGGATGCCCGACCGCACTTGAAGAGGAATTCCAGCGCCGCCTCTTGCCTAAACCGGCGGAACACCCGTAATTGGGCTTATGCAGACCGCCAACGAAATTCGCGCCGCGTTTCTCGACTATTTCGCCGCGAACGGCCATGAGATCGTGCCGTCGAGTCCGCTCGTGCCGCGCAACGACCCGACGCTCTTGTTCACCAATGCCGGCATGGTGCAGTTCAAGAACGTCTTCACCGGCGTCGAGAAGCGGCTCTATCGGCGCGCCACCACCTCGCAGAAATGCGTGCGCGCCGGCGGCAAGCACAACGACCTCGAAAACGTCGGTTATACCGCGCGCCACCACACGTTTTTCGAGATGCTCGGCAATTTCTCCTTCGGCGACTACTTCAAGGATCGGGCGATCGAGCTCGCCTGGAACCTCATCGTCAAGGAATTTGGCCTGCCGAAGGACAAGCTGCTCGTCACGGTCTACAGCGAGGACGACGACGCGGCGCGGCTTTGGGCGAAGATCGGCGGCCTGCCGGATGAGAGGATCATCCGTATCCCGACCTCGGACAATTTCTGGGCGATGGGCGACACCGGTCCGTGCGGGCCGTGCTCGGAAATCTTCTACGATCACGGGCCCGGCATTCCCGGCGGGCGGCCCGGCAGCCCCGACCAGGATGGCGACCGCTTCATCGAGATCTGGAACCTCGTCTTCATGCAGTTCGAGCAGAGGGCGGGGGGCGAGCGCACCCCGCTGCCGCGCCCGTCGATCGACACCGGCATGGGCCTCGAACGCATCGCCGCCGTCTTGCAGGGCAAGCACGACAATTACGACATCGACCTGTTCCGCGCCCTCATCATGGCCTCGGCAGACGCCTCCGGCGTCGCCGCCGACGGCCCGCACGCGGTGTCGCACCGGGTCATCGCCGACCATTTGCGCGCGTCCGCCTTTCTGATCGCCGACGGCGTGCTGCCGGCGAAGGACGGGCGCGGCTATGTGCTGCGCCGGATCATGCGCCGGGCGATGCGTCACGCGCATATGCTCGGCGCCAAGGATCCGCTGATGTGGCGGCTGGTGCCGGCGCTGACGACGCAGATGGGCGCCGCCTTCCCCGAGCTGATCCGCGCCCAGCCGCTGATCACCGAGACGCTCCGCTTCGAGGAGACCAATTTCAAGCAGACCCTTGAGCGCGGCCTGCGCCTCCTCGACGAAGAGGAGGATCGCCTCTCGCCCGGCCAGGATTTCCCCGGCGAGGTCGCCTTCCGGCTTTACGACACCTTCGGCTTCCCGCTCGACCTGACCGAGGACGTGCTGCGCGGCCGCGGCCGCAAGGTGGCGATCGCCGGCTTCGACGCGGCGATGGCGCGCCAGCGCGAGGAGGCGCGCCGCAGCTGGGTCGGTTCGGGCGAGGCGGCGACCGGCGCGGAATGGTTCGCGTTGCGCGAGGAGCTGGGTCCGACCGAATTCCTCGGCTACGAGACCGAGACCGCCGAGGGCGTCGTCCTCGCGATCCTCAAGAGCGGCGAGCGGATCGAAGCCGTGCAAGCCGGCGACGACGTCGCGATCGTCGTCAATCAGACCCCGTTCTACGGCGAATCGGGCGGCCAGCTCGGCGACGCCGGGGTGATCTTCTCCGCCGCCGGCGGCGAGGTCGCAGTCCGCGACGCGATCCGGGAGGCGGGCGACCTCGTCATCCACGTCGGCACGGTGTCGCACGGCGCGCTCAAGGCGGGCGACGCGGTCGAGCTGCGCGTCGATGGCGCGCGGCGCCGCCGGCTGCGCGCCAACCATTCGGTGACGCACCTCCTGCACCAGGCGCTGCGCCATCGGCTTGGCGAGCACGTGACGCAAAAGGGCTCGCTGGTCGCGCCCGACCGGCTGCGCTTCGACTTCAGCCATCCGCGTCCGGTGAGCGCGGCCGACCTTGCCGCGATCGAGGCCGAGGTCAACGACCGCATCCGCGCCAACGGCGAGGTGCGCACCCGTCTCCTAAGCCCCGAGCGGGCGGTGGAGGAGGGGGCGCTCGCCCTCTTCGGCGAAAAATACGGCGACGAAGTGCGCGTCGTGGCCATGGGGGCGGCCGAGGAAGCGGCCACGGGCGAACAACGTCCCTATTCGGTCGAGCTGTGCGGCGGCACGCATGTCCGCCGCACCGGCGACATTGGCTTGTTCAAGGCAGTCGGCGAAAGCTCGGTCGCGTCCGGCGTGCGCCGCATCGAGGCGCTGACCGGCGCCGACGCAGAAGCCTATCTTGCCAAGGAAGAAGCGCTGCTGCGAGCGGCCGCCAACGAGCTTAAGACCAGTCCGGCGGAGCTTCCGGCGCGCGTCGCGCGCCTCGTCGAGGAACAGCGCCGGCTCGAACGCGAGCTGGCCGAGGCGCGTCGCGCGCTGGCGGGCGCCGCTCCGGCGACCGCGCCGGTGGCGGCGAAGATCGGCGATGTCGCCTTCGACGGCCGCGTGGTCGATGACGTGCCGGGCCGCGAGCTGCGCTCGTTGGCTGACGATTTGAAGCGGCGCATCGGCTCCGGCGTCGTCGCCGTCGTCGCCCGCGACGACGGCAAGGCGGCGATCGTCGTTGGCGTCACCGACGATCTGACGCCGCGCTTCGACGCGGTCGACCTGGTCCGCGCTGGGGCCGAGATCCTTGGCGGCAAGGGCGGCGGCGGGCGCCCCGACATGGCCCAAGCCGGCGGGCCGGACGCCGCGCGCGCCGAGGAAGCGCTTGAAGCCGTGCGCCGCGCGCTCGCGGCGCAAGCGGGCCACTAGAGTCGGCCGATTCGCTCGCGGCGTGGGGCCCGGCGCGCGAGCGGCCTGTGGAAAAGTGCGCCAAGCCTTTGCGAGGGCGTCGCTTTTTTCAGCCCATCGACGGCCCTCGCGAGGCAACCCATAGTCGCCTCCGCCGGTTTGGGTACCGCATTTCGGTCCTACGGGGGGACGAGCAGGCGTGGAATGAGGCGACTTCAGAGCGCAACCGCCCTCACTTTACTATTGAGCTTGACGGGGCTTCCCGGGTGCGAGGACGCGCCGTCACTGCACCTCGACCCGCTGGCGACGAGCGGGCGGGACGGCAACGCCCCGTCGCTATCTTATTCCGCGGTGATGCGGATCGCGAACGCGTCCCGCGGCGCCGGCGATTATGGCAACGCCATCAACCTCTATCGCCATGCGGCAACGATGGAGCCGGGCAATCCCGAGCCGTTTGTCGCGCTGGGCGGCACGCTGCTCGACGCGGGCAAGGTCGACGAGGCAATCCTCAACTACAACGCCGCGCTGAAGATCAGCAAGCGCGAGCCGCCCGCGTTGCGCGGCCTCGCCAAGTGCTATTTGAAGACCGGTCGGCCCGATCTCGCCGCGAGTTCGCTGGCCTTGGCTTATCAGGACACGCCGAACGACGCGAAGCTGCTGCTGCTGATCGGTGTCGCCGACGACTTCATCGGCCAGCATCCCGCCGCGCAGGCCCGTTATCAGCGAGGCTTGCGGTTGGTCCCGGGCGATCGCGCGCTGATCCTCGATCTGGCGCTGTCGCTGGCGCTGAGCGAGAAATTCGACCAGGCGATAACCCTGCTTCGGCCGCTCGCCTCTGGTCCCGGCGCGACGCCGCAGGAACGGCAGACGCTGGCGCTGATCTATGGCCTCAAGGGCGACCAGCGCGCGGCGGGGGAGCTGGCGCGGCTCGATCTCGATGCCGCCGCGGTTGAGCACAACCTGGCCTTCTACGAAACGCTGCGACACCTCTCGCCCGATGCGCGCAGCCGCGCGATCCTCTCAGCGAGCGCCGCGGCGCGGCCCGTGGGACCGAAGTCCTAAGAGAGCCCCGGGGCGCTTGCGGCGAGGACGCCAGGTCTAACGCCGCGAAAACGTGTCGACGATGTTGATGCCGGCCGGGCCGAGCAGCACGATGAATAGCGTGGGCAGGATGAACAGGATCATCGGCACGGTCATCAGTGCGGGCAGGCGGGCTGCCTTTTCCTCGGCGCGGATGATACGGGCATCGCGGTATTCGGCCGCTAGAACGCGCAGCGATTGCGCCAGCGGCGTGCCGAACTTGGCGGTCTGGGCCAGCGTGTTGACGACACCGCGGATGGAGCGCAGGTCGGTGCGCTGGTCGAGATTTTCGAACGCCTGCCTACGGTCGGGCAGGAATGTCAGTTCGGCGGCGGTAATGCTCAGTTCTTCCGCCAGCTCCGGCCATGCCTCTTCGAGTTCGCGCGCCACCCGCGCCAGTGTCGTGTCGAGACTGAGGCCGGCCTCGGCGCAGATGACCATGAGGTCTAGCGCGTCCGGAAGTCCCATCTGGATGCGCTTGGCGCGCTTGGTGGTCATGTTCCGAACGTAAATTCCCGGCGCGAAGAAGCCCAGCACCGCGCAGCCCGCGGCGGCAAGCAGCCGGAATTGGGAGGGAATCGGCAATAGTTTCAGCGTGTAGGCGTCGAGCAAAAAGACTGTTGCAAAGGCGAGCGGCAGGCTGACCCGTGCGAAAAGATAACGGATCATGGCATCGCGCGAGCGCAACCCTGCGCGCGCCAGAATCATCCGTGAATCGGTGGCGTGCTTGCTGCGCATCAGGTTGAGCCGCTCCACCAGATCGCGCATTACCCCGGAGGGGCTGACCCGCTGTCGTTGCCGCTTCGCCCCGACCGCGACTCGCCGCATCGCCTCCTTCTTGTCGGCGATCTGCGCCAAGCGGCGTTCGAGCACGCGGTTGCCGAGGAGCGCATGCCACACGGCGACGAACATCGCGACCGCGGCGAAGCCCGCCATCAGCGAAATCACATCGTCAAGACCAAGCCCGGCGGGCAGCCACGACTCGATACGGAAATTCGCGACCGGCATGTTGCTCATATTTCGAACTTCGCCATTCTGACCATGATGCCGATCCCCGCGACGAGCATGCCGACGGCAATTCCGCACAGGATCAGGCCGCGGACGTCGGTGAAAAGGACCCTGATGTAGCTTGGTGAGGTCAGTAACAGGATCACCGTTACGATGATCGGCAGCGAGCCGAGGATCATCGTGCTGGCGCGCGCCTCGCTCGCCATGGCCCGCGCCTTCTGCCGCATCGAGCGGCGTCGACGCAGCAGATCGGATAAGTTCCCCAGCGTTTCGCCGAGATTTCCGCCGGTCTCGCGCTGCACGCTGAGCGCGATGATGAAAAACCGCAGTTCCGGCGCGTCGATGCGCTTGGCGATGTCCCACAATAGGCTGTCGAGGTCGCGGCCCATCCGCATGCCGCTTTCAACGGTGCGAAACTCCGCGCCGACAGGATCGCCGATTTCATGCGCTGCGCCGACGATCGCCTCGCTGATCGGCAGGCCCGACCTGAGCGCGCGCACGATCAGGTCGATCGCATCCGGAAAAAGATTGAGGAAGCCCTTGATCCGCCGTTTGCCCATTTGGCCGATGACAAAATGGGGTATCGCGATGCCGATCGCGACGCCGATCAGTAGGCTCGGCATGACCGGTAGCCGTGTGAACAAAAATATGAGCATGGTCGCAGTCACCGCGGTAGCTCCCGTCGTCACCGCGTAATGCCCTACCGTGATCGAACGGCCGGTACGCGCCAACCTCGCGACAAGCAGCTCGCGATGCGGCAACCAGCGCTTGACGAAGCGATCCATGAGCGGGGTCGCGCTTTCGCGGCGCGAAAGCGAGCGCATCTCGGACGGGCCGCGCGCTTCCGGTGAACGCTGTCCGCCGGTCGCGACGTTCGCCAGGCGACGCCGATAGCGGCGCCCGCCGCCGCGGACCAGCGTGGCGACCAGCATGAAGCCGATCGCCGCGATCGCCCCGAAGCCGAGCGCCATGACGGTTGCGGGATCTAGCATAGCCATGGCTCAGATAGCCTCCAGCAATGCACGGTCGAGCCCGTAATACTCGGCTCGCGGCAGGAAGGCCGGCCGAACGCCCGAGGGCTGGAACACCCCGCGCAGCTTCCCCTCGCCGGTCTCGCCCTGGTACTGGTAGGAGAACAGCTCTTGCGTCGTGATCACGTCACCTTCCATCCCGACCACCTCGACCAAATGGGTGACGCGGCGCGTGCCGTCCCGCATGCGGTTCACCTGGGCGATCAGATGAACCGCCGAGGTGATCTGCGTCCGGACCGCCTTCGACGGCAGGTTGATGCCGCCCATGCCGATCATGTTTTCGAGCCGGGTCAGCGCTTCGCGCGGGTTGTTGGCGTGGATCGTCGACATCGAGCCGTCGTGGCCGGTATTCATCGCCTGCAGCATGTCGAGCGCTTCTTCGCCGCGGCACTCACCGATGATGATGCGGTCGGGGCGCATGCGCAGGGCGTTTTTCAAGAGATCGCGCATGGTGATCTCGCCGCTGCCTTCGAGATTGGGCGGGCGGGTTTCGAGGCGCACGACATGCGGTTGCTGGAGCTGCAATTCGGCCGCGTCCTCGATCGTCACCGTGCGCTCGGCCGGGTCTATCATGCGCGACATGGCATTGAGCAAGGTCGTCTTGCCCGAGCCGGTGCCGCCCGAGATCAGGATATTGAGGCGGCAGCGCGCGGCGATTTTCAGCACCGTCGCCATCGCCGTGGAGATGCTGCCACTCTGCGCCATGATGTCGAGGGTGATAGTTTTTTTGGCGAATTTGCGGATCGAGATCGACGGGCCGTCGAGCGCTAGCGGCGGGATGATGATATTGACGCGGCTGCCGTCTATGAGGCGGGCGTCGACCAGCGGCTTTGCCTCGTCGATGCGCCGGCCGATCCGCGACACGATCTTGGTCGCGACGTTCATCACATGCTGGTCGTCGCGGAACCGGACGTCGGCCAGTTCGAGCTTGCCGCGTCGCTCGACATAAACCTGGTTCGGCCCGTTAACCATAATGTCGGTGATCGTCTCGTCCGCCATCAGCGGCTCGAGCGGGCCCAGGCCCAGCATGTCGGCGATCAGCGACTCGACCAACTCGCGTTGCTCGGCGAAGTTGAGCTGGATCTTGGTCTCGGCGAGCAATTCCTTGACCCAGCCGGTTAGCTGCGCCTCGAACGCCGCGCGGGGCATCTCGGCCGCGGCGGCGACGTCCATATGCTCGAGTACAAGCGGCTGGATTTGCGCCTTTGCCGATTCGACCAGGGCGCGATGCGGCTGCCGGCGATGGCCAAGCGAATCGGGATCGGGGGCGCCCGGGCTCAACAGCTCCTGCAGAATCCCGGTGACGAGATCGCGGCGGGCGAGCGGGTCTGCGTTGATCGCATTGCGTGCGAAATGCGCCTGCACGGCCGCGTCCACGAGCTTGGCGAGTTCGCCGCGGCTTAGGAGGCTGCGTCGTTCCGGGCGGATTTCACTGCTGAGACGCGCGATCAGCTGGCTGCGCGCGGCGGCGAGCCTGTCATCGAGCGATTGCGAGCCTCCGGCGTTCGCCGGGGCGACATTGGCCCGCTGGAAGATCGCCGACGAAGGGGGTTGTCCCGGTGGTGGTGCCGCGGGCCTGACGATAATCGGTGGCGGCTCCGCCCCGTCGGCTTCATCGACCGCGGGTTCGGCCCGCGGCGGATTCGGCGGCGCCAAATAGAGGGACGCTGCCGGTTCGGCCGGCGGCGGTTCGGCCGGCGGCGTTTCGGCCGACGGCGTTTCGGTCGGCGGTGTTTCGGGTGGCGTCTCGCTCGGCACCGCGGCCAGATGCGCGATGGCGTGAAGCGATGCCGGGCCGGACGGTTGCTCGCCCGACTCGGATGACTCGAGCACGGCCGTCGGTCCATCGGCGCGTCGACGCGTCATATCGGCGATACGGCCATCGAGAACGGGCTCGGCGGCGGTTTTGCGAAATAGGCTCACCATGGCAACCCGATGGCAAACCGGCGCTTCTTGGCCTCCGTGGCCGCGCCGGCGATGTTGACGATCAGTTGGCGGATTTCACGTGCATAAGCGCTGCGCGGGGCGGCCATCGACAATGGTTGGCCGGCATTGGCCGCGGCGCCGGCCGCTTTGGGATCGTAGGAGAACGCGCCGTCGAATGGCTTGCCGACGGCCTTCTCGAATTCGCTTTTGCCGACCGTTGCGCGGTCGCCATGGGCGCCGCAATCGATCAGCATGAGGCGCGTCTGCGGGGCCTGCTCGCGTATCAAGGTCTGCATCCGAATTGTGTCGCGCAGCCCGGCGAGGCTGCGCTCGCAGAGCAGCACCGTGCGGCCGGCCGCCGCCAGCACGACGCGGTGAACCGGGGTCACGAACCGCGGCAGATCGACCACGACCCGGACAAACTTGCGGCGTAGCTCATAGAGCAGGACGTCCATCGCTCCGGTATCGACCACCTGCGCTCCGCCGATAGCGGCCTCGGCTGCAAGGATGCGCAGATTGTCGGTCACCTTGATCATAGCCCGCTCGATGAACAGGCTGTCGATGCGCGAGGGTTGTTCCAGCGCTTCGCAGAGCCCGTTTCCGGGGTCCGTGTCGAGCTTCAGCGCGACGGTGCCGAAATGCAGGTCGAGATCGAGAAGCGCGGTGCGCTCCTTGCGATCCTCGGCGAGAATCCAGGCGGCGGACACTGCTGCGGTCGTCGTGCCGACGCCGCCGCGGCTCCCGAGAAAGGCGATCACCTGACCGAGGCCGCCGCTGCTGCCGCCGCCGGTATTTTTTTCAAACAGCGCGGTGAGTTGCTCGCGGCCCGGCGGCTTGACCAAATAGTCGGTCGCTCCGGCGGCGATTATGTCGCGATATAGGCCGACATCGTTGACCGTGCCGAGCGCCAGGACCTTCAAATCCACGCCGCCGACGGCGCGCGCGGCGCTCAGCTCGGAGATCGGCGCCGGTGACTCGCTGAGATCGACAACGAGGACGCGCGGATGATATCCGTCCTGGATGCGGCGCAGCGCCGCTTCGAGCGTCGCCTCGAAGCTCAGCTCGTCGTCGAGCTGCAATTCGCGGATGACGCCTTGAATGCGGTCGAGTGTCGCCTGATCGTGGACGATCGCGATCACGCCCACCCGATTGGGCTTGCGCTCTGTCGCGCTCGATCGTTCGACGGCTGCAGCCATTACGGACTCCCAGTTGAGGGTGTTGACCCGGTCGCCGAGCTCGCGGCTGACGAGAACGGCGTCGCGCCACTCGCTGCCGGCAGCGGTGAGACCTTGTCGTTGAGGTAGCGGTTGACGGCGGCGGCCGCCGGCTGCCCCGCCATGGGACCGGCCGGTAGGCCGCTCGCTAAATCGGTCGGGTTCGCCACCATCATTCCGAGATCGGTCACGGTGGCGCAGCCGAAATTACTGCTCGGCTGATTGCCGAAATCGCTTGCCGGCGGCTTGCTCCAGTTGGGACAGGGCGGCAGCGTGACCAGAGTGCGGGTCAGCGCGATGACGGCGCGGTCGGGCGGCGCGTGGAACGGCGTTTCTGCCACGACG
>Ga0182015_10001545_pt1 | contig 29929 bp, 17 predicted proteins | sample 712P3MmetaG_FD_120478 | JGI IMG/M metagenome (GOLD analysis project Ga0182015, IMG submission 120478) | Permafrost microbial communities from Stordalen Mire, Sweden - 712P3M metaG | ecosystem: Environmental > Terrestrial > Soil > Wetlands > Permafrost | place: Sweden: Stordalen | collected... | reverse complement strand
TACGGACTTTGTGGCTTACGGGGCGAAGAACTACATTGTGGCGCGGGTGGATGCGAGCTTCGGCGATGGATGGTTTTACGAGGGCGCAGGCATTTATCGTCATGTGTGGTTGAGCAAGACCGATGCGCTGCATCTGGGCTCTCTGGAGAGTTGGGTACGCCCTGCGGTGAGCGACGATGCAGCGACGTTGAGCCTGGGGACAATTGTGCAGAACGAGGGCAAGCAGGCCGAGACAGCCAAGGTGACGTGGAAGATTCTGGACGCAGCGGGCAAGACTGTGGCGACGGCCGAAGCTGTGGGGCAGAAAATCGATGTGGATGGGGCGGTCCACTACACGGCAACGGCCAAGCTGGCGAATCCGGCGCTGTGGAGCGTGGACGCGCCAAACCTTTACTCGGCCGTTGTGTCTGTTGAGTCGGCGGGAAAAGTGCGCGATGCGGAGCGGGTGAGCTTTGGGGTGCGGACAGTGCAGTTCGATGCGGACAAGGGATTCTTCCTGAACGGCAAGAGCCTGAAGATTCAGGGGACGTGTAACCACCAGGATCACGCGGGCGTGGGAGCGGCGGTACCGGATGGACTGCAGTGGTTCCGGCTGAACGTCTTGCGCGGGATGGGCTGCAACGCGGTGAGGACGTCGCACAACATGCCGACTCCGGAGTGGGTGGAGGGTTGCGACCGCATGGGGCTGATGATGATGTGCGAGACGAGGCAGATGAGCTCCAATCCGGAAGGTCTGGCGCAGCTTGCAGCGATGGTCAAGCGCTATCGCAACTCGCCGTCGATCATTCTCTGGTCGATCGGCAACGAAGAGTGGCAGTTGCAGAACGCAGAGGCGGAGCAGGGCGCGAAGATCGGCGCAACGATGGTCAGGCTGTGCCACGAGCTCGACCCGACGCGCGTGGTGTCTGCAGCGGTGAACGGTGATAACGAGAAAGGCGTTTCCGACGCGTTCGACATCATCGGCTTCAACTACGGGCTCAGCCGGCCCGACGCCTTCCACAAAGGGCATCCAAAGATGCCGCTCTACGGGTCAGAGACGTCGAGCGCCATCTCGACGCGCGGAATGTACACGACCGACCCGCTGCGAAATCTGGTGAATGACTACAACGGTGTGGTGACGTGGGGCGAGACGGCCGAGGAGTGGTGGAAGTTTTATGGGACGCGCGAATGGGAAGCTGGCGGTTTTGCATGGACGGGCTTCGACTATCGCGGCGAGCCGACGCCTTACGGGTGGCCATCGATCAACTCCGAGTTTGGCATTGTGGATATGTGCGGGTTTCCGAAGGACACCTACTACTACTACAAGGCGTGGTGGCGCAAAGAGCCGTCGCTGCATCTGTTTCCGCACTGGAACTTCGAAGGCGAAGAGGGCAGAACGATTCCGGTGTGGGTGTACACAAATCTGGATGAGGTGGAGCTTTTCGTCAACGGGAAGAGCGCGGGGAGCCAGAAGGTTCCCAGCCTTGGGCACGTGGAGTGGAAGGTACAGTACGAGCCGGGAGTGATTGAGGCGCGCGCATCGAGGGACGGGACAGTAGTGCTGGTTGAAAAGCGCGAAACCACCGGCGCGACGACGCAGATCCGGCTGACGGCGGACAGAAAGACGATTGATGCGGATGGCGAGGACGTTGTGATGGTGACCGTGGAGGGGCTGGACAAGGAAGGCCGCGCGGTTCCGACAGCGATGAACAAGATCGCATTCAACATCTCGGGCGACGGGCACTTGCTGGGTGTCGGAAATGGCGATCCAAACTGCCAGGAGAGCGACAAAGAGCCGAAACGGAGCCTATTCAACGGGCTCGCACAGGTGATATTGCAGTCGACCAGACGCGAGGGCGAGATCCATATTGAGGCAACCAAGGACGGCTGGGATGGTCCGGAGTTGACGCCGGCGAAGCTTGCGATCACGACCAAGAAGGCTGCAGGGCGTCCGTTTGTGCAAGTGAGCCGCATGAGCTAAGAACTGCGGTCGGCGTACTAAGAACTGCGGTCAGCAGCCGAACAACCGAGCCTGGACGAGATGGTGGGCCGGTTGGAGGAAGCGATTTGTGGTCACAGTTCGGCAGCAGGTTCGGGGCAGAAAGCAAGCGGCAGGCCTCCAGCTTGGCCGGAAGGACTGAGGTTACTTGAGTGGTTATGCAGGAGTTACCGCGGAGTGGCGGCAGTAGGCGGAGGGGCGTTTTTTTCTTGGGAATCGTTAAGAATCGGTTGGACTTCGATGCTATACTCGCTCCTAGATCGGTTCGACATGGTTCGCCGGGGAGCGAAACAGCCCGATGATGCCTGGGAGGAAACACAATGACGAGGAACTGGCTGAAGACTGCATTACTTCTTTCCGGCTTTGCGTTTTGCGTAACTGGGACGGCTCATGCGGCTGTCTTCCACCCGACGCCTGAAGTGGATCCCGCCTTGGCGATGGGCGCCTTGACGCTTGTGGCCGGGACGGTAGCAGTGCTTCGCGCACGGCGCAGCAAGTAAGAGCGGACGGAGACGGGATGGGCGCATTGCCGCTCAACCGGGCGAAGTGATCACCGACAACACACGTACAAAAAGATTGGATCGCCTGCTGCCCCACCACCTGGTGGGGCGCTTGTATTTGATCGCAGCAATTCTGGCCTTGGAATTGATGGTACGATGGCCGTTAGTCGCGCACCCTGATCTGGTGCAGGCGGCGACGGTTCCCGCGATTGTGGCGTATGCCTTGTTCCTGGGATTGGGATACTCGCGGATCAAAGAAAACAAAGACAATTTGCAGTTTGGCTGGGCACTGTTCTGGGCGCATGCCGTGTGCTACGCCGCGTATGCCGCGGGGACTGCGGCGGTGCTGCGAGGCTCCGTTGCGCCTGGTCCGCTCCTTCTTATTGGAATGGGGTGCGCACATCTCGCGGGGGTTGTGCTGCTGGGTCTGGCGTGTGTTCCGGCGCGGGCGTGGGTGGGGATGGTGCGGGGAGCCGGCGCTGTTGGTTTTTGGGCCTGCGCGGGTGGGATGGTGGCTTGGCTGGCGCGGACACCGCAACAGAATATGTGGAAATGGACAGCGCTCTGGCCGGGGCGGCTGCTGCAAGGCGTGACCTACAAAATGGTGCGGGCGGTGCTTGGTTGGTGGATGCCCGAAGTGACGGGAGACGCATCGAATTTCACGATCGGAGCGGGGCAGTTTATAGCGCAGGTGAACGATGTGTGCTCGGGCGTTGAAGGGCTGGGGCTGGTTCTGTTGTTCACGGGAATGTGGCTCTGGTTTTTCCGCCGTGAGATCCGGTTTCCGCGCGCGCTGCTGCTGGTGCCTGTGGCGTTGGGGACGATGTGGGCGCTGAACGTGGTGCGGATTGCAGCGTTTGTGTTTCTGGGAGTTCGTTGGGGAAGTGAGGCAGCGATTTATGGGTTCCACTCGGAGGCGGGGTGGATTGCGTTTACGGCAGTGGCACTGGGGTTTTCGCTGGCTATGTTGCGAATCCCGTGGATGCGGAGGGACGGGGGAGGGGGGCATGTTGCAGGCGCAGGAGCTGGGCGCTCGAATGAGGCGGAGAGGTTTGGAGAAGCGGCCGCGACGCCGGCGTATCTGGTGCCGTTCCTGGCGATTATTGCGGCGAGTTATGTATCGAGGCTGGCGTGGGGAGGGGCAGGGACGGGCTTTGAGGCGCTTTATGGGCTGCGATTTGTGGCGGCGGGCGCGGCGTTGTGGTTGTTTCGGGGCGAGTTGAGAAAGCTGGACTGGCGGTTTGGATGGATGGGGCCTGCGGTGGGGGCGGCGGTGTTTGCGGTGTGGGTGGGCCCGGAGATGTGGGGGCATGGGCCGGGGGCGAGTGGGCTTGGCGTGGCGTTGGTGTCGTTGCCAGCGTGGCAGCGGCTGGGGTGGCTCGCGGTGCGGGTAACCGCGGCGGTTGTCACTGTGCCGATGGCCGAGGAGTTGGCATTTCGCGGCTATCTGGCGCGAAGGCTGATGAACCGGGAGTTTGATCAAGTGGCGTTTCGGGCGCTGGGAGCGGTACCGATTGTAGTGTCGTCGATCGCATTTGGGTCGATGCATGGAGCGCAATGGGCGGTGGGGATTGTGGCGGGCGTGGCTTATGTGCTGGTGGTAAAGCGAACAGGGCGGTTTGGCGATGCGGTGGCGGCGCACGCGACGACGAATCTGCTGCTGGCTGCATGGGTTCTGGGGCGTGGGGACTGGGGAATGTGGTAGGGAAGCAGTGAATCAGTGAACAGAGATCGGAGGTCAGAGGTCAGAGAACAGAGAACAGAGATCAGGGATCGGCCCGACGGGGTCTCATGAATGAGGCCGAGGGGTGCGGGGAATCGGGGGAGATGGGCATCTTTCATCTAAAGATTAGGAGGAATCAGTATCCTTCCTCTCAAAATCGACGTGAAATTACCCGGCGAATTGATGCATTTGAGGTCCAGCCGGACTTCCGACATAACAAGCGTTGTTATATTCGATCGGCGGTGAGGCGTTCGGGAGGATTGCGCGGTAGCTGTCATCGAGCGCAGGTCCGAGGAGGAGAATCGCGGCGATTCGACGGACGACCTGGGAGAATTGGACGGCTTGCTCGGCCTGGAGCGGGCGGTGGAGGAGCGGGGAAGCTGGGAATGTGTTTGATTCGAGGTATGGCGCGATCGCATGTTGGGCTCTTTGTCTTCACGCAGGATCATGCCAAGGCGCATCGGCGCAAGTTGCCGACTTTCGGTGACTGATCACGCAATCGTGAGGTCATCGGCGAATGAGTACGGTCGAGACAAGAAAGTCGCCGCCTTAGAGTCTCGCGATTCCACCCCTTGCAAAATATGCGAGCGTTGGAACTTATGCTGGGATTGCCAAATCAGTGTTACCCTTCATGGTCAAGGGGGCGTGCATGCCTGAGTTGACAACAAACTCCGACGACTTGCAGCCATCAGCGGCTTGCTTCGCCGAGGTGTTGGCCGAAGAGGCGATCGAGATCAATGAGCTGCGGCGGAAACGAGGAGGGTTTGGGTGGGAGGATCCATCGGACAAAGAAGGGCCGCATTATAAAAGCTGGGAACAGATCAAAAGGATCAAAGAGCACGCGGGTATGTGCAAGCCCGGAGAAGAAAAGCCGGGCGAGAATGCCGCGAATGAAGCGATTGCGGCAGTGGAACGGGCGCGGAAAATGGAGTTGGTGGGGCTTGCCTTCTCCGGGGGCGGAATAAGAAGCGCCACGTTTAACCTGGGGGTTTTGCAGGGGCTTGCCAAGTATGAAAAGCTGCGCATGTTTGACTACCTCTCGACGGTGTCTGGTGGCGGGTACATTGGTGGATGGCTAGAGGCATGGATATATAGAATCGGGCGGCCGAGCCCGGCGACGCCGGGCAAAGACGATGCGGCTTCGCCGAAGGAAGATGAGGCTGAGGCAATGCATCGGGGCGTTTGGGGGAGCGATTTTCATCTCAGCAGCTTGCAAGGGCTGGCGAGGTTCACAAAGTGGGGCGTGCTCGACTATCTTTCGACAGTGTCTTTCGGTGTCACCATTAGTGGATGGTTTGAGGGGCGGAAGAAGGCGGGCTCTGAGCCCAAACCCTCCGCGCCGCCAGCGGGCGAACCGTCAAACTCCGAATTGGGTGAGCATTCGAAACCTCGCGAAGGCATCGATATTGTGAGCGAACTGCTGAGGCCTACGCGTACTGCTCGCGATGAGGCAACCAAGAAACTTGAGACCAAATCTGGGAAGTCGCACACGGAGCCGCCTCCGATTCGCTTCTTGCGAGAGTACAGCAATTACTTGACTCCGCAACTCGGCGCGCTGGGAGCTGACACCTGGACAGTGATTTCGATCTATCTGAGAAATCTCCTGCTGAACCAGTTGATCCTGGTCTTGTTTCTTTTTGCGCTGCTGTTGGTGCCGTACGTTGCCGTTTGGTTGACGGGGTGGCTGGGCGGTGTCGGGGCTTTTGCTGGTGGGGTGATTCCGCCGATTGCTGCCTTTGTCCTGTTTTGCTTTGCGTTGGGTCTAGGAGCGTGGAACCTGCGCGGACTGATGGAATCCGATCCAGAGAAGAAGCCGGCTCGGTTCACACCTTATCTGCCGCCGCAGGAGCAGAAGTGGGTGGTTATCACGATTGTGCTGCCGGTCTTTTTGGCGCTGTGGATTGTGACGGCGTGGATCTGGCCGCATGTGGGTGATTGGGATGTGGCGCCTTTTTACAAGTGGGGGATTGCCGGGGTAATCCTGTCAGGGATTCCTCTGTTAGTGGCATCGCAAGTGACGGCATGGCAGGATCGGGGCGGCGATTTTCTGGTGCGACGCATTTGGTGGGCGATTTGGTGGGCGGGGTTGTCATTGCTGGCTGGGTGGTTGGGCGGGTCGCTCATGTGGTTGGTGGCGCATGAGGCATTTGCCCAGATGAAGCGCTTGCCGGGCGCGCACTGGCACGAACTGGCTCTGGGAGTGCCACTTTCGGTGGTGGTGTTTCTTGCGGCTTGCACTTTGCATATTGGTTTGTTGGGTGAGCGTTTCGGTGATCCTTATCGTGAGTGGTGGGCCAGGGTTGCGGGCTGGATATTAATTGTGACGATCATGTGGACGGGCGGGTTTGCGCTGGTGGCCTACGCGCCTCTTGGGCTGGTTTGGGTTAATGATTGGTTGAAGACCGCAGGGGTGGTGACGTGGATCGGTAGCACGCTGGCGGGTGTTTTGGGCGCGAATAGCGGAAAGACAAGCGGTGAGGAACCGAGCACATTGAAGAACAAGCTGTTGTCGATCACGCCTTATGTGTTTATTGCCGGGCTGGTATCGCTACTGTCGCTGGCGCTTGAATTGTTGCTGGCGCGAGCCTATCTGACGAGCCACAACTTGCAGGGAGACTGGGAAGCCTTTGTGGGCCGTAGTCCGGCTGTGGGCAAGGCCGTGGACTGGGTGTTGCAACTCAGCGGGAACATTTCGCTGGGAGGAATTTCGCTCAATGGGCAGACTATTTCTTCTCCAGCAGCGAGTGCGACGCCGAAGTTTGTGGGTGCACACTTCAACCTGCTTGACTCAGTAAGCACAGGAAGCCCGCAGATCTTCTTCTCCTGGGAACTTGTGTTGCTGTGCGGGTTGTTGGTTCTGATTTGCATTGCGCTGTCGTATTGCGTGGATCTGAACGAATTTTCAATGAATCTGATGTATAGGAATCGGCTGACGCGATGCTATCTGGGCGCTTCGCATGAGGACCGTGATCCGAATCCTTTTTCAGGATTTGATAGTCAAGACGATGTTTTTCTTTCAAAATTGCGAGCTGCGAATTCGTATTCGGGGCCGCTGCCCATTGTGAATACGACCCTGAACCTGGTGAATACGCGGGAACTGGCATGGCAGGAGCGCAAAGCTGCTTCGTTTATGATGACGCCGCTGCGCTGCGGTTTTGATACTTGGCTCGAGCAGGTCAATCTGGATAAGAACTACAAACTTGACCGGAAGATGGGGCACGCGACAGATATAGCGAAGTATGCGTACCGGCCGACGGAGAAGTACGCCTACGAGGACGACGGATTTTATCTGGGGACGGCGGTGAGCATCTCTGGTGCGGCGGCAAGCCCGAATATGGGGTACCATTCTTCGCCTCCGCTGGCATTGCTGATGACATTTTTTAATGTTCGGCTGGGGTTTTGGGCAGGAAACCCGCGGAGTAATGACAAGTGGCTTAAGCCGGGGCCGAGGGTCGGGCTTTGGCAACTGCTGGTGGAATTGTTTGGATGGACGGACGACAACGCGGATTATGTTTATCTCTCGGACGGCGGACACTTTGAAAATCTTGGCCTTTATGAGCTGGTGAAGAGGCGGTGCAAATACATTGTGGTTTGCGATGCAGGTGCGGACCCAACGTACACGCTGGATGATCTGGGTGGAGCGATTCGAAAGTGCCGCGAAGATGTCGGCGTGGAGATCGAGATCGATACTTCGATGGTGGTTCCGAATGCCGGCGCAAGCAACCTGGAAGAAATAGCGGGCAAGGCCGCCGGGAGGAATTTGGGGCAGAGGTGGACGGAACGTCATTTCGCAATTGGGAAGATTCACTACAATACCGCCGACCCCGAGGGCGAAGAAGGAATACTGGTCTACATCAAGGCGTCGCTGACAGGAGACGAACCGGCGGATGTGCTGAACTATCAGACAGGTCACACAAGCTTTCCGCATGAGACAACGGCGGACCAGTGGTTTACGGAGTCGCAATTCGAGAGTTATCGTCGGTTGGGGCAGCATGTTGTGGAAGTGCTTCTGGGGGGGCCGGTCAAAGAGGTCAAGGGTCGCTACGATTCGAAAAAAGACGCGACGTCGGCCGGTGAGCTTTTTGAACAGCTGGAGCTAAGGTGGTCGGTCCCAAAAGGATGAATGGATCGAGATGCGGCGGCCCGGACAGGTATTGGGTGTGGGATATGGGATGCGGGGTCTCAGTGCACGGAAAAAAGAGGGCCCTGATCCGAAGGAGGCGATCAGGGCCCGTGGAGTGTGTGGTTGCAAACTTGTTTGAGCGCTCCGGTTGTGGAGCTCGGCGGCAGAGTCGATCGAGTCGGCCGCCAAGCCCGGTTGATCAGGCGAGGAATCCGAGGCTGGATGAGCCGAAGTTGGCGATGTTGGGGAAGACGGCGGGAAGGCTGGCGGCGGGGACGCCGAACCACTGGGCGAGAGTGGCTCCGTATTGTGCAAGCGCGGTAGTAGGGATGAGGGTGCCGCGCATGTTGGCGTCGTTTTCGCAACCAAGGGCAAGCGAGGGGAAGGTTCCGTAGAACTGGCCACCCTGAACGCCGCCGCCAAGGATGAAGTGATGGTTGCCCCAGGCGTGATCGCTGCCGTCGGTGCCGCTGGGGGTGAGGGTGCGACCGAATTCTGAAGCGGTGAAGGTGGTGACGTTCTGCGCGATGCCGAGCTCCTGCGTGGCTTGATAAAAAGCGAGGAGGGCCTGACTGAGCTGTTGAAGGAGGGCTTGTTGGGTTTCGAGCTGCGTGCCGTGGGTGTCAAAGCTGCCGAAGTCGCAGAAGAAGATTTGGCGGGTGAGGCCAAGCTGGCTGCGGACGGACATGACGTTGGCGGCTGTCTGGAGCTGCGCGGCGAGCGGATTGTTGGCGGGGAAGACGGTTTTGATATTCGAGGTTTGGAGCAGGCCGGTGAGCGTGTTGGAGTAGTTGATGCCGCGGGTGACGATGCCGTTTCCGGCCTGGACGAGCTGGAGGCCGTTGTCGAATGCGAGCAGTTGCTGAACGCCGGCGAGGGGAGCGTTGGACATTTGCGTGCCGAGGAGGGTGACCATTCCTGTGGCTTGACTAGAGCCGGAGGGCGGGGGAGGGATGGTGGCGGGTGAGGTTTGGACGCCAGTGCAGAAGAGGCCGCAGTCGGCGTGATTGGCGACGGCGGGAAAGAGAGCTCCGTTTTGCGATTGGAGCTGGTCTGCGATGCGGCCACCCCAGCCGTTGGAGGCGAGGCCGGTTGGAATAGCACTTTGCCATTGGCCGGTCTGGTCGGAGTGAGAGAAGAGCTGAGCGGGGATGATGGCGAGGTTGTTGGTGTTGTAGCCGTCGCGGTTTATGGGCTGGACCAGGTTGCCAACGTTGGCAAGGACGGCAATGACGCCCTGATTGTAGAGGGATTGAATTTCAGGCAGGCTTGGATGCAGCCCGTATACGTCATTGCCGTTGTGGATGGGAAGCAGCGAGTTCTGGGAAAGGGCCAGCCCCTGCCGGTTTTGGGCGTAGAGGCTGTAGTTCTGCAGTGCGGTGCTGATGGGGATGACGGTGTTGTGTCCGTCATTTCCGCCGCCGAGAAAAATGCAGACCAAGGCCTGATAGCCGGGGCCCGAGGCAGCGAGGGCGTTCATCTGGCCGAAGCGGGAGAGAAGGTTCATGGCGCCAAGCGCGGTGGCGGACCGCAGCGTGTCGCGCATGAACTCTCTTCTGGAGCGGATGAGCATGGGTTCTCCTGTTTCTAATGCCAGACGTTGTAGTAGTTGGAAGTGAGGATGAGGTAGCAAGCCTGCTGAACCTGGCGCAGGTTGCCGCTGGTGTTTGCGGTGACAGCGGCGACGATGGCGGACTTCATTGCCGCGGGCATGGTGCCGTGGGTGAGGGTGAGGTCGAGGGCGTTGACGAGGGTGGTGGGGTTGGAGGCGAGGGGCAGGAAGGGAGTTATGTCGACGGTGGTGCCGGGGCCGTAGGTCTCGACCGAGCTGCCCCAATTGGCGAAGAGGTAGGAGACCTCGTTGGCTCGGACGATGGCGCTGTTGGGAGAGTAGATTTGGAATTCGCCGCCCATGAGGGTTGTGCCGGAGGTAGAGGTGGTTCCGGGGACGGCGTAGTCGGGCGCGTAGTAGTTGAATACGCTGGGGGAATTAAAGAGGTCCTGGTCCATATTCGCGAGGTCGGATGAATAGTAGTTCTGGTCGTTCATCTGGCCGCCGAAGGCGCGCACCATGCCGGCCATGAAAAGGGCTGGCTCCTGAAGGTGGCCGTCGGTGGGCTGATCGTCGCCGCCCTGGTCGTTGGCGCGGGCTTCAGGATCGAGAAGGATGGCGGAGACGACTGCCTGCATGTTGCCGCGGACGCCGGTGCCGTCGTTGTTGAATGCGGCAGCCACTCGGGAGATGTAGGCGGGGCTGGGATTGCTCTTGACCAGATGCTGGATAAGCATCCTGCCGACAAAGGGGCCGACGTTGGGATGGTTGAAGACGTTGTCGAGAGCGGCATCGAGATCCTGCTGCGGAGTGAGGCCTGAGGGGTTGACTGCGCCGTTGAGCAGTTGCTTGGAGCCGGAGTCGTGCTCGGCGGGATAGGGGACCATGTTGCCGGTGTTGTAGTAGGCGTCCCATTCGACGGACTGGCCAGGATTGGGGGCGTAGGTCCAGCCGGTGTAGACGCGAGCGAACTCGGTGACTGTGAACTGCGAGTAAGTGGGAATGGGGATGCCGCTGGAGTCGAGTTGAGGGGAGCCGTCCTGGTTGAGCATGACGGTGCCGATGGTGAATAGCTGCATGAGCTCGCGGGCGTAGTTCTCATTTGCGACAGCGCCGGTGGCGGGGTTGGCCATGGCGTTGTTGCCCATGTCGAGATACTGTCCCATGGCGGGGCTCAGCGTGACGTCTTCCATGATTTGGCGATAGTTTGAGAACCCGTCGTTGAGAAGCGTGTTCTGGTAGGTGACCATGTTGGTGTTCCAGATGAGCTTCTCGATGGAGGTAACGAAGATTTGGCTGAGCGCGAAGGCAACGCGCTGGCGGAGCTGGTCGGGATTGGAGACGGCATTGGTGAGGAAGTGAGTGGACATGCCGCCCTGGTCGTTGGTGATTACGTTGTAGTTGGAGACCTGGGGCATGGCGAACTGATTCGCGATCCACTGCTGGAAGCCGAGAGTTTGGACGGTGGCGGCGTCGGTGGGCGTGGGACCGAAGGCGGCTTGCTCGAGGAAGCGGCGTGCGGCAGCAGGGGAGACCTGAGGATTGGGGACGCCGACCACGACAGCGAAGGGAGCGGAGGCAATGGAGCCGCTGGAGACGACGAGCGAGCCGGGACCGGCCTGGCCAGCGAAGCCGGAGATGGTGAGCGAGGTGGGCGAGGAGAAGGCCGTGGTGAGCACAGAGCCGTTGATGGATACGACGGATGTGTTGATGAAGCCAGTGCCGGTGACGGTGGCGGAGAAGATGCCCAGAGGAAGTTGGCCCGATGTGCCGGCTGTGGTGATGGTGGGAGCGGGCGGCAGGAGGGTGATGGTTGCGGTGGCCGAACCGCCCAGACCGGTGACGGTGACGGTGTCTTTGCCAGTGGCGGGCATGGCTGCGGGCGCGGTGTAGAGGCCGGTGGCGGAGACGGTGCCGTAGAGCGCGGACCAGGTGGAACCGTTTGACGAGAACTGCTGCGTTGCGCCGAGAGTGACGGTGGAAGTTGCCGGCGAGATGGAGGTGGGGAGGCTATTGAGGATTGTGACGACGGCTGTGGCTGAGCCTCCCGGGCCTTTGGCGGTGATGGTGGCCGTTCCTGACGCGGGCTCTGTGGGCGGCGCGGTGTAGAGGCCAGCGGCGGTGATGGTTCCGGCCGTGGCAGTGAAGCTGGTGGCGCCGGCAGCGGTGAATTGAAGTTGCGCGCCGAGAGCGAGGCTCGCCGTTGAAGGCGCGATGGCCTGCGGCGGAATCGACTGGAGCGTAACGTTCGCGGTGGCGGTGCCGCCGGGGCCGGTGGCGGTAATGGTGACCGCGGAGGATGCGGGCATGACGGCAGGCGCAGTGTATAGGCCAGCAGCAGTGATGGTTCCGGCAGTAGCGGCGTAGCTGGTGACGCCGGAGGAGGTGAACTGCACGGACTGGCCGAGAATGACCGAGGCGGAAGCGGGCGCGATGGTCTGTGGAGGGACGGGAGTGCTGTTTTTGAATGGGACTGTAAGTGAGTTGCTCCAGAGGCTGCCCGGGTTGATGGCCTGGAAGACGCCAGGGGTGGGTGTGTACCAGTAGCCACCGGTTTTGATGGTGGTGGAGTTGACGTAGGTGGCGGCCTGGTTGCCGCCGTTGAAGCTGACGACGACGCCTGGCTTGAAGCCTGATCCGGTGAGCGTGACGCTGAAGTTGCCGGTGGGGATTGGGTTGGGGGAAGCGGAGAAAATTGTGGGACCAGCGGGCTCGATGTTGACGTAAACGGCGGCTTCGGTTTTCTTGTCGGAGGCGAACGCCTCAATGAGAGTGCTGACGGTGGGAATAGCGGCCGGAGCCTTGTAAAGGCCATTGGACGTGATGGTGCCGACTGTCGCGTTGCCGCCCTTTACGCCGCTGACCTCCCAAGTCACGGTCTTGTTGGCGAGGCCCGTGACTGTGGCGGTGTATTGGAGGGTCTGGTTGACGCCGAGGTTGGTATAGCCGGGGGTGATGGAAACGCTCTGCGCTCCGGCCGCAAGGGTGGCCGCGGAGAGGACGGCCAGGAGGAGAGACTTTCCTAAGCGGCGGAGCGCAACGAGCATCGGGTGGGGGTACCCTTTCTTGCGTTCAGGCGCCGGCTCAAGTATGGGGTCCCAATCGGCACCTGCTGGGAACAGTGTCGGGGGAGCGGCACCAAAAGTAAACAGAAAAGTGTTACCTTTGTGTGATTATTTTGACACTTTAGTGCCAGAGCTTTAGGTAACTACGAGGAATTGGGTCCCAAAAGGGGAATGATTTGAACCGGTTTGCCTAATGGCAGGGTTCCGGCGCCCGGGGTGGAATCCTCAAACAAGATCGGGCGGAAGGATGGAACGGCCCACGATGATGAGCGTAGTTGATTGGGAAAAGTAACCCGGCACGAAGGGCGGCGACTAAGCAGAGGCGGGGCCGGTGTAGCGGATGTCGACGAGGGTCCAGTCGTCTTCGGCTTCGTTGGAGGCCTGGAATCGGGCGACGTGGTCGAGGATCTGGTCGAGATCTTCGAGGTGAACGATGGCGTCGAATCCGGCCTCGCCGAACATGACGCCCTGGGCGTTATGGGCTTCGGTGATGCCGTCGGTGGTGAGCACGATGCGTTCGCCGGGAGCGAGGCGGTACTGGACAGACTCGTATGTTGCGCCGGCGATGAGTCCGACGATGAGGTTGCCGTCTTCGAGGCGGCAGGGGCCCGAGGCCGTGACGTGAACTGGGGCGACATGGCCGCAGTTGACAAACTCGACGAGGCCGTCGGGGAAGAGCTTGAGGAGGATCATGGTGGCGTACTTGTCGACCTGACGATCGCAGAGAAAGCGATTGACGAGGTCGGCAATTTCAGCGAGGGGCTTGCCGGTGAGCATGAGGGCGTGAATGATGCCTTGGAGTGTAGCGGCGACGATGGAGGCGGGAACGCCTTTGCCGCTGACGTCGGCGATGGCAACGCCGAGGCAATCGTCGAGCGCGAGGGCGGTGTAGAAATCTCCGCCGATTGCGAGGCAGGGGACGGTCCTGGCCTGGAGGTGGGCGTAAGCGAGGCGGGGCAGATCGATGGCCATGAGGCCGGCGTGGATTCGAGCGGCGATCGCGAGCTCCTCGGCGGCGAGGCGGGACTTCATTTCGGCTTCAGCGAGCAGAGCGTTGTGAAGCAGGGTTGCGGCCTCGGTGGCGATGGTATCGAGGACCTCGTGATCGACTTCAGTGAGGTGGCCTGCGCCGAGTTGACTGTCGAGGTAGAGCAGTCCGAGGAGGCGGCTGGGCTCGTCGGGGGAGATGCGTTTGCGCAGGGGGATGCAGTAGATGGAACGGATGGAGTTGGCCATGACGCTGGCCCAGGCGCCTGCTCCGCCGGAGTTGCCGCCGAGCGTGTCGGAGACGGAGAACTTGGACTCGCTCTCGATGGCTTTGCGCATGGCGCTGCGGGAGATGGTGGAATCTTCAGCGACGGTGGTGCCATCGGCACGGAGGCCGAGGGCGAGGTGCATATCGTTGCGTTCGCGCAGGAAGACGAATCCGCGCTCGACGCCTGTGAGCTGGATGGAAAGTTGGAGCAGGACGTGGAAGATGTCAGTAATCGCGCCGCCGGCGTTGAGCTGGCGGGCAGCGTTGAGGAGGAAGCTGAGCTGCTCCATTTCGCGGGCCGCGGGGCGAACGGCCTGTGAAGGGCTGACAAAGACAGAGAGGGCGCTGAGCAAGCCGCCGGCGAGCGACGACTGCGGGGAGTCTTCGTCGTTATTGAGAAAGAAGCGGACCTTGACGGCAGCAAGGGAGCCGAACTGCATCGCATCGCCCGGTTTGAGCAAGGCCCGGGTGGTGAGAACGCCATTGAGAAAGGTGCCGTGGGAGCTGTTGCGATCGACCAGGACGTAGCTGGCGTTGTTCCGCTCGATGACGGCGTGGCGGCGGGAGACGAAACCGTCGGGGAGAATCAGGTCCTGGTCAGGAGAGCGGCCGATTGTGAGGGTGTCGCGATCGAGCGAGAGCGTGCGCTCGCCGGTTGCATCGGAGTAGCTCAGGCGGGGCGCATTGTCGGCAAGGGCCATCCGGGCAATCGTATCGTATTTTATGCGAAACCAGAGTAACTGAGTCCTTATCAGCTTTTTGGAGTGTCGCCGCTCCCTGCTGGTCGCGTCGACTTGAATGCCCCGGTTTCGGGATACATCAACTCTGGTTCCGCTTTGGGATTGTGGGGAGCACGGGGAAATTGGAAATGCGGACGGGGCACGAATCGAACGAAAAGGGGCGTGGGTTTCCTTTTTCTGAACTGCAATTCGAGCGGGAATTTTGGATGACTCAAAAGGGTCACATTGTGGCGGAGAATTGAGACGTTGGAATCGGAAAGTGACTATAATCACATGGGACAGAAGAGGGCCGTAAGTTTCACAGTGTGGGACGGCGGTTCAAGAGTTACAACTCGGAAGGGAATCCGACCCATGTCGACAGGCAACTTGGCCCTGGGGGAATTTCAAAGGGCGACGAGCACGCGCGAACGCGTGATAAACGACTTCAGTATCAACGTAGCAACGGTGAATGGGTCCGGCTCACAATCCGCCAATAGCGTACTGCTGAAAAGCATCTTCGGGATGGGGGTTCCGGTCAGCGGAAAAAACCTGTTCCCGTCGAACATCGCCGGACTTCCTACCTGGTACACAATCAGAGCGAGCAAGAACGGATATGTCGCGCGGAAGCGAGACGCGGAAGTGCTGATTGCGCTGAATCCAGAGACCTGCAAGCAGGACATGCTCTCGTTGCCGACGGGCGGCGTAGCGATCTACGAAGAGAGCATGAACCTGAAGCAGTATCGGGACGACGTGGTCTGCTACCCGGTGCCGTTCGACAAGATCACTGCGACAGTTTGCCCGGAACCCAAGCTGCGCAAGCTGGTTCGGAATATGGTTTTTGTGGGCGTGGCCGCACAACTGCTTGAGATCGATCTCGGGGTGGTTGAGCAGGGGCTGAAGAAGCAGTTTGCGAAGAAGCAGAAGGTCTTCGACCTGAACTTCAACGCGGTGCAGGCGGGCTATGACTACGCAGCGGAGAAGTTGACCAAGCAGGACCCGTTCGTGATCGAGCGGATGAATGAGACGAGGGGGAAGATCATCATCGACGGCAATGCGGCGTGCGGGATGGGCGCGGTGTTTGCGGGCGTGACGGTGGTGGCGTGGTATCCGATTACGCCATCGACTTCTTTGATTGAAGCAACGACGGACCTGCTGAAGAAGTTTCGCGTGACGCCGGATGGCAAGGCGACCTTTGCGGTGGTGCAGGCTGAAGACGAACTGGCCGCGATCGGCATGGTGCTTGGAGCTGGATGGGCGGGCGCGCGGTCGATGACTTCGACTTCAGGGCCGGGCATCTCGCTGATGGCAGAATTTGCAGGCCTGGGCTACTATGCGGAGATTCCGGGCGTGATCTTCGACGTTCAGCGCAGCGGCCCATCAACGGGCATGCCGACACGCACCTCGCAGGCGGACATCCTGAAGGTGGCGTTCCTTTCGCACGGCGACACAAGACACATCGTATTGCTGCCGGGAAGCGTTAAGGAATGCTTTGAAATGGGCTACCAAGCCTTCGACCTGGCGGAGCGGCTTCAGACGCCGGTGTTCGTGCTGTCGGATCTCGACCTGGGCATGAACAACTGGATGTCAGAGCAGTTCGATTATCCGGAGGGTCCGCTGGATCGGGGCAAGGTGCTGTCGGCGGCTGATTTGGAGAAGCTAGGCAGCTTTGCGCGCTACAAGGATGTTGACGGAGACGGCATTGGATGGCGCACGCTGCCAGGGACGCGGCATCCGAAGGCGGGCTACTTTACCCGCGGGACTGGGCACGACGAAGCGGCGGCGTACACCGAGCGGCCTGAGGTTTATGTTGCGGGCATGGAGCGGCTGGTGCGCAAGTTCGATAATGCGCGCATGCTGGTTCCGGGGCCGGTAACGGTGAAGAACGGGAGCTCGAAGATCGGGATTCTCGCGTTTGGTAGTTCGGACTTCGCCATTCGCGAGGGATTGGACTTGATCAAGTCGCAATATGGGCATGACGTCGATTACATGCGCATCCGTGCCTATCCGTTCGCGCATGAGATTCACGACTTCGTGGCCCAGCATGAGCGGGTTTACGTGGTGGAACAGGATCGCGATGCGCAACTGGAAAGCCTGCTGAAGCTCGATCTGCCAGCCGAACACGTAACCAAGCTGCGAAGTATTCTCCACTACAACGGACTGCCGCTTGATGCGCAAACCGTCGTCGAGGAGTTCGCGACGAAGGAAGGCTTTAGCGCCATTTCTCCGACGCATGTGGAGGACGTGGAAGCGCATGAGGGGGCGGTTGCATCATGAAGTCGGCCCACGGATGTATTGGCATCGGCAAAGAGCAGAGGGAGAATCGCTAAATGGCAACGGCACCAGCAGCACCTAAAGTAAATCACATTGGGCTTCCGATTCTGGAGTATCGCGGCGGCAAGAGCACGCTGTGCGCGGGGTGCGGGCACAACGCGATCTCAGAGCGGATTATCGACGCGATGTACCAGATGGGCGTGGAGCCGGAGCGGGTGATGAAGATGAGCGGCATCGGCTGCTCGTCGAAGAGCCCGGCTTACTTCATGAGCCGTGCGCACAGCTTTAACAGCGTGCACGGACGCATGCCGTCGGTTTCGACGGGCGCTATTCTGGCCAACCATACGATGACGACGCTTGGCGTTTCCGGAGACGGCGATACGGCTTCAATCGGGATGGGGCAATTTGTGCACATGATGCGGCGGAATCTTCCGATGATCTACATCATCGAGGACAACGGCGTGTACGGTCTGACCAAAGGTCAGTTCTCGGCGACGGCCGATATTGGCTCAAAGTTGAAGACTGGTGTGGTGAACGACCTTCCGGCTATCGATACGTGCGCGATGGCGATCATGCTGGGCGCGACATTCGTGGGACGGTCTTTCTCGGGCGACAAGAAGCAACTGCTATCGATGCTGAAGGCAGCAATCGCACACAAGGGAACAGTGATGCTGGACGTGATCAGCCCATGCGTGACCTTCAACGATCATGAGGGTTCGACGAAGAGCTACAAGTTCATGCAGGACAATGACGAGCCCATCAACGAGGTTGACTTTGTGGCCAGCTTCGACGAGATCGAAGTGGACTATGGGTCGGGCGAAGTGTACGAGGTGGAGATGCACGACGGATCGAGCCTGCGGCTGAAGAAGTTGCATGACGAATACGATCCGACGGACAAGGCGAACGCAGTGAGGACGCTGATGGAGGCACATACGAACAACGAGGTGCTGACGGGCGTGTTCTACATCGATACGCAGAAGCCGACGTTTATCGACCACCTGAACCTGGTGGACGAGCCGATTGGGCAGTTGCCCGACAGCGTGACGAGGCCGCCGAAGTCTGCGCTGGAAGGGTTGATGGCCAGCCTGCAGTAGGCACGGCGTGTTTGCAGGCCCAATTTCAGAACAGGAACAAACAGAAGACCCCGCCGAGTGCGGGGTTTTCTGTTGCAGGAAGTGGCGGAGTCTGGCTCAATGGGCGAGCAGTTTGCCAATCATGAAGCCCACGATGAGGGCGATGAGGAGGCCGCAAGCGCCGGTAAGGGCGAGGCCGAAGAGGGCCTCGACTACGAATTGGCCTGATTGCTCGGGAAAGTCGCGAGTATCAGGGAGCGCTTTGTAGGTGCGTCGAAAGGCAAGCCAGAGGTTGAGGAGAAAGAGGAAAGGCAGAGGTAGAAGCGGGATGAGCGGCCAGTAGTTGCGCGGACCGAAGGTGAGGAATTTTGTGAGGATGATGACCATGAGGACGGCGACAAAGATGAAGCAGGTACGCGTCCAGTTGTAATAGCGGGCGACTGGGGGCTGCTCAGGCATGCTCAGGTCTTTCAGGTTTTTCGAGGATGCGGCAGCCCAAGAGCCTAGCATCCCGGAGCCAATTGATAGTTTGAAGTAGAGCGTATTAAAAGCATATCGCAGGAATGCAGGAGTCTGGTGGCAAGAATAGTTGCAGCTATGGTGCGGCGGATTTGAGGCGCGGCCCCGGCCCGTTCATCCTGCTCCGAAGAGGCGAGATCGCATCCCACCCTTTCCGCCAGGATCGCGGAATGGACGGGGCACGGTGCGCATTGATTTGTGAGGAGGAGGTGGGTTGAAGGTTGGGGACTCCCAGGTCCCCAAGTGCGAGGGACCTCCACCCCAGCGACGAAGACCTGTCGCCGGGGACCCCGGACCTGGGGCACCCAGAAAATGTTGTTTGGGGCGCACCAGAAATGCGTTAGTGGGCAGCGGGGGCGGGAGCTGGGGTGATGCGGACGCCGAGGCCGTTGAGCTTGGAGCGGGCTTGCGCGGCTTCAGGGGTCTGGGGGTGGCGCTGAATGAGCAGGCGCAGCTCGTGGATGCCGGCATCTTTCTTGGTGAGCGCGAGCAGGGCGAGTCCCTTGCGCAACTGCGCGGCTGGGGCTTTGGGGCTGCCAGGGAAGCCTTCGAGGACAGCGTTGTAGGCCTTTACCGCGTCGGGATAGTTCTGCTGACGGTAGGCAATTTCGCCGAGGTAGAACTGAGCAGTGCCTGCCATATCGTCTGTCGGATAGAAGTGAATCACGTCCTGGAATTCACCGGCGGCGACGTCATAGTGTGCGGAGTTGTAATCGCGGACGCCGGCCTGAAAGGTGTCGGCGAGAGGCGGAGTTTGAGTCGCGCCAGCGAGGGGTTGTCCGGCACCCGGGCCTGCTCCGGGCTGGCCTGCGCCGGACTGAGGCTGGCCGGGTTGAATTGCGCCGGGTGTGCCGGGCTGCGCGATCGCGCCCGGAGCGGTCTGGATGTTCTGGACCTGGGTTTGTAGATCCTGAACGGATTTGTCGAGCTTGGCGATGCGCGACTTGAGCTCGTCGACCGAATCGTTTAGCGACTGGACCTGGCCGGAGACGGTGTCCATCTTACCGTTCGCCGCTTCGCTCTGGGCGTTGATCTTCTTGTCCAGGGCGTTGACTGTCGCGGTAATCTGGTTGGCGTTGTCGGCTGTCTGCTCGACCAAATGTTGAAGGACTCCGAAGCGCGTGTCGAAGGTGGACTGCAGGCGCTGCACCATGTCGAGCAACTGCTGGACCTGGGTTTGCAGCTCGATGATCTCCTTGGAGGCAGCATGCGCGGGAAGCGGCAGCGCGAGCACGGCGAGAGAGGCGGCGGCAAGAAGACGGCGGGGCAGTCTGATGGGTATGCGCATCGTTCACCTATTCGGAAAATGGAGTTGAGAAAAACCCTCTGTGCGCGGCGCTCGCGGTGAGTCGCGAGAACTGCGAATAGATGGGGCCGGCCTGACGAGACAGTCTCGAACTGAGGCGGTCCCGTCGGGTGTTTCAGGTTAATTCTAGCGTCCCGAATCTGAATTTCACTGAAGAACCACCAAAAGCAACCGCAGGTCCTTCGACTCCGGTCGCCGCGGCGACCTACGCTCAGGATGACAGCTCATTTTGGTGCGAACTCTAAATGCAAGACACTCATGCGTTCAAGTCGCTAACGCGCGGACGCGTTGGGCGGGGTGGTGGGTTGTGCGGCGGGGAGGGGGAAGGCGGTGAGGGCGCGGGTGGCGCCGGCGGCGGAGATATGAGTGCTGTCGATAAAGAGGAGCGTTTCGCCATCGCGATAGTCGCACTGGGCGGGCGTGGGGCAGAAGGCGGGCTTGGGGTCGAAAATTGGGGCGAAAAGTTGCTGGGATACTTCCTCGAGAAGGGCTTGGGAAGCGGTGATGGTGGGGGAGGATTCGGGCTCAGAGAAGCCGGGATCGATGGGGGTGTTGAAGGAAGTGACCGAGGCCGGGTTGCTCAGATGGTTTGAAACGGCCAGCCAATTCAACGTTGTGTTGCGGGCGGGGTTGAGGAGGCGATCGAGCGCACGGCGGGAGGGGATGCGGGCGGTGCGGACGAGGAGGAGCGGATCGACTGCGAAGCTGGGGGTGTCCTGGACGAGGATGACCTGTTTGCCGGCGGATTGGAGCGCGCGGACGGTGGCGGCGAGCGCGTTCTGGTAGAGGTGGAGATTGGCTTCGGCGGTGGGGATGGGCGGGGGATGGATCAGATTTGAAAGCAGAGAGGGATGGGTTGGCTCGGTGGGTGGGGTGGGGGGAGCTGAGGCGGATGCGGATGCGGAAGCTGGGGCGGATGAGGATCCCGAAGCTGAGGCAAAAGCGGGATCGTTTGCTGAGTCGATGCCGGGGACGGGCGCAAGCCAGCCGTCTTTCCAGTTGCGAATGAGGGGAGCAGACCACGAGGCGGTGAGGACGACGATGCGAATGCGCCGGTCGGACAGGATGCGGTTGAAGGTGGCGCGGTTGAAGCGTTCGCAGCGGCCGGCGAAGTTGGGGATGCGCGGGAGGACGTGGATGGCGCCAATAAGCGGGGTGCAGGAGCTTTTGACGAGTTCGGCGAAGTCGTAGCCGCGAGCGTTGGCGAGGACGCGCATGGCGGGAGCGAGGGCCAGGGCGTGGCTGTCTCCCCAGAGGGCGATGGTGGGGAGGGTCGATTGTGGTGGCGGGTAGCAGCCGGGGCTGAGGTTGGGTTGGTCGTCGCTGCCGTCGAGACAGTGGTCGGCGAAGAGGACGTCGGCGGGGGATTCCATGACGGCGAGATGGGGAAGACGCTGGGGAAGGCCGTGGGCGACATAGAGGGCAGCGCAAACGGCAAGCAACGCGACGCTGGCAGCGGCGTAACGCAGAAGGAGCGGCGCGGGAGACATGGTTGAGTGGCGGAAGGGCTGCTCGATGAATCGCCAGGAGAGGACGGCGAAGATGAAGGCAAGGGCGACGGCGAGGAGTGCGGCGGGGAGGGAAAGTGAGTTGACCGTGGCAACGCGGAGAAAAGCTAGCAGAGGCCAGTGCCAGAGGTACCACGAATAGGAGACGCGGCCAATGAAGACCAGCGGCATGAGGGCGAGGAGTCGGCGGTTGACGAAACTTGCGGGGAGGGCGATGAGGATGGCTGTGCCAAGGACGGAGGGCAGAGCAGCGAAGCCGGGGAATGGCGAGTAGGGAGTGAGCAGAACGAATGGCACGAGGACGAGGACGAGGCCGATGAATCCGGCGAGGTGCGTGAGAGGTGAAGAGAGACGCAATGGCCGGCGGTCGCGTTCAAAGACGGCGAGGGCAACGCCAAGGCCGAGTTCCCATGCACGATCGGGGAGGAGATAAAAGGCTTGCATCGGGACGAGGCTGACGTCGCGCGCGGCGAGCAGAAGCGAGAGGACGCAGACGATGAGGATGGCGGGCAGAACGAGGCGATGGCGCAGGCGCGCGAGCAAGGCGATGAGGAGGGGAATGACGAGGTAGAACTGCTCCTCGACGCCGAGGGACCAGGTCATGAGAAGAGGCTTGAGGCTGCTGCTGGCGTCGAAGTAGCTGGCGAAGTGCCAAAAGGAGATGTTGGAGGCGGAGAGCGTGGCGGCGAAGGCGTCGCGGGCGAAGGTGCGAGCCTCAGAGGGCGAGAGGAGAACGAGCGCGGCGGCAATGGTGAAGAGCAGGACGGTGTAGAAGGCGGGAAGGATGCGGCGGGCGCGGCGCTGATAAAAGCGGAGGTAGCTGAAGGAACCGTTGCGAATGTCGGCGTAGATTTGGCCGCCGATGAGGTAGCCGGAGATGACGAAGAAGATGTCGACGCCGGAGAATCCGCCGGGGAGGAAGGGGACGCCGGCATGATGGAGGACAACGGAGAGGATGGCGAGAGCGCGGAGGCCGTCGATGTCGTGGCGATAGCTGTGGCGGGGTGCTTGGGAGGATGCGTCGGTTGGCGTGATTAGAACGGCTGTTGCGGACACTGGCCCTCTCGCGGTTGACGCAGAAACGAACGGCCCAAAAAGGCACGTTGCGCAGAGAGGAAGAGGAAAAGGTTCAGTGAGGCTTAAGGAAACTATAGCGCGTGGTGGGTTTTGAGGACAACCAACGGAAACTTGCCGTAGTGGGTCAGTTTGAAATGATCCCAACTTTCACCGTTCGTTTCTTCCAGAATTTGGAAGCCACGATACAGCCAAGAACTCCAAATATCGGCATAAGCAAAAGCATCCAACACAACCCCTCAAAACCTTGGCCCACAAATTCGATGCCCCCCTCGTGGATTTCTACGATTTCCATAGACGCGAAGAAGGCTATGACAACTGACTCTAGAACGATGGCGATGCAAACCAAAATATCTAACGCCTTCTTCATGTGTGCGAGCATGAGAGCAAGATACCAGAGCGACGGCCCTCAAACTGGCCCACTACCAAACTTGGCACACGTAGAGTCTTCGCTGAGCGAGGATTTGCAGGGGCTGAAGCCCAATCACTTTGTTTGGCCTTGGCGGCACGACTAAAGTCATGCCCTGTTACAAAGCGGGCTTGTGCAGGACTTCCCTAGGACGCAGCGTAGGTTTTGCGGACGAGCAAGAGGACTGGGAGGCCGAGGAGGATGAGGGCCGTGCCGAGGAGCGAGCCCTTGAGGTTGTCGGTGTAGCTGGAGATGAGGACGGCGGTGGCGCAGAGGACGAAGAGCGCGGGGAGGATGGGATATCCCCAGACGCGGTAGGGGCGGGGCAGGTTGGGCTGGCGGCGGCGGTAAACGAAGACAGTGGTGGCGGTGAGCATGTAGAAGAGCCACTCGGCAAAGACGGCGAGGTCAAAGAACTGCTTGAAGCTGCTGAGGAAGAGGAGCAACACGGTTGAGAGCAGGGCTTGAACGATGAGCGAGGTGGAGGGGGACTGGAAGCGCGGATTGATGTGGGCGAATTGCGCGAAGAAGAGGCGGTCGCGGGCGGCGGCGTAGGGGATGCGCGCGCCGGACATGATGGTGCCGTTGAGGGTGACGAAGATGGATAGGGCCATGGCTGCGGCGACGAAGCCAGCTCCGGCGGGTCCGGCGACGATGGTGAGTGCGGCGACGGCGGGGCGTTCGCTGCTGGCGATGGCGGAGGCGGGCAGGATGTATTGGATTCCGGCGTTGGTGGCCATGAAGAGGAAGCCGACGAGGAAGAGTCCGCCGATGAGGGCGATGGGGAGCGAGCGCTCGGGGCTGCGGACTTCGCCGGCAACCATGGTGAGGTCGTTCCATCCGTCGTAAGCCCAGAGGGTGGCGATGAGGGCGGCCATGAAGCCGGTGATGCCGCCAACAGCGTTGGGCAGAGTGGAGGAAAAGTTGGACCAGGAGCCCGCGGCGGAGGCGAAGCAGAAGCCGGCGACGATGAGGATGAGAACGACTTTGAGGATGGTGAAGACGAGTTGGAAGTCACCAGCTTTTTTGATTCCGATGTAGTTGAGGCCGGTGATGAACCAGGTGACAGCGATGGCGACGAGCTGAGACCAGAGTATGGGCAATGGTCCGCCAATGGCCTGGATGCTGAGCCAGTGAAAGGCGGGGAAGAAGCCAAGGGTGCGGGTGAGGCCGGTGGTGACGGCGGCGATGGAGGCGGGCTTGGCGACGGCAAACCAGGTCCACATATAGAGGAAGGCGATTGTGTCGCCGTATACGCCACGGAGGTAGACGTATTCGCCGCCGGCATAGGGCAGCATGGCGCCGAGCTCGGCGTAGGTCATGGCCCCGAAGAGAGAAAGCAGGCCGCCGACGATCCAGGCGAGGTAGACAAGCGGGGATGAGCCGAGGTCGACCATCATTTCGCGGGGGACGAGGAAGATGCCGGAGCCGATGATGGTGCCGACGACGATGGCGGTGGCCTGGCTGACGCCGAGAACGCGGGGCAGGTCGGCTGGCGGGGTTGGGGGTTTGATTGGGATGGGTTGGGGCATCGGGTAGTGCGAGGGTAGCATGGAGCGTGGATGAGGACCTGCGGGGATTTCAAGAAAACTTTGGCGACGAATGCGAGGCAGCGCCGACGGCACGGGGAAAAAGTCCGTCCCATGACTGGAGCTACTGTGATGGGTAAAACGCGATTGATGGAGTTTCTTGGATTGGCGGCGCTGTTGCTCTGCATGGGATGCAAACGAGCCGCGAACCAGCAGCAAGCGGCGCAAGTGCAGGTGAAGGATCCGTCGCCAACTCCGATTGCGGAGAAGAAGGCGGAGTTGGGGAAACCTACGTGGGATCCGGAGTGGGACAAGTTTGTGGAGGAGGCACTGCCCGCGGAGATGCTGTCTCCAAGGGTGGCGCGGGCGGTGCGGCCGTTTTGTCCGCGGTTCAACGCGATGAGCGAGATGGACAAGCGGGCTTACTGGGCATATTTCTTCCAGGCGCTGGCGGGCGCGGAGGCAGGTTTGGAGCCGACTGCCGACGCGCGGCACACGCAGCCAGAAGTGGCGGTGAAGGACACAGTGACCAAGCGCATGGTGCGAAGCGAAGGTTTGCTGCAGCTGACTTCTATGGATGCCGAGCGGTATGGGTGCGACTTCGATTGGGAGAAGGATAAGCAGCTGAGTGAAAAGGATCCCGGCAAGACCATTCTGCAGCCGAAGAACAACCTGACCTGCGGAATCAAGATTTTGCAAACGCAGTTGATCGACAACGGAGAACCGCTGGTGTGGAGGAAGAGTTACTGGTCGACGCTGCAGCCGGGGACGGCGGCCTACAGGGCGTTTGTGAAGCAGATGGCGAATGTGCCGGATGCGTGCAAGGCATTACCGCCGGGGAAGCAGGGGAAGGCGTCAGTGGGTCGCGTGGCTGCTGTATCAAGGGGGGCAGGCACGCCGTCGGCTGGGGCGCACTGAGAGCGCGTTAAATTGGTCAGAAAAATAGTTAAGTAAATACTTGACAATTGGGCGCGTGTCGGACAATACTCAAGTCAACGCTTAACTATTAAGCAAAACGGACGAGGAGAGGATGATGATGGAAAAGACAACGACGGTTCACAGCACGTTTTCACTTGAGCGTGGTTTCAAGGCGACGCCGGAGCGGGTGTTTGCGGCGTGGGCAGACCCGGCAAGCAAGCGGCGGTGGAACTATGGCGGGGGAAAGCATGAGCTGCTGCATCACGAATTGGATTTTCGCGTAGGCGCGGGGGAGCGGTCGGCGATGAAGCTTGGCCCAGGGTTGCCGGTTTCGGGAATGACGCTAACGCTGGATTCGGTGTTCGAAGACATTGTGCCAAACCGGCGGATGGTGTGGACCTACCGGATGGCGATGGATGGCAGGACATTTTCAGCTTCGCTGGTGACGGTTGAGCTGGTGAAGACGAGCACGGGCACGGATCTGTTTCTGACGCACCAGGGAGCGTACTTTGAAGGGGCGGACGGGCCGGAGATGCGGAAAGGCGGATGGACGGAGCTGCTGGAGAAGCTGGCGAAGGAAGTGGAAGAGCAGTGAACAGTGGACAGTGGACAGTGGACAGTGAACAGTGGGCAGTGGACAGTGGACAGTGGACAGGGAACAGGGAACAGGGAACAGCGTTTATCCCAATCGGCTGTGGGTGACGTGAACGAGAAGACCATAGATATCAAAGGTTAGCTCGACCACTTGTGCGGCCTCGCGAACCCTGGGGCACCCGCGGTATTCATGGAGGAAGATGCGGAGGGTGAGCAAGAAGAAGATCGACATCGACCGCATCTTTCATGCGCTGGGGGACGCTGCGCGGCGAGGGATGCTGGAGCGGCTGACGAACGGGCCGATGTCGGTGTCTCGGCTGGCTGAGCCGATGAAGATGAGCCTGGCGGCGGTGGTGCAGCACTTGCAAGTGCTGGAGGCGGCTGGTTTGGTGAAGACCGAGAAGGTGGGCCGGGTGCGGTCGTGCAGGATTGATGCGGCGGGACTGGATGCGGCGCGGAATTGGCTGGGCGCACGGCGACCGGAGTGGGAACGCGCGATGGACCGGCTGGGGGATTTTCTGGAGGAGACGGCTGAGTAGTGGCGAGGTTTTTGGGATGGCTGCGATGCGTCAACTGAGATTGCCGTCGTGGGCCAGGACACATCTTGATAGCGCACAGATTGAAGGAGCGCGACCTGTGCGAACTGTTCTGAGGAATGGCGGATGCGGAACCCTTAAGAGGCAAACGAAAAAGGAGCGAACATGATGAATCTGACACCGTTTTTATTATTTGATGGCTATTGTGCCGAGGCGATGGCGTTTTATCAGTCTTGTTTGGGCGGCGAGTTGACGATTACGAAAATGGGTGACACGCCGATGAAGGACCAGATGCCGGTGGAGCTGCACGCCAAGGTGGCCCATGCGCACTTGAAGATCGGCGTGATCGAGTTTTCAGCTACGGATTGGATGCACGCGACGCGAAGACCCAAACAGGGCAATACAGTGGCCATTTATTTGAATGGCGGGCAGTACAAAGAGCTGAAAGCAGTATTCGACAGGCTCGCGGTGGAAGCAGACAGTGAGCTGCTTGATGATTTGCGAGATATGCCGTTTGGAAGCTATGGACATCTTTCCGATAGATACGGCGTCCATTGGTTTTTTCAGGGAGAGGGAAAGGGAGCATAGCAGCTGCACGGTTTCGGGTTTGTCTGTGAGGCGACCGGAACTCCGCCTCTCGAAGCCTTCATCGGACATTCAGCCGGGCTTAACAACGTGCTGGGTTTCGTCTGTTTCAATCCGGGTGGGCCGGAGTAAGCTTGCAGAATGTTTCCCGGTAGCCGATTTCGCCGATTTATTTGCGTAAATGCGCTGCTTTTCTGCTGCGCGCCCTTTTTCTACGGGCAGGCAAAGGCGACTTCGGTCGCGGCTCCGTTGGCCGCGAATGTGCTGGGAAAAGGAACAATTCCTCTTAATGGGCCGTGGCAGTTTCACCTCGGCGACGACATGGCATGGTCCAATCCTAACTTCGACGACTCCCACTGGGAACAGCTCACCGCCGACCGCCCCTGGGGAGAGCAGGGCCACAACAGCTACAGCGGATTCGCATGGTATCGCTGCCGTGTCGACGTGACCCTCGCCCTCGGAGCTTCTCCCGACTTAGCCCTGTTGGTGCCGCAGGTGGACAATGTTTACGAGCTCTACTGGAATGGCCTGCTTGTGGGCCACAACGGCAAGATGCCGCCCGATCCTGTCTGGTACTCGAATCAGCCGGTTCAGACATTTGGCCTTGGGTCGGTGCAAAGAGGGGTCCTGGCGGTACGTGTTTGGAAGGTACCGCCGCTTTCATCTAACTCGGGAACACGGGGAGGATTCGAGGCTCTACCTCTGCTCGGTACCGTCGAGGCTATTGCGGCCTGCAAAGATAAGGACGACTATGAATGGCTGCGCAGCCAGCAGGTCTTTTTCGCGACCTTCTTGCTGAGTGGTTTGGCGGCACTGTTGGGCTTGGTAGGCTGGCTGCGCGATCGCAGTCAATGGCTCTTATTCTGGATGGCCGGCTTTGGTCTCGGCTTCATTCTGTCTATGATGTTCCTGGCGTTCCGTATCCCATGGCCATCCAATTTCGCGCTCGGTCTGGTGCAACCAAGTTTCGGAATCTCGATCGTCTCCCTCTGGTTTCTGCTGCTCTGGTTGCTTGAGCTCCGCGATAATCCGAGACTGGTTCGGTTGATCAGGATTGCCGCACTCATCGAGATCTCGACCATTTCTCTTGACGGTCTGCTGATTCTGACCAACTGGACCTCTCCCGCTTTTGTTCACCCGGCCCAGATTGCAGATGCCGTGCTCACGGCCATTTACACTCCACTCGGCATCGTTCCTCTTGTCCTGGTGATTTATGCCGTGGTCCGGCGTCGTCCATTGGGCTTTGCAAGCTGGCTGGTAGCGGTCTTCGCTTTTCTTGCAATCATGATCCCCGTAGTGACTTTTGCATCCGCGCAAGGCAGGCGATTCACCCACTGGACGCTTGCGGATAAGATCAATGCTCCGTTGTTCACGTTGAATGGAAATTCTTTCAACGTTCAGTCCATCACCGGCATCCTTCTGCTCGTCGCGGTCGTGAATGCGGTACTCCGCGCCTCGATCGAGACGATCCGCCGACGGACCACCCTTGAACAGGAGTTCAAAAGCGCCCGCGAGTTGCAAGCGTCGCTGATTCCGGCGACCCTGCCGCCTTTGCCCGGTTTCGCCCTCACCAGCGCTTATCGTCCTGCGTTCGAAGTTGGCGGTGACTTCTTTCAGATCATTCCACTGGGAGGAGATTCGACTCTAGTTATTTTGGGCGATGTCAGCGGCAAGGGACTCAAAGCAGCCTTGACTGTTTCCTTGATCGTCGGCGCCGCGCGCATGTTGGCAGAGTCTACTTCAAATCCCGCAGAGATTCTTGCCGGTCTCAATCGCAGTCTCCACGGACACCTGCAAGGAGGCTTCGCCACTTGCATTGTTCTGCGTGTTCAACGCGACGGTAGTTGCGCGGCATCGAGCGCCGGCCATCCCGCGCCTTTTCTGAACGATCGCGAAGCGAGCATTCAGGGCGCTCTCCCACTCGGCCTCTTCCCCGTGGTCACTTATGAGCAGACACTCTTTTCGCTCGACACAGGTGATCGCCTGGCGCTCTACACCGATGGCCTGCTCGAAGCGCGCCGCGCCTCAGGGGAACTTTATAGCTTCGACCGCCTCAAAGCTTTGTTCGCCACAAGACCAACTGCCGAAGAGGCCACGCAAGCGGCGGTTGCATTCGGCCAGGACGATGACATCACCGTTCTCATCCTTGCTCGACTGGGCATTGAAGAACAACTGGCCACATAGGACACCGCGGCCCCCACTCTCATGCGGAACCAAGACAATGATTTCGTTGGCCGCGCCAAAATTAACTTGCGATCGCATTGACATGGCTCCAATTGAGTTGATATCAACGAGAAGTCGATTGGACGCTGACACCCTGGTCAAATCGCTAAAAAAGGAGATATCTCGCCATGTTTACCCCCAAGGGAAAGTTCGGCTGGTACGAACTAATGACCAGCGATACGAAAGCTGCCGGCAAGTTTTACTCGGACGTTGTGGGCTGGACGACGCAGGAGATGCCTGGCGACGGCCCCCCGTACACTGTTTTCAACCTTGGTAACGTCGGGATCGCCGGCATGTTAAAGATGGACGGCCACTCGGGCTGGATCGGCTACATCAGCGTCGATGATGTGGATGCTCACGTTGAAAAGATTGTGGAAGCGGGCGGCAAGCTTTTGAGACCTGCCACTGATATTCCGGGTGTCCTTCGTTTCTCGGTGTTGTCTGACCCGCAGGGCGCTGCGATTGTGGT
>Ga0182015_10001543_pt1 | contig 29961 bp, 24 predicted proteins | sample 712P3MmetaG_FD_120478 | JGI IMG/M metagenome (GOLD analysis project Ga0182015, IMG submission 120478) | Permafrost microbial communities from Stordalen Mire, Sweden - 712P3M metaG | ecosystem: Environmental > Terrestrial > Soil > Wetlands > Permafrost | place: Sweden: Stordalen | collected... | reverse complement strand
GGGCGCGCAATCGACTGATGGAGACCGACGGCTCCGCCGAGACAGAAGTAGTAAGCGTCCACCATTTGTCCGTTAACCTTTAACTTCTTGCCCTCGATACCGATGTCGGCGATCCAATGTTGCCCGCAACTATTGGGGCAACCGGTGACGTGCAGCTTCAGGTGCTGATCAAAGCCGGGCAAGCGCTCTTCCAATTCTTCAACCAGCCAGCGAGAGAAGGTCTTCGTCTCGGTAATGGCGAGTTTGCAGAACTCGCTGCCGCTGCAGGCGATGGCTCCGCGGAAAAACGGAGAGCCGTGTACCGGCAGACCGATTTCTCCCAGCTCTTTCGCCAAATCGTCGGCCTGCAAACGTGGAACATTGACGATCAGCAGGTTCTGCATGTTTGTGGTGCGCAGTTCGCCGCTGGCGAAGCGCTCGGCGAGATCGGCCGCAGCATCCATTTGCGCGGGAGTAATCCGGCCACGTAGAACCGCGGAGCCCACATAGCAGTAGCCGGGTTGCTTTTGCGGGTGGACGCCGATGTGATCGCGATAAACGTCCGCCGGCGGATTCTCGGGTTCGGCAGGATCGAGTTGAAATCCGATGCGGCGTTCGAGTTCTTTCTGAAAATCGTTCGCAGTCCAGCCATGGCGCAGGAAGAGAAACTTCAAGCGCGCGCGCTCACGGTGTTCGCGCAATGGATCGGAATCGCGAAACAGCTCGGCGATTCCCTTGATTACCGGTAGAACCTGGTTCCAGCGCACGAAGGCATTCAAAGGTGCGCCGAGGTAAGGTTCCGTGGAAAGCCCGCCACCGATGCGCAAGGCAAAACCAATTTCACAGTTGCCTTGACGTTGACGCTGAGTCGCCGTCAGGCCGACATCGTTGATCTCTGGATAAGGGCACCAGACGCGGCATCCGGTGATCGAAATCTTGAATTTTCGGGGCAGGTTATAGAACTCAGAGTTGCCGGCCAGCATGCGATCGACATCGAGCGCGAGAGAAGAGGCGTCGCAGATTTCGTCCGCATCGACACCGGCGACGGGGCAACCAGTAATGTTGCGAGTCACGTCGCCGCAGGCGCCAATCGTATTCAAGCCGGCGCGCCACAGCTCTTCCAGTACTTCGGGAAGCGCTTCGATGGTGACCCAGTGCAGCTGAATATTTTGCCGCACGGTGAGGTCGGCGGTTCCGCGAGCATGGCGGCGGGTAAGATTCGCAATTGTGCGTAGTTGATCGGAACGGAGGAGGCCGTTGGGAATTCGAATCCGCAACATGAAGAACGGGAGGGCGCGTCCCTGGCCACCTTGGCCGCCGACGACACCGGCGCCGTCGCCCTGCGTGTAGACTCCCCACCAACGGAAGTAGGTCCCGATCCATTCCGCTGGAATCGAGTCGAAGCCTTCCCGCGCGAAACGGCGAATCTCGGCCAGGCCCTCCCACGGGTTCATCGCGCGCTTCAGGCGCTCGGATTTCTGTGCTTTGGTTTCTGTCGCTGAAGGAGTCATAATTGGCCGCCAAAAAGAAAAACCCACCGCCAGATGATTTCTGGCGGTGGGTATAAGTGCCGATAACTATGAAAGTTTTAAGTCAGCAATTCACCTGCGCCAGAGCACACGATTGCGCAACAACAACATGCACACATGCACTCCTGGCGAAGATTGCTGAAACTGGACATACTTGAGAAATAGTAACCGTCGGGGACGAGCGCGTCAACCTTACTGTCGGGATTAGACGATTTAAAATTATGATCGTGAGCATTACATTTTCGACTCAGGCGTTTGTACCTGCAGTATCCGGGACTTCGGGAGCGCCATAATCATAATGGTGAGGGGTAGTTTTCGATCGAAGGCGGGTGCAGGTGGGTATGAATCATGAAAGCGCAAGCCGCAGTTTTCAGAAGGTCTTCATAGCTCCCATGCTTTCGGTCCGAGGCGGGGCGAAAGCAATCGAGTTCTATAAAGCTGCCTTTGGAGCGAGCGAATTATTCCGAGTTGACGACGAGAGTGGAGCGGTGGTGGCTCAATTGTCGGTGGAGGGAGCCGAATTCTGGGTGGCGGATGAGTCTCCGGCGCACTTTAACTTCAGCCCCGAGTCTTTGGGCGGAGGTTCGGTGCGAATCGTGATGATCGTGGAAGATCCGGATGGCGTGTTCGCCCGGGCTGTTACAGCGGGAGCCACTGTGGTATGGCCCGTCAGCGCCCAGCCCTATGGCTGGCGCGTGGGGCGAGTCGCCGATCCATTCGGGCATCATTGGGAAATCGGCAAGCCCTCGCCGGGAGGCGTTTGAGGCGCTCAGAGGGAACCGCAATCGTCCGAAGAATCGCGGCTGATCGATCCGACATCCAAAGATTTTTAGAAAGGATTTCTATGTCGATTCGACCGGTCAAGCGGCTCATTCAGGCAAAGCCAACTCTGGAGGGCGCGGGAGTGCATTTGCGCCGAGCATTCGGCTTCGGAAATACCAAGGACTTCGATCCATTCCTTTTGCTTGACGACTTTCGCAACGATGTTCCGGAGGACTATCTTGCCGGTTTTCCCTGGCATCCGCATCGCGGAATTGAGACCATCACGTATGTGCTGGCGGGAACCGTGGAGCATGGCGATAGCATGGGAAACCATGGCGCCATCGCAGCCGGCGACGTTCAGTGGATGACTGCGGGCAGTGGGATTATCCATCAGGAGATGCCCAAGGGCGATCCAGCCGGACGGATGCATGGATTTCAATTGTGGGCGAATCTTCCGTCGTCACTGAAGATGACCGCGCCGCGTTATCAGGAAGTGAAGACCGGCGAGATTCCTGAGGTTACCGACGACGATGGAACGCACGTGAGAATCGTCTGTGGAAAGTTCTGGGGCAAGAGTGGGCCGGTGGATGGTATCGCCGCCGATCCTATTTATGTGGACGTCTCGGTAGCTCCAGGCAAGAGGAAGACTCTGCCGGTGGAGACGACACGACACGCCTTCGCCTATGTTTTCGGCGGCGGCGGCAAGTTCTGTAATGCGTCCAGTCCGCTCGCGGTTCCAACCGAAGCGGTGAAGTGGGCGGACACCACGCCACCGGTGGAAGCGGATAACCGCTCGCTCGTTCTTTTCGATCGCGGCGACGAGGTGACGGTACAGGCTGGGGATGATGGGATCCGATTTCTTCTGGTCTCCGGAAAGCCTCTCGAGGAGCCGGTGGCCTGGTACGGACCGATCGTGATGAACACTCAGGAGCAGTTACAACGGGCATTCACGGAACTGCAGGAGGGAACGTTTCTGAAGGACGGTGAGCGCAAGTAGCAGCTGTCGCTCGGAATCAGTTGAAGATGGTTCCCGTTTCTCCACGCAAAAATCTGGCCGTCGCCGACCTCATGGTGAGAATCGTAATCCTGGGCTGCGCCGGCGGCGGGAAGACTACTTTGGCTCGGCAGCTTGGCGGAAGGACGGGCGCACGCGTTATCGGTCTGGATGACATGGGGCAGCCGCATTGGGAGGAGAAGAACGTTCCCGCTTTCCGAAGCTTGATCATCAAGGCGCACGCCGGTGATCAATGGATTCGCGACGGTAGTTTTGCACTGGCGACATTCGATATCCGGTTAACTCGCGCTGCTCTTGTAATTTGGCTCGAGAGCTCAGAACTATCCTGTGCTTGGCGTGCCATCACGCGCGTGTTCAAGCGCGGCCGGGCCCATCGCATCGGCAAACTCCCTGAAGTTCTGGCATGCCTACGGAAATTTGATCGGGTCCACCGTCCGCGCATTGAGGCGGTGAGGGCCTCTCATGGACCGGAGTGCCCGTTCTCACACTGACCGGCAGCCGCGACATTGCGAAGTTTCTCTCCTCTTACGGCGCTGGCGCTCACGATCCAATTCAAGACTGACCAACTACTTGGAGCCGCTTGATTGACAATTGCCTTCGACCGCCCTACCTTTTCGGGGGACGGTTGTGGAGGCTCTCTCGTGAGGGGCAAGATCACGTTTCGTGTTTCATCCTGGGCCAGCATGGTTTTCTTTCTTTCCGCAGTGGGCCTGCTTCATGGACAGGCCCCGTCATCCTCACCAGGACTCTTTCAGGGTCATGCTGATATAGGCACAGTAGTGCACGCCGGGAGTGCGCAATATGATTCCGCGCAGCAGGCCTACACTGTTACTGGCAGTGGCGAAAACATGTGGTTCAGCTCCGATGCGTTCCAGTTTGCCTGGAAACAAATGTCCGGGGATAGCGCATTGACCGCGGACGTCGTCTTCCCGGAGAAGGGCGGCAATCCCCATCGCAAGGCGGCGCTGATGATCCGCCAGAGTCTCGACGCCGACTCGGCCTACGCCGACGTGGCCTTGCACGGCGATGGTCTGACTTCACTGCAGTATCGCGATGCCAAGGGGGCCGCCACACACGAAATTCAATCTAATCTCTCTGCCCCTCGCCGCTTGCGTATCGAAAGGCGCGGTGACTTCATCTATGTTTTTCTGGCTGCAGCCACCGGCGAACCGTTGCGGCCTTCCGGGGCGTCCATCAAGCTGCCGATGCAGGGATCGTTTTACGTGGGCATTGGCGTTTGCTCGCACGATAAGGATGCTGTCGAGAAGGCCGTCTTCACGAAGGTTGAGATCACAACTCCGGCCGCCAGTAGCGCTCCGCCCGTTCTTTACAGCACACTGGAGACGGTCGCTATTGCCTCCACCGACCGCCGCATCGTCTATTCGGATGCCAGTCACTTTGAAGCGCCCAATTGGACGCATGATGGCGTTGACTTTCTCTTCAACCGGGAAGGCCACATAGAGCGCCTTCCCGTTGCTGGCGCTACTCCTGCGACGATCGATACCGATGGCGCGACTCATTGCAACAACGATCACGGAATCTCGCCCGACTCGAAGTGGCTGGCGATCAGCGATAGCTCGCAGGCGGACCACAAGTCGAGTGTGTATGTCGTGCCCATCGGCGGCGGCACACCTCGCTTAGTCACGAAAAATTCTCCGTCCTATTGGCATGGCTGGTCGCCTGACGGCAAGACGCTCGCCTTCGTCGGGCAGCGTAACGGCGACTTCGACATCTACACCATCCCATTCGCCGGCGGCGATGAGACGCGCTTGACCACCGCGAAGGGCCTCGACGATGGGCCCGAGTATTCTCCGGACGGTAAGTACATCTACTTCAATTCCGAGCGCACCGGTCACATGCAGATCTGGCGCATGCACGCCGATGGCAGCGAGCAAGAGCAGATCACCTTCGACGTCTTCAACAACTGGTTTCCGCACATTTCCCCGGACAGCCAGTGGATGGTCTTCCTTTCCTATGGAAGCGACGTGGTTGGTCATCCACCCAATAAAGACGTGCAGCTCCGCATCATGAACGTGAGTGACGGAAGGATAAGTGGTCCGATCACGGTTCTCGCCAAGCTTTTCGGGGGGCAGGGGACGATGAATGTTCCATCATGGTCACCCGATAGTGCGAAGGTCGCTTTCGTCAGTTATCAGTTACTGCGTGCCGAAGAGTCTGCAATAAAATGAATGCTGCCGCTTGAATGGTTGAACCGGTCGTTGGATTTGGATCGATATAGAGATAGACCGAGGAGAGACAGGATCGCATGCATGTTGGAGTGTTTACGCCGCTGCTGTCGCAACTCCCGCTGGCCGCGGTTTTCAAGAAGCTCAAAGCGCTGCAGATCGACACCGTCGAACTGGGAACGGGCAATTATCCCGGGGATGCGCACTGCAAGCTGTCGATGATCGAGAATTCGTCAGAACTTGCGGAATTTCAGAAGGCTTTGGCGGATCACGGTGCCACGATCAGCGCGTTGAGTTGCCATGGCAATGCGCTGCATCCGGATAAATCCCGCGCACAACACGATCGTGAGATAAGTCGAAAGACCATTCTGCTTGCGGAAAAGCTCGGCATTTCTGTTGTGGTCGACTTCTCAGGATGTCCGGGCGATTCGCCTCATGCGACGGCTCCCAACTGGGTCACGTGCCCCTGGCCACCGGACTACCTCAAGGTCCTCGACTGGCAATGGAATGAAGTGGTCCCCGGGTATTGGATTGAGCACGCGAAGTTCGCCGCCGACCATGGTGTGAAGATCGCCATCGAGATGCATCCCGGATTTGTGGTTTACAGTCCGGAGACGATGCTCAAGCTGCGCTCTATCGCGGGACCGAGCGTGGGTTGCAACTTTGATCCAAGCCATCTCTTCTGGCAGAGCATCGACCCCATCGCGGCGATTCGAGTGCTTGGGGATGCCATCTTCCACGTTCATGCCAAAGACACGCAGATTTACGCCAGCAACCTGCCGCGAACCGGCGTGCTGGATACCAAGCCGTACACCGAAGAGCGGGGACGTTCGTGGATCTTTCGCACGTGCGGCTACGGTCATGGTGCCGAGTGGTGGAGCGAGTTCATCTCGACGCTGCGGATGTTTGGCTATGATGGCGTGCTCTCCATCGAGCACGAAGACAGCCTGCTGTCGCCGGAGGAAGGCTTAACCAAGGCGGCGAACTTTCTCAACAGCATCGTCATCCGCGAGCAGCCGGGCGCGGCCTGGTGGGTCTAGCCTTGAGGATCAAATTGCGCGGATGAGAGCAAGATGAAAACAGTCAGGACGGCAGTTATCGGAACCGGCTTCATGGGGCGAGTGCACCTGGAAGCGGTGCGGCGGGTCGAGTTTGTAGAGGCAGTCGCGATTGCGGGAAGGAACGCGGATGCGGCGCGGCGCCTGGGCGCTGGATTTTCGATCCCAACGATTACAACCGACTATCGCGAAATCCTGCGCGATCCGGCGATTCAAGCGGTCCACCTTTGCACACCGAACTCGGAACATTTTTCCATGGCCAAAGCCGCGCTGCAGGCGGGAAAGCATGTGATCTGCGAAAAGCCTCTGGCCACGACGGTTGAGGAGGGCGAAGAGCTCGTCTCTCTCGCCGCTCGGCAGGGAGTGCGAAACTGCGTCTGTCACAATCTGCGTTACTACCCCATGGCGCAGCAGATGCGGCGCATGCGCGAAGCGGGAGACCTCGGTGAGAATCTCGTGGTGCAAGGAACATATTTCCAGGATTGGCTGCTTTATGACACAGACTGGAACTGGCGAGTCGATGCAAGAGCGGGCGGGGCTTCGCGGTGCATGGCGGATATTGGCTCCCACTGGTTTGACATGGCCGAGCACATTACTGGACTGCGAGTGACTTGTCTCTGTGCCGATCTTCAGACGTTTCATACCACGCGAAAGAAGCCCCAACCGTCGGTCGAGACTTTTTCTAATAAGCTGCTTGGCCCGGAAGATTACATGGAAACGGCTGTCGACACGGAGGATTTCGGTGCCGTGATTTTCCGGATGGGCGGGCGCACGCGCGGCAGCGTAACCGCCAGCCAGGTCTCGGCAGGACGCAAGAACCGGCTCAGCATTGAGATCAGCGGCAGCCGGGCATCGGTCGCGTGGAACCAGGAGCGTCCCGACGAGCTGTGGGTGGGCCACCGTGACGCGGGTAACGAGATTGCCATCAAAGATCCCTCTTTGCTTAAGCCGGCGGCGCGCAGCTATGCTGATCTTCCCGGCGGCCACAGCGAAGGCTACGACGATACATTCAAGCAGGTCTTTCGTCGCTTCTACGCTTCTATCGCTGCGCGGGATGAAGCGTGCGAATATCCGCAGTTCATCGATGGACTGAGGCAGTTGAACATTCTCAACGCTGCGCTGGTGAGCAGTCGCACGCGAGCCTGGGTGGAAGTGCCCGCCATGGGCAGCAGACCGTGAAATCTGCAACGGAAAGGAACGCTTGTTAATTCTCGCCGCCATTGTTGCCATCTTCATCTATGGGATGATCGCCGCCATGTTGGGCACGATCCTGCCCGACTTGTCCGATCGTTTTCATTTGACTCCCAGCCAGAACGGCACGATCGCATTCGCGCAGGCACTGGGGCTGATCCTTGCGTCGCTCGCCGTGGGTCCACTCCTCGATAACGAAGGAAAGAAGATCGGACTGATTCTAGGGATGGGCCTGATCTCTATCGCACTCTTTGCCCTGCCGCGCTCGCCGGGTTTCCGCAGTATCCTGCTATTGCTTTTTTTACTCGGAATCGGCGGCGGCATCGTGGTGACTGCTGCGAATGCTCTGGCCAGCGATGTAGGGGAAGTCCATCGGGCGACGGCGCTGAATCTGGCTAACCTCTTCTTCGGGCTGGGGGCGCTGGCCACACCGTTCGTTGCCGCCAATCTTTTTAAGCGGAACTGGGTGCGCCTCTGTTACACCATCGCGTCCCTTACGGTTGTCACGCTTGTGGTCGAGGCCGTCACCAAAATGCCCGGGCCCACCGGTGCCGGGCGCTTTGTCTTCGCGGATGCTTCTCCGGTGTTGGGGCGTCCTCTCCTGTTTCTGATCGGACTTTTCCTGTTTCTCTACATTACCTGCGAGGTGGGAATCTGGAACTGGTTGCCGAGGCACTTGATCGCACAGGGTATCCCGGAGTCGCGGGCGCTCAACATCCTTTCTCTGGGATTCGCCCTCGGAATGCTGATCGGACGCGTGGGAATTTTGCCGGTTCTCATCCGCATGCCTGCCGTCACGGTCACGATGGCGGGATCCGCTGCGATGGCGGTTACGACTTTTCTAATGTTGCGGGCCAAGAGTCCTGCGGCAGCATGGGTGCTGGTATTTCTCGCGGGGATCTCGATGGCGCCCGTCTTTCCCACGACGCTGGCAATCGTGGGTGATGCTTTCCCGCGCATGACCGGCACTGCCATCGGCTTTGTGATTACTTGCGGATGGACAGGCCTCGCAGTCAGTTCGCGGCTTATCGGCGTCATCGCAGGTGGCGACCCGCGGCGGTTGAAGAAAGCTCTGCTTGTGATCCCAGCTTCCGCCGTTCTGATGCTGGGACTGGACCTGGCGATTAAGAGCGCGCTGCGTTAAGAATCAGGTGAGCAGCATTTATTCGTAAATGCTCGCGTGCTAAACCGTCACCGCACGCATGTAGTCGGCATCGATTTTGAGAGCCTCCATCTGAGGCAGGTCAAATTCTTCCTGCTCGACAAAGGCGTGCTTGAGGTTGGTCTTCTTGGCCGCTTCGAAGATGGGATGATAGTCAATCGTACCGTGCCCCATTTCAGTTGAGGGCGGATGGTTTGAGGGCGTGGACGCCGGGGTCAGCTTGAAGTCCTTCACATGCAACATAGAAAAGCGCGTGGGATAACGCGTCAGCAAGTCCGCCGGATTCTGTCCCGCGACCACTGCCCAGCCGCAATCCAATTCCATAGTCACCTTTGCCGGATCGGTCAACTTCATCAGTTCGTCATAGAACACCACGCCGTTTTCCGAGTGGAACTCCGGAGTGTGATTGTGATAGGCGAACCGAATACCAGCCGCGTTTGCTTTCTCCCCGATGCGATTAAACTGATCGGCATTCCAGCGCCAGTCATCGAGCGTCATCGACTCCCTTGCGGCGCGAGATCCGCCGTCTTTCGCGCGCGAAGAATCCCTTGGCATCGGCGCGGCACAGACGATGTGGCTGAGTCCCAAGTCCTTGCCGAACTGAATGGTTTCATCCATTTTCGGCAGAAGTTGGGAAAGGGAACAGTGAGCGCTCACGCATTGCAGGCCGGCGCCATCCATCGCCTTCTTCACCTCGCCAGGGCTGCGGCCAAAGAAGCCGGCAGCTTCTACTTCGCGATATCCCATGGCGGACAACTGTCGCAGGGTTCCCTCGTAGTCCTTGGGCAGAATGTCGCGGACAGAGTACAACTGCAAACCAAGGGGAAGGCCGAGCGCATTGGCCATCAGCCGGGGAACGCTGTTCCGGAGTGCTACGCAGGCGGCTGAGGCGGAAGCTGTTTTCAGAAAAGTTCGTCTGGAGATTCGATGCATGGTGCGAGCCTCAATTCTGATTTTCTATCGGCAACCTTCGGCTGCAAATTCCGCCGCTTATCCGCGAATTGCCTTTGCGTTCGCATCCCAGGTTGCGATCGTATTCTTGAAGTAAGCGTAGTTGGCGAGGTGACAGCCGATGGCCGCATGGTGGCCAAAAATCTCATTTTCGACGGTGGGCTTGCGAGTTCGAACCGCACTGAAGAAGTTTGCCTGGTGCGCCGACACGTCGCTGTAGCCTTGCGGCGCGGTGAAAGTTTCAGCCGCAACTGCTTGATAATCGAGCGGTCCGGGCTGCGGATGTTCTGCCTTCCATTGCGCCAGGTACTCCTTGCGAAGCCGCTCTGGCCAGCCTTTTACGGAGTACTCCTCAGGCTTGGGCGTGGTGTCCTGCGGGATGAACGTCAGCGTTTGCCCATTGATCTCCATCGTGCCCTTGGTGCCGTGGAACTTGATGGGCTCGCCGCCGGCGTTGTTTAGATTGCAGCGCAGCACAATGCGGAATTTCGGATAATCGTAAAGTGTCTCGATCAGATCCGGAAAGTCGCGTCCGTCCTTCCAGCGAAACAGTCCGCCGCTGGTCTGCGCGCGCTGCGCCACTTCATTCGTGCCTGAGATGAAATAAATCCCGGAGAGCAAATGCACGAATAAATCTCCGGCCAGTCCCTCGCCGTAATCGGAAAAACAGCGCCATCGAAAGAATCGCGCGGCATCAAACGGGCGCTTGGGCGCGCCCTCGAGAAACGCATTCCAGTCGATGGTCTGTTCGCTTGCGTCGGGAGGAATGGGATAGACCCATGCGCCGCTGGGGGAATTACGGTCCGACGCACCCTCGATGAAGAAGACCTCGCCCAGGGCTCCGGATGCATAGAGTTCGCGCGCTTTTTCGTAGACGATAGAACTCACACGCTGGCTGCCCACCTGCAGGATGCGATTTCCCTTGTGCACCGCCTCCACCATCGCGAAGCCATCTTCCACGTTATGCGACATGGGCTTTTCGCAGTAGACGTCCTTGCCCGCCGCGCACGCGTCGACCACGACGCGCCGATGCTGGTGGTCGGGAACAGCCACAATCACCGCATCTACATCTTTGCGGTCGAGGATCTCTTTGTAGTTGCGCGTTGCCGGGACCTGCTTCTGCACCGCTTCTTGCGCGGCTTGGTGACGGCTGTCATAAAGATCGCAGACCGCAACGCATTCGACGCCGGGCACTGCCAGCGAGGCTTGCAGAAGTTCGCATCCACGGGTGCCCGTTCCGATGGAAGCAAATCGGACGAGATCGCTCGGCGCAACCTCCCGCCCCGCTCCCCACAGTGCGGCGGGCTCGAGGAGCGTGAATTTAACAGCGGCTCCCGCCGCTACCGAGCCTGTTCCGATTCGCATGAAATCCCGACGGGTCAAAGAATGCATCCGATTCCTTTCTCTCTCGCCCTGCAGACTAAGACTATCGTGTGGTCAAGTCAAGAGAATGGCCGAATCCGGCCGAATCCGGGCAGTCTTGATTTTCCGTCGGCTAGACGGGTCCGCAAAATAGAATTGTCCGAAAATAATAGTCCCCAGATTTTTTCTTGTCCCGTACTATGACCGCAGCAAGTTGCGCGCGATGAACAAAACGTTGGCCGGACGTTCCCCGAGTCGCCGCATGAAGTAGGGATACCACTCGGTACCGAAGGGAATATAGACACGGACGCGCCAGCCGTCACGCACCAGACGTTGTTGCAGATCGCGGCGGATACCGTAGAGCATCTGGAACTCGAAGGAATCGCGAGAGAGCGTTTCCGCACGCGCGAAAGTCTGAGCTTGCCGGACGATGTTTTCATCATGGGTAGCCAATCCATGATAGATGCCGCTTTTCATCAGTGTCTTCATCAGCTTGACGTAGCTGGCATCCACTTCGGATTTTGCTGCGAAAGCGATGTCCGAAGATTCTTTGTAAGCTCCCTTGCAAAGGCGAATCCGTATGCCCTCGCGCAGAAGCTTTTCAACATCACTGGCAGAGCGTTTCAAATAAGCCTGGATCACGGTGCCGACAGAATTGGCATTGCCGGGCATGCGATGGAGTTCATGGACAAAATCGAGTGTGCGCTGGGTGTAGGGCGATCCTTCCATGTCGACCCGCACAAATCCCGGAGGGTTCGGGGACACGGCCTTGGCGACTAAGCTGCTGACGATGTCGCGGGCCAGTTTTTCATCGACATCCAGCCCCATGTGCGTGAGCTTGAGGCTTATGTTGGCGTTCAGTTGGTGGGCAGTGATCGCGTCGAGTATCTGATCATAAAGTTGGCCGCTGCGACGGGCCTCCTCAGGATTCGTGACATTTTCGCCCAGGTTGTCGATGCTGACGCTCATCCCGGCACGGTTGATAGCCTGGGTGGCGCGAACGGCGTCGGAAATTTCGGTTCCCGCAACGAAGCGTCCGGAGACGCGGCGGCCGAGCGAGGAACGCTCGGCGAAATTGCGTAGAGATGGATTTTCAGAGAGATGAACGAAAAACGCTCTTAACATGCCGCACCTGGAAATGCTGTGCCGGGGAAAGGATTAGCCGCCGGTGGAAATGGCCGCATGAAGATCACAGAACGTTGTATCACAACCGCCGTATATCTCAGATAGGACGGGCATCACTGCAGAGGGGCAGGCCGGTGGCTCAAAATTAAAGCGAGAATTTCAGCTCCACGGTCTCGTGAGTTTCGTGGGAAGCGGGCTCCCACTTCCACTCCCGCAATGCGTTCTGCGCGGATTGAACGAACAGCGGATGGCCCCCCCTGATCTCGACCGTCTTCACGGTGCCGTTTGGCGCAACCAGGACCTCCGCTTTTACGCTGCCTTGCATATTCATCGAACGAGCAAGGTTGGGATATTGAGGGGTCACTCGGCTGACGATTTTGCGTGCGCCTTCTCCATGATCCTGACCTTGAAGGCCGGCGGGAACGACCACGAGCGCCGACGCCAGAGCAAGCGCCAAAACTGCAAACCGGTGTTGCCATCGAAGCTTCATGGACTGCGTGCAGATTAAGGCAATCCAATTTTTCCTTGCAGATTACGGTAGTAACCCAGCCAGGTAACCGCGAAGAACACAATCTTGACGAGGGACTCGAGTTATTTCCCTTGCTCTTCCAGGAATTTCTCGACCTCAATGGCAGCCATACATCCGCTTCCAGCGGCGGTGATTGCTTGCCGGTAACGGCGATCCTGCACATCGCCGCAGGCGAAGACGCCGTGGACTTTAGTGAATACGTAGTGCTGCGTCTTCAGATAGCCATCCGAGTCGGTGTCGAGCTGGCCGGCGAACATCTTGGTGTTGGGCTCATGGCCGATGCCGAGGAACATGGCGCTGGTGGGAAAGTCCCAGACTTCTTCAGTTTTTAAGTTACGAAGTTTAAGGCCGGTGACTTCATGCTTGAGGGGGTCGTAAACATCGTCGACCACGGTGTGGGTCAGGAAGTGGATCTTTTCATGTTGTTGCGCACGTTCGAGCATAATCTTTGAGGCGCGGAAGCTTTCGCGCCGATGAATGATGGTGACTTTGGAGGCAAAACGAGTGAGGAATAGAGCTTCTTCCATCGCAGAATCGCCGCCGCCGATCACTACGATTTCTCTTCCCGAGAAGAAAAAGCCGTCGCAAGTGGCGCAAGACGATACACCGTGACCGATCAACTTCTGCTCATTGGGCAGGCCCAGCCAACGCGCCGACGCGCCGCTCGCGATGATCAGCGATTGGGCATGCACCTGGTGCTGGCCAAGATGAAGCAGGAACGGGCGATGGCTGAGATCTGCACTGGTTAAGTGAGCCATGCGATATTCGGCGCCGAAGCGTTCCGCCTGTTTGCGCATGTTCTCGACCAGTTGAGGTCCCATGATTCCCTCGGGAAAACCCGGAAAGTTTTCCACCAGCGTAGTGAGGGAAAGTTGGCCGCCGGGCTCATGGCCTTCCACCAGCAGCGGCTTCAGGTTGGCGCGTGCCGCATAGAGAGCGGCAGTGTGTCCGGCGCAGCCGGAACCGATGATGACGACGCTGCGAATTTCGCTCATGATTTTCTTGGTGCTTGGTTAGATTGCGGACCGGAGATTTCGATGCATCGTGCTCTTCCGTCGGGCCGCGAATGAATCTTCAGCACTGCGGCCGGAAGACGCCCGCAGCAATGTTCGGTCATTTCTTTTCTTCTGCAGGCTCGGCAGACTTGTGCTTTGCCGCCGGCTCCAATCCGCCGCCTGGGATCTGCGCTAGCTCCGCCGGTACGGTCCGTCCCACTCCGAGCAGTTGCCGATAGCGAGCGAGCGCCTCCGAGGCGCCGCGGAACAACGGCTCATAGGCGCTTTGATCCGGTGGCGGTCCATTTTCCGTGGCATTGCAACGCACTAATGCGATCGAGGATTTTCCGAAACGCTCGAGCCGGATACGGCTGGCGGGAGTGTTCGCCGTAATCATGGATGCGACGCTGCCCATTGCCGAGGCGCTGTCTTCCATGGAAACCTGGATCAAATCTTTCGGATCACGTACGTGCAAAACCAGAGTCTCGATCATGTTCTGTCCATCATTGCTGAAGGAGTACTGCACGCTGGAGAACAGGGCCTGCACTGAGAATTCACGGCGGATGCGCACATAGCGGGCCACGGACGTATCGCCAGAAAGTTGCGCGCTTTGTCCCGGCTGAAGAAAGTTAGGGGCATCCGCCAACGTGGACACTCCATGGGAAATTTCGAAGTCAGGACTGAAGAGCGGCTGCTTTGGGATACGCCCCAGGGCCGCTAGAATTTCCTTCTGTTCCTCGGCTGACGGTGTACAGACATTCAAAACGTTGACCTTCACCTGCGGTTGCACCGAGGGAGTCTCGGCAGACTGCTGGGCACAGATCGGGCCTGCGAGGAGCAATCCAGCCAGGATGAAAGAGAATTTTGGGAGCACTGCGGAATTCTAAACGATTCCTGCAAAAAGCTTACACGTAAAAAGCCGCCCATGGTTTTGCCCGGGCAGCGAAGACGGTTAGAATTCAAGCATGGCCAATCTAACGCTGGTTTATGGCATGCGGCTGCTGCCCTCGGAAGAGGTGGCCGAGGTAGGGCAAGCTCCGGTGAAGCTCACGAATGGACGTGAGGCCCACGTCACCATGCACGTGCTCGAGGGCAGCAAAGAAGAGATCGAGAAACAATTGCGCACCAGCCTGGAGGCGTTCTTCGATCTTTATCCGGAGATTTGAGGGCGGCAGGAAGGGAACCTCTGGAGTCCTGCTTCAGCACCGAGTGGAATCATGCGGGAGTTTTACTGGAAATCTCGCGCAAGAATGATGGCGGCGGGTTTATGGCCGAAGGGCTGGATTGCGCGCGGGGCCTGCTATTCCCTCGGATTGGCAATCGGACTATTTGTTCTGGAACTCTTGCTGAAGCGACTAGCTCCGGTGGCGAGCGACAGCCTGGGCGGTTGGGTTAAGTTTCTTGTTTTCGATGCGGCGCTTTTATTTGCAATTCTTGCCTTCGGCGCGCTGAAGCGAAAAATCCTCTGGCGCTTGCGCAACCGGCTGATCGTCACCTACGTATTTATCGGCGTGATCCCTGCTGTTCTGCTGGTGGTAATGGGAATCATTACGATCTACCTTTTCGCCGGGCAATTCGCCAGTTTCGTGGTCACGTCGGAGATCAACACGCAGTTGCGCAGTATGCAGGCCGTCGGTGCAGCTGTGAGCAACGAACTTGCGGCGCGCATTGAGAAGGGCGAAACCCCCACAGCGGAATCCCTTGCCGGATTGCGCAAGCGCGATCGGGCCTGGGGGCGACGGCGAGTGGGGGCCTGGCACGGAATGCGGTCTTTGCCGATGAGCGCCGGAGCTCAAAATCCGAAGCCTATGTCTTTTCCAGATTTCTTCAGCCAAGACGACGGCAACTTCGCCAAAGCGCTGCGCGCCGGCGAGCCTTTCAAAGAGATCATTCGCGACAACGATGAATTGTATTTGCGCGTGGCATCGGTCTATGAGGTCGGGCAGGAGAAATTGACGGTAGTGACGAGCGAGCCGTTGGATCGAGATCTGGTAGCGGATATCGCCGCGAATCTTGGCGAGATTACCCTCTATGCGACAGGAATCAGTCTAGACGACAATCGACAAAATGACGGGCACGAGAGCGCTTCAAAGAAAGGCAGTCCACCACTCCGTTCGTCTGGCAAGCCCGAGAAGGACGAAGGCGGGGTTGTTGTCGGCGAGCGCAAATCGGGGGTAGGTGTCAAAAGCGATCAGCAGGATCTGCGCCCGACCTTCACCGTAGGTGCACTCCCCGCTCCCAGCGGCATGATGGACCGCGAAATTACATTCGGCACTCCGCTTCCGGTGATTGATTGGAAAACAGGAGAGCGCGAGCGGGCGGGAGCACTCGTGAAAGTGCGTACCCGGCCTTCCGTTCTTTACAGCCACTTGTTTGCAGCGCTGGGAGATATTGCTCGGGGGGTGGAGTACATTCTGCTTGCGATCATCATTTTCTTTGCAGTGATCGAGATCGTTGCGCTTATCATCGGCACGCGCATGACGAGCACCGTGACCGGCGCGGTCGCGCAACTCTACAACGCCACGAGAAATGTGGATCGCGGCGACTTCAGCCATCGCATTCCGGTGAAATCTGCCGACCAACTGGCACAGCTCTCGTTGTCGTTCAACTCGATGACAGAATCGATCGAAAAGTTGATTCTGGAGCAGAAAGAGAAGCAGCGCCTGGAGGGCGAACTGGCAATCGCACAGGAAGTGCAGGCGCAACTGTTTCCGCGCCTGGTTACAGAAATCGAGTCCCTCGAGATACACGGCTTCTGCCGTCCGGCGCGAACCGTGAGCGGCGACTATTACGACTTCCTGACGGCGAGTTCCCACAAACTGATTCTGGCCGTCGGCGACATCAGCGGAAAAGGAATCTCGGCCGCGCTCTTGATGGCGACCATCCATTCGGCGGTGCGTGCTTACAGTGTGGAGAGCCTGCCGCAAATGCGCGAGTCCCTGGCCGTGGGCGCGCTGGGGGGGGCGGACAGGGTCATGGCCGCGTGGCCCGAGGGCGTTGAGGTGTCTCCCGGCGCGTTGCTCAGCTTGCTTAATCATCAGCTTTACGAAAGCACTCCACCGGAAAAATACGCAACTTTGTTTCTGGGGATTTACGATGGACGTTCTCATCAACTGACCTATAGCAACGGAGGCCATCTGCCGCCGATTTTGATCGGCGAAAATGGTTCCGTACGGCGATTGGAGGCTGGGGGCACGGTAGTGGGTCTGTTCGACAACATGACCTATGACGAGGGATCGGTGGAGATGCAGCCCGGCGAAATCTTCGTCGCTTATAGCGACGGCGTGACCGAACCGGAGAACGAGTTTGGCGAATTCGGTGAGGAACGACTCATCGATCTCGTAGGTGCGAACCGCCATCTGACGCTGCTGCAGATCAGCCAGGAAGTCACATCCGCAGTGGACAACTGGATTGGCGCGAACGAGCAGCCTGATGACATCACACTGGTGCTGGCGCGGGCGCGTTAGTCAATTCCCTGTCTTCAGTTCTGAGTCCTTTAAGGCGATGCGCGGGATTGCTGTTTGCGTTGCTGAGATCAGATTTTATTTTTCTTCCAGCGGCCTTGTTTGAACAAAATCGCGCTCACAGCTGCCATGGAACTCTCGGCGATCGCGATGGCCGCGAAAGCGCCGTCCGAGCGCATGTGCAGCGGAATCGCCAACCCATAAGCCAGCGGAATCTCGAACAACCAGAAGCCAAAAAAATTTACGATGGTGGGAGTGATCGTGTCTCCCGCGCCATTGAAGGCCTGCATCATCACCATGAAATATGCATAGCCGAGGTTGCCATAGCTTACGATGCGCAGGCAGGATGCGCCTAGCGGGACGACGGCTGGATCTTGCGTAAACAAACGGATGATGGGTTCGGCGAAGAATATGAAAACCATCCCCACCGCCCCGAGAAAAATTACGTTGTAAAGACCGGTCCGCCACACTGCTTTTTCCGCGCGCTCAGGATGGCCTGCGCCCAGGTTCTGACCCACAAGAGTAGCCGCTGCATTACTCAATCCCCACGATGGCAGGATCACAAAAATCACGATACGAATCGCAATGGTGTATCCGGCAAGCGCCGCAGCGCCGAAGAAGCTCACGATGCGCACCAGGCCGATCCAACTCGTGTGGGCGATAGCGAATTGCAGGATGCCGGTCACTGAAACGCGGATCAATCGCAGCAGAACATCCACCCGGAGCTGCACCTGACTTTTCAGGATGCGAAGACGCTCTGTCCCCTTCATCAGACGATAGAACTGATAGACGACGCCGATGCTGCGGCCGGTCAGCGTAGCCACTGCCGCGCCCGTCACACCGAGGCGCGGAAACGGTCCCCAACCAAAGATCAGGCACGGATCGAGAATCAGATTGATGATGTTTGATACCCAGAGCAGGCGCATGGCGATGGCTGCATCGCCGGCGCCGCGGAAGATCGCGTTGTTGAGAAACAGCAAGAGCACGGCAAAACTTCCGCCCAGGCAAATTCTGGTGTAGCCGCTGCCGGTCGCAACGATCTCCCTTGAAGCCCCCATTAAACGCAGCAAGTTTGGCGCATAAAAGAAGCAGGGCACTCCGATAACAAGGGAGACGAAGAGCGCGAGAGCAATCGCCTGAACACCTGCAATCGCAGCACCTTCAGGATCCTTTTCTCCGATGCGCCTGGCTACCATGGCAGTCGTTGAAAGGCTCAATCCCATGCCTACGGAAAAAACCAGGCTGAGCATTGATTCGGTCAAGCCAACCGTAGCCACAGCATTCGCGCCCAGTCGCCCCACCCAGAAAACGTCCACCACGCCGAACAGCGATTCCAGCACCATCTCCAAAACCATGGGGACGGCCAAAAGCAAGATAGCCCGGTTCAGGTTGCCGGTGGTGTAGTCCTGGTGCGAGCCTCGGACGGCTTCCAGCAGTGACGACCATAATGTGTGCTGCTTCTCAGCAGTGGTGACCGTGCCTTCCATAAAATACCGTGTGAACTTTCCACGTCAGTCGCCGGGAAAAATAAAGCGGGCGAATGAGTCGATCCACATTACAGAAACCAGATTACAAACACACCGCGAGATGTCCGAATGTGCGGACTTAGAGGATGGCGAACTACCGAGGGTTGAACATCGTCATTTCCTTGAAGCAAGAAATTCGAGCGGCGATGCAGAGCTCCAATGCAACCAAACCGTCAAATCTAGAAGGATTGTACCGCCGAGCAGCGGCATCCGGCAATTTCGATCAAATCTGAGCCGATCACTTTTTTGCGAATAGCGTCACCCGCGCCGTCACCGCCAGATTCTTCACCATGCCTCCCAGCACCACGGGGCCGAGCGGCGTTTCCAGCAGACCACGTCCATCGGCGCGCGGATCATATGTAGTCTCGCTGATCGTGTCCCAGCGAAGTCCCCGCAAATCATAGGAGAACGTGACGGAGGAGACGTCGGCGGGCTTGCCATCATAGGAAGCGCCCTTGTAATCGTGAGGAGTTGGGGTACCACCGGCAAAATAAATCCTGTGATCCTTTTCTGCGCCGCCGGCGGAAATGCCGAAGCGAGCGGTTCCAGGATGCGGTGGCAACCTGCGCCATTCAATCTTGCTGGGATCTTTCTTATCGATCTTGCCCAGCCAGCACTCGTCAGACGCGACGTAACGCGGACCGCCCTTCGGTTCCGGCTTAGCGCCGTCCACGACTACGATGGCTTCGTCGGCTACGCCGCCGGCCATGCCAAAGGCGGCAGTGCCGGGGAACGGCGTTGCCTGGCTCCACTCATCTTTCTCGACGTCGTAAACCTGTACATCATTTACCGGACCGCTCGCCGACCTGCCGCCAATTAAGTAGACAAAGCGATCGTGGGTCACGCCGGTGACCGCACTGTCTACAGGAACGGGAATGTCTTTTCCGCGGGACCAGCGCTTGGCACCGGGCTCATAAACATTTACGTCGGGAACGGTCAGTTCGCTGCCCCGGTTGTCGACCACAAAGCCGCCCATGAGGACGATCAATCCCTTGGCTCCGCCTGCGGCCGCGTTTAAACGACCCGCGGGCCCTGGAACGGCGCGTCCTCTGGCCCATCTCCCCGCGTGGGTGAGGGTCATGACATACACCTGGTTCGTAACATCATCCCAGGTTTTCTTGGGGCCCACCCCCATCAGGGAAAAAAGCTGAAAGCCACCTTTCAGGCTGGCCACGGCGTTATTGGAAACGGCGGCGGGCATCGGAGGAAACTTAGGGTCGTCAGCGCCCAAAAAGATAAAAGCGCAAAACCCCAGCAGGCAGACGTAGAAAATGTGTTTCATGGAAGAAGATATTACCCCACCTTGCCGACTTGCGTTCAGCCACCGTGCCCGCATCAAAACCAGGTCTTGCTGCGATACTCACGGTAGGCATCGCCGAATGCCGTCTCGAGAACGCGCGCTTCGCGCCGCGCGCGCAGCCTCTGCACGACGATCACAATTGGCACGACGAGCCACAATGCTGGCCGACGGATGACCAGAGCAAAGCCAGCAACCAGCAGCGTGCCAAACACATAGATTGGATTGCGGATTTTAGAATAGATGCCATGCCTGACGAGTTGGTAAGCCTCGGCCTTGATAGCGAAGGACCGGCCAAGTTGGTAGCGCGCGACCGCAATCCCACCCACGCCCGCCATTGTTAATATTGCCCCCAGGCCACGCTGCAGATCCCATCCGCCGGGCATGGTGAGTAGGAACCAAAGAAGTCCGCAAACCCCCACGATTTGAACCACTGTAAGAAAATAGACTTGTCGACCATCCATCGATTGCCCTTTCTTCGTTCAGTTGCGGCTATTCGACCAATCCCTGCCGCACGGCATGAACAAAGTCCGTATACGCGGGAGCATCACCGGCGCCGCGCATCAAGCTCGCGATCTGCCCGCGATGATACGCAGAGTGCAACACGACGTGGGCCAGCACGTCTTGCACCGTAGTTGACCATGACTCGCCTTTACTGCTTTTGTAAGGGATCTTCTTCGGGAGGTCGGAAGACGAAAGTTGGGCGAAATATCCGCGCCAAAGTTGGGCAAGTTCTGCGATCTGAGCATCGCACTGATCGAACATGAAGTCCGGCCAAACGGGCAGGCTTTGCTGATGCTGTTCGATGCGCTCCAGCCACAAGCGCTCGGCGGAAAGAATGTGCGCCAGCAGTTGCAGTGGCCGGGCCGACTGTGATGTAGACCCGTTGGCCCTGATCGCTGCCAGAACTTCGCGGTTAGCCCACGCATCATAGGCAAACTGACGACGCAGATGTTCGAGCAAGTCCATCGTCCAATCATCCCGCATTCACCTTGAAAAACTGGCTTGGCAGGCAACAATTCCTGGAAAACAATCTAATCGGCGCGCGAGCGATCCGCAACCCGGTTTTAACGGTCCATTCACAATTCTCGGTTACACTTCTCCCTGACCGCGGCAGTGAGATACTCTCAGTGACAGTCATCGCATATTGCCCGGCTTCCGAACGCTGCTGAGTATGCCCCGCAAAGTTGCCTCAACGCGTGCCCCACAGCCTGACACGGAGGTAGCTGACAGTTCAATTCCAAGCCCCGAAGCGGGAAAGAAAACTGCGATAAAGGTATCGGGATCGCTGGACGATCTGGCGCGCACAGCGCTAAAGGCCTTCCTGATTGCGCGCGACGCTGCGGCCAATGTGCCGGATTTGTTTACTCCATCTTCGCGGATGGCATTCCTCGCGATCAAGGAGTGCGAGCAGGAGCTCGACATCATCGAACGCTACATCGATGAGCGCCTACCAGCGGCCATCACACGCGTGAATGAAGTTCGGGCGCGCCAACTATTGACCAGCCTGAAATGCACAACGGATCTGGAACGCATTGGCGATCTGGTGATGAGCATGGCCATGCGGGTGCAAGCGCGCACGGCAAAGATGGCAGCGTCTGATGTCCGCCAGTTGGTGGAAATGTCGGCGATCCTGCGCGAGATGCTCGATCTGGTCTATGGCGGATTCGTCGACCTCGACCTGGAACGGGCCCGCAAGGTGTTGCAAATGGATAAGGACATCGACCGCGTCTGTCACGCTCTTTTCCAAAAGCACCTTACCGAGCACGCCGCACGCAGCAATCCCTCAAGCTTCGAAGTGCTCCTCATGGCCCAGGCATTGGAGCGAGCCGGCGACCATACCACCAATCTGGCCGAAGATCTGTACAGCTTGATCGAAGGCCGTAGTCTGCGCCACGCTCCTAAGAAAAGGGCGGCAAACTGACCACCCCAAAATTCATCATTCCTTAACAAGCCGGAAACATTCTCGCAACATTTCCAAAATAGAGTCTTAGGGGACCGGAAAGAGAATCGTGTCTGGTGTTCTGTACGGGCCATCATTCCTAAAAATGCATTTTCCCATGGGATCGTACGAACTGCGGGGCGATTCGGATACAGGCGGAGTGTCTCGCTGCCTCGTCTTCGTGGTCGAGGACGAAGAAGATATCGCGCGGCTCATTTCCCACAATTTGCAAGCCGCCGGCTTTGACGTGCAAAGCTTCGTCAGCGGTACATCGGTGATTGCGGAAGCCCTGCGCGAGACGCCTTCCCTTTTTCTCTTGGACGTGATGTTGCCCGGTGCGGACGGTTTTGAACTCTGCCGCCAGATTCGTCAGAGTGCAACTCTCTCTGCAATCCCTATCATCTTCTTGACTGCAAGAACAGCTGAAGCCGACCGTGTGAAAGGACTCGAGCTGGGCGGGGATGATTACATCACCAAGCCGTTCAGTCCGCGTGAGTTGGTAGCCCGGGTGCGAAGTGTGCTTCGCGGTATTCGCCAACCCACCATCGCGCCCGAAGTGCTTCGCGTGGGGGATCTCGAGATCGACGCCTCTTCGATGACGGTGCAGGTGCAGGGACGAGCGGTGCTTACTACTGTGCGGGAGTTCCGTTTGCTGGAATATCTGGCTACACACGTCGGCCGCGTGCTCACACGCGATCAGTTGCTTGACGCAGTGTGGAGAGAGACCCCCTTTGTGACACCGCGCTCCATCGATGTTTACGTGCGGCGGCTGCGGGAGAAGATAGAAAACGATCCCCGCCATCCGCGATACTTGAGAACATTGCGCGGCATTGGCTATCGCTTCGAACTCCCAAAGTAGCGCCCTGGCTGGTCTCCGCCCCTCCATATTCTCCGCTCTCCGGCACGCCAGTCTGCCGATGCGAGCTTCCTTGATTTATCCTGTCAGCTAATCGCATCTTGACTTGCTACGAATGACTCGGCCTAAACCACTGTGGAAAGCGGACGATCAAATGGTCCGCTTGTCCGAACTCACGGCGCAGTCGGACGATTCCGCCAAGGATCACTCCTTGCGTCGGGACGTCCGCTCGCTTGGAGCATTGCTCGGCCGGGTGTTGGTGGAGCAAGTGGGCCCGGAGCTATTCGATACGGTCGAAGAATTGAGGCGGCTGACGATTCGGCACCGGGAACGGGTCGCCCACGGCACCGCCGTTGGGGCTCACGGCGAACTCATGGCCCGCGCTCAGGCGATGATTTCGGAGATGGATCTTACGCGCGCCTATCAGGTCACCAAGGCCTTTGCAATTTATTTTGAGCTGACGAATTTGGCGGAGACCAACCATCGCAAGCGCCGTCGCCGCGCCCGGCAATTGCAGCGGCAGCAGGCGTTACCTGGATCCTTTCACGGAACGCTGCTGCGCATGAAGGAAGCTGGAATGTCGGCAGAGGCCGCTTTGGCGGCTCTTCGCCAAATCCTGGTCACCCCGGTATTTACTGCCCATCCCACAGAAGTGGCTCGTCAAACGGTTTTACTGAAGCGCCGCCGCATCGCAGAGCAACTGGAAAGGCTGGATGGTCTTCCCCTCACTGCCGGCGAAGCCTTGCGATGCGAACAAATTATCCACGCTGAAATTACCGCGCTTTGGCAAACCGACGAAGTTCGGCATACCAAGCCCACCGTCGACGATGAGATTCGAATGGGATTGCGATATTTCCGGCTGTCAATCTTTGAGACGTTGCCCCGGATTTATGCCGAAGTGGCGGAATCGTTTCGCGATGTCTACGGCACGCTTCTCGATGCCGCCGAATTGCCAAGCCTCTTGAGTTTCGGCTCCTGGATCGGGGGCGACCGCGATGGCAATCCTCTGGTCAAGGCCGCATGCGTGAAAGATGCACTGGAGCTGGCGCGTACGGTCATTCTTCGAGAATACATCTACCAGGTGGAATTTCTGAGCGACTGCCTGAGTTCGTCATCCCGGCAGTCGGGCACTTCTGCCGAGGTGCTCTCTCAACTGGCGCAGTATGAACGCTCGATGCCCAACGTTGCCATGCTGTGGGGGCCAGAAAACACGGTGGAACATTCTCGACGATTTCTTTCCTACGTGGTTCACCGTTTGCGGCACAGCCGCGAAGGATTGGACGCTCAGAGCTCCTATCAGAGTGCGGCGGAATTTGAATCGGATATAGTTTTGCTGCGCAACAGCCTGATGTCGAATCGCGGACAGCGATTGGCGGAGGCTTTTGTTGACCCATTACTACGCCAACTACGCACGTTTGGCTTCCACCTTACTGTTCTCGACATTCGCCAACATGCCCGTGTGCACGCCGAAGTTCTGCGAGAGCTCGGGACGCAGCAGTCCGCCGGCTCTCTGGCGTTATCCGAGAATGTGGCGGCAAGTTCTTCCCAGGCGAAAGAATTAGTCGACACTTTCCGCACCATTCAGCGGTTAAAGCGCACTTATCCGCCACAATCGATCCGCCAGTACATCATCAGCGGCGCCGAATCCGAAGATGATGTTCTGAATGTGATTCGTTTGGCGAAAGTCTGTGGAGTGAATCTGGCTGCGTCTGGTGACGATCCTGGTTTCATGCCTGTGCCGCTATTCGAGTCGATCGACTCACTCCGGGCAGCGGGCGGAGCAATGCGCCGTCTGTGGCAACATCCCGAGTATCAATCTCTGCTCCACTCGTGGGATTGCTGGCAGGAAGTGATGCTCGGATACTCCGATTCCAATAAAGATGGAGGGATGCTCACCAGCACGTGGGAACTACACAAAGCGCACCGCGAGTTGCATCAAACGGCACTCGAGTGTGGAGTGAAACTGCGACTTTTTCATGGGCGCGGCGGCACGGTGGGGCGCGGCGGCGGTCCTACGCATTCGGCAATTCTGGCACAGCCCGACGGATGTTTTTCCGGACGGATCCGCATTACCGAGCAGGGAGAAGTCCTTAACTGGAAGTACGCGGATGTGGTGCTGGCGGAATGGAATCTGGAATTGATGATTGCGGCCAGCCTGGAAGCACTCACGCGCCCGGGCGCGCAGGGAGCGAAAGGTCAGGCGCACTGGGAGGAGGCGATGGAGGAAATGTCGCAAGAGGCTTACCACATCTATCGCCGTAACATCGCGGAGAATGCCGACGTGCTCGAATATTTCGAGCAGGCCACGCCGGTTCATGAGTTGGATGCAGCCCGCATCGGCTCACGGCCTTCGCGCCGGACCAAGGGCCGCCGCCTGGAGGATCTGCGCGCCATTCCCTGGGTTTTTGGATGGATGCAAAGCCGTTATGCGGTGCCTGCCTGGTATGGCGTAGGCCATGGACTTCAGAGCTTCTCCAATCAAGGCAAGGGACATGACCGCCTGCTGCGCGAAATGGCAAAAGAGTTTGCCCTGTTTGGCGATCTCGTACGCAATGTTGAACTCGGAATGGCCAAAGCCGATCTTTATATTGCCGGGCTTTATTCCGGACTAGTAAAAAATTCGACACTGCGTACGCGCGTCTTTTCGATGCTCGAGGATGAGTTTGTACGATCGAGGAAAATGATTCTGCACATATTCGGTCAGCGCGAGTTGTTGGCGCGCAACCGGGTGCTGGCGCGTTCCATTCATTTGCGCAATCCTTATGTGGATCCGATGAGCCTGATCCAGGTCGAACTTTTGCGGCGCAAGCAACAAGGCCAGGATCTTGCGAAACTGGAATATCCCCTCGGCGCGACGATCAATGGCATCTCTGCCGGACTGCATAACACGGGATAGGTCCGCTACCGGCTTCTGCAATTCCGCTAACCGTGCGGCCCGCGGCCCGTCTGTAGTATGTTGCTCTACGAATGATATGCTGTGCTTCTTGCGCCAGTCCGGTCCATCTCACGAAGGAGGATTAATGTCTTTTTGCAGGGTCATCCTCGGCTTTCTGTTATCCATTTTCCCCCTCATCCTGTTCGCACAAAATGCAAGCTTCAATCCCGCGAGCGCCGTGACCGCCGCTGCTGATGAAACAAATAGTGCTCCAAAGCTTGATCACTTCGACCCAAATCTGGTCGACAAGTCGCTGAATCCCTGCGAAGACTTCTACAAGTACGCCTGCAGTAAATGGATTGCGTCCAATCCCATCCCGGCCGATCAGGTGTACTGGAGCACGAGTGGCGGTTTGGAAATGTGGAACGACAACGTACTGCGCGAGACTCTGGAAGCCAGCGCAAAGAATGATCCCAAGCGCAGTGCCGTGCAGCAGAAGATTGGCGACTACTGGGCTGCCTGCATGAACGAAAGTGCCATTGAGGCGGCTGGCCTGACGCCTCTGCAGCCGGAATTGGACCGCATAGCGGGGCTGAAGTCGAAGCAGGCAATCACACTGGAAATCGCCCATCTGCACCAGCTGTTTCCCGGCGCCTGGGAGCAAGGCGATAATCAGACGGATGCCCCATTTTTCGGCTTTACCGGGAGCGAAGATTATGAAGATGCTTCCAAGGTTGTGGCCCAGATCGATCAGGGCGGCCTGAGCTTGCCGAATCGCGACTATTACATCAACACCGACGACAAGTCAGCGCAGACTCTGAAGAAGTATCGAGCCCATGTGCAGAAAATGCTGGTGCTGGCGGGAGAGACGGACGCGCAGGCGGGTACCGATGCAGCCACCGTAATTGAACTGGAAACTGCGATGGCCAAGGCGCAGATGGATAACATCAGGCGCCGTGATCCCAAGAACATCAACAACAAAATGAGCCCGGCTCAAATCCGCGAATTGACGCCGTCGATTCAGTGGGATGTTTACCGGAAAGCGGTCGATGCTCCGGCCACCGATCACTACATTGTCAGTTCGCCTGAATTTTTTCGCGCCCTAGATAAGTTGCTTACGGAACACCCCCTGGAGCATTGGAAGACTTATATGCGCTGGCAGGCAATCCATCGTGCCGCGCCTTATCTAACCAAGGGGATGGCTGATGAGAACTTCAACTTTTTCGCCCACACCTTAGCCGGACAGGAGGAAGAACTTCCGCGCTGGCGGCGCTGCACACATTGGGCTGATCGTGACTTGGGAGAAGCCCTTGGTCAGGCTTATGTGGACCGGGCTTTTCCGCCGGAGAGCAAGGCCCGCACACTCGAAATGGTGCATGCCATCGAGAACGCCATGCATGACGATATTGAAAGCGTGAGTTGGATGACGACCGCCACCAAGGAACAGGCCATCGTCAAGCTGAAGGGAATCGAAGACAAGATCGGATACCCTTCGCACTGGCGCGATTATTCCGCAGTGAAAATCACCCGCGACAGCGACCTCGGCAACGTCGAGCAGACTTCGTCGTTCGAATTCGAACGCTGGGTCGCCAAGATCGGCAAGCCGGTAGATCGCAGCGAGTGGACGATGACCCCTCCCACCATCAATGCTTACTACGATCCGCAATTGAATACGATCAACTTTCCCGCCGGCATTCTGCAGCCGCCGTTGTTCGAGAAGAGCATGGATGATTCCGTTAACTACGGCGCCACCGGAATGGTGATCGGCCACGAACTCACTCACGGCTTCGACGATCAGGGCCGCAAGTTTGACGCTCACGGGAACCTGCGTGACTGGTGGACTGCAGAGGACGCAAAACAATACGACGAGCGGGGCAAGTGCATCTCCGACGAATATACCCAGGAGGTCCCCGACGCTGGTGCTGGTGTGAGGCAGAATGGTTTGTTGACTCAGGGCGAGGACACGGCGGACAACGGCGGCCTCCACCTTGCATTAAAGGCGCTGGAGGTGGATCTCAGGAAGCAGGGAAAGTCCCTCGACGAGAAAGGTCTGGACGGCTGGACGAACCTTCAGCGCTTCTTCCTGGCGAATGCCTATTCCTGGTGCTCGAGCGTTCGCCCGGAGGTAGCGCGCTTGATCGTCACCACGAACCCACATTCGTTGCCCATGTTTCGCATCGACAACGTGGTTTCGAACCTGCCCGAGTTTGGACAGGCCTTCGGTTGCAAGGCGGGTCAGAAAATGGTGCGGGCCAACGCTTGTCGCGTGTGGTGAACAGGGCCGCAAACACAAGGGCCAGCCCTGGGGCTGGCCCATTTCATTCTGTTCTTCTGGTGTGCCCTTAGTTAGCGATTGATGTCGTCTTTCGACTGCAAACGCTTGACGTAATTCTCCAGGTTTGACTTGTTGGCATCGTCCGGCACGCTCGTGAGTGCGGTCTGCATCTCTTTGACCGCTTTGTCATAGTCGCCTTGGCTGCTGTAAACGCGGGCCATGCCGACGTGTGAAGTCCAATAGTCGGGGAACTTCTTCGCGTTTGCGCGATAAAGAGCAAATGCCTCTTCCTGCTTCTTCTCTCCCTGTAGCTGGCGGCCATAAAAGTAAAGTTGTTGCGCGGATGCCATTCCCAGCGCTTTGTTGCGGGTGGCTGTTGCGTCGTCGTTACGGCCCATTGCCTCGAGAATGCGCGACTTGTTCATCACGTTGTCAAAACGCTCTTCCGTCCGGATCGACTGATCTTCGTCCTTGAGCGCCTCTTCCAGATTGGTCTTGTTCGCAAGGAAGTAGCCGGCCGCATCGTCCCAGCCCTCCCAGTAATATTGATTGAGACCGCGTATTTGCCGGTGAATGCTGGCTTCAACGATTTCATTCGCCTTCACATCAACTTTGAAGGGCACCTCGACCTTGTCCCAGCGCATCGTAACCACAGTGGACTCCGGCTTGACATCGTCAAAGTCGTAGGTCAATGCGTCGTGGAATTCGGAGGCTTGTGGCTTAACCGTGACTCGTAGCGCGTCCTCGTTCTGCTTGTAGCTGAAACTTCCCCAAGCGGTGGAAACCTTCGAGAAGATTACCGTCCACTGACTCTCGCCGGGGATCATGTGCAGACCATACGTTCCCTTGTCGAGCGGTTGGCCCTCGATCGTGACGGGATCGGTGAACGTGACGGTGGTATTTTCGTTCGCGCCTGCGCGCCACACTTGTCCGTAAGGCACAAGCTTGCCCCATATCTGGCGGCCGGTGGCCAGTGGCCGGTGGTAGTTGACAGTGATGTCGGTGACGCCAATGCGTTGCATAACGACGGCATGCTGGCTCTGCCGCGGCAGATCGAGCATTACGGTTTGGGCGTGGCAAAGGCAAAGACTGGCTACTGGCAAGTAGCCGCATAACAAAACAAGCAGACGAGTTTTGTGCATGGGGAGACTCACTCCTCTTCTCTGGTGGGAATCGCACAGCCGATTCGACAGCACCCTCAGAATAGCTCCTTGGGATGATGGATGCGTAACCGACCGCTGTGCTGTTTGCCTTAGACGGGGGAGGGATCGCAAGGTGAGCGATTCCCGCACGTGCCGTAGAATTCCCTAAGGCGAAAACGAGCTGTACCGACCTATCGATGCATGCTAATTTAGCGGGCTGCAGCGGTACAGGTAGTCGATGGAAATGGTGGGCGCTACAGGATTCGAACCTGCCTCACCTCAACCTTTACAACTACTTGCGACTCGCGTCCACCTTGGATTCATCATTGCTTCCTTATCTTACCTGCCTGGGTCTCAGTGAACCAACTCGGCAAAGTGCCATCATGGGTTCCCTGGCCTTCCGTTGCGGTCTTTTGCTGCCACCCGACTTCGACCTGGCCGAAGCGCTGATGCGCGTCCAGAGTCAGAGTCGAGTTATGCCCAACGTTTTCAAGGTGGGGAATGTCGTCAAACGCTTAATATTGGACGCGAATGAAGCTGATATGGAAATCCTCTACGCCTACCGTATTCGGCAAATGCTCGCTGACAAAGACCCGGTGATCGCGCCGATTGATCAAGACGATTGGGCGAAAAATCTCGGGTATTTGGCATCGTCATCTCCGGAGTTGGTTGCACTTTACGGACTCAACCGCCACGCCAACGTTCGGTTGCTGCGGCGACTGAGAGCACGGGACTTGCAG
>Ga0182015_10001542_pt1 | contig 29963 bp, 28 predicted proteins | sample 712P3MmetaG_FD_120478 | JGI IMG/M metagenome (GOLD analysis project Ga0182015, IMG submission 120478) | Permafrost microbial communities from Stordalen Mire, Sweden - 712P3M metaG | ecosystem: Environmental > Terrestrial > Soil > Wetlands > Permafrost | place: Sweden: Stordalen | collected... | reverse complement strand
CCGGATCGATGAGGCCGGTGGGACGAATAATTTGCTCGACGACCACTCCGGCTGACTTGGTTAGTTCGTATGGTCCAGGCGTGGCCGAGACGTAGACGAGTTGATTGGTGCGGTGATCGAATTCGCCGAAGGTGAGGGGACGGTTATCCAGCGCCGAGGGCAGACGAAAGCCATATTCAACCAGCGTTTCTTTGCGCGAGCGATCGCCGGCGTACATGCCGCGAAGTTGCGGAATCGTTTGGTGCGATTCGTCGATGAACATCAGATAATCGCGCGGGAAATAATCGAGCAAAGTTGGCGGCGGTTCGCCGGGCATGCGTCCGGTGAAATGGCGCGAGTAATTCTCGATGCCGTGGCAATAGCCCATCACTTTGATCATTTCGAGATCGAACTTTACGCGCTGATGAATGCGCTGGGATTCGACGATGCGGCCCTGTTTTTCGAGTTCTACTTCCCACCAGGCGAGTTCCTTCTTGATGGATTCGACGGCCGTGACGCGAGTTTCGTCTTTCATGACGTAATGGGTTTTCGGGTAGATCGGCAGGCGCATGTATTTTTGTTTTACGGTGCCGAAGAGCGGATCGATTTGCGCAAGCGATTCGACCTGATCTCCCCAGAGCTCGATGCGGTAGGCCATGTCGTCGTAGGTGGGGAAGACTTCGATGACGTCACCGCGAACGCGGAAAGTTCCGCGGCGGAATTCGCCATTGGTGCGCTCGTAGAGGATGTCGACGAGTTTGTGCGTGATGTCTTCGCGGGCGATTTTCTGGCCTTTCTCGAGGAAAAGCATCATGCCGTAATAGGCTTCGGGCGAGCCGAGGCCGTAGATGCAACTCACGGAAGCGACGATGAGGGCGTCGCGCCGCTCGAATAAAGAGCGGGTGGCGGAGAGGCGCAGCTTGTCGAGTTCATCGTTGATGGTGGCTTCTTTTTCGATAAAGAGATCGGCGGCGGGAACGTAGGCTTCGGGCTGGTAGTAGTCGTAATAAGAAACGAAGTATTCGACCGCATTGTGGGGAAAAAAGTTTTTAAACTCGTGATAGAGCTGGGCGGCCAGAGTTTTGTTGTGAGCCATGACCAACGCGGGACGGTTCACGGCCTCGATGACTTTGGCCATGGTATAGGTTTTGCCGGAGCCGGTGACACCGAGCAGAACCTGATGCTGTTCGCGGTCATAGATGCCGCGCAGCAGGGATTCGATGGCGCGGCCTTGATCGCCTTGCGGTTTGTAATCTGAAACGAGTTTGAAATCCATGTAGGTTCGGCCCTTCGCGCGGGCGTGATCCCCCAGAGGCAATTTTTCCGAGTGGGAATCTTTTTATTATAAATCGTTAGGTTGCGGTCGAAGGATGCTCTTGAACGGATGCGTTCCGGGTAAGAGGAGGTGGACCACTAAGGGCACGACTAAGGGCGCGAAGTTTCAGCAACGAGACGTGGAACAGAGATCGCAGAACAGTGAGGCCTTCGTGATGCGGTGAATGGCTGCCAACCCTATGGGCTGTGCTACCATCTACTGTTTTCAGTGATCGCTAACAATCGAGAGAAAGTTTTCCCGCGGTTACTGGCAGTCCGATGAAAGACACACTCGGAGTCCTACTTGCCGGCGGCGCCGGAGAGCGCCTGTATCCACTGACCCGCGACCGCGCCAAACCTGCGGTTACCTTCGGCGGGATGTATCGCATTATCGATATCACCCTTTCCAATTGCCTGAATTCGGATTTGCGGCGGGTTTATATTCTGACGCAATACAAGGCGTTATCGCTGAACCGGCATATTCGCGAGGGGTGGAACGTGCTGGGACGCGAGGTGGGAGAATTTGTGGAAGTGCTGCCGCCCATGAAACGGGTGAGCGACCAGTGGTATCAAGGGACGGCGGACGCGGTTTATCAGAATATTTATTCGATTGGATCGGAGCAGCCGAAGTACGTGCTGATTCTTTCCGGAGATCACATTTACAAGATGGATTACGGAAAGATGTTGAAGCAGCACCAGGACTGCTCGGCTGACATTACGCTGGCGACGATTCAGATCGATCTGGAAGAGACGTCGCGCTTTGGCGTGGTGGATGTGGATAAGGATGGGCGCATCAACGGATTCGAGGAGAAGCCCAGGGAAACCAAGTTGCGTTCTCCGCGGAATCCGGAGAAGGTTGCGGGGTCGATGGGAGTTTATCTTTTTAATGCGGACGTGCTGATTCCCGTTCTGTTGAAAGATGCGGAGGATGTGAACTCGAGCCACGACTTTGGGAAAGACATCCTGCCGAAGATGGTTGACGATTACCGGGTGTTCGCGTACGACTTCATCGACGAGAATAAAAAGGAAGCGCTTTACTGGCGGGATGTAGGCACGCTGGAGGCGTATTACGAAGCGAATATGGATATCGTTTCGGTGTCGCCGATATTTAATTTATACGATCAGGAGTGGCCGATCCGAACGCACCAGCGACAGTATCCGCCGGCGAAGTTCGTATTCGCGGAGAAGGACCGGATGGGGACGGCGCTGGATTCGATCGTGTCGAATGGCTGCATTATTTCCGGCGGGACGGTAAAAAATTCGGTGATCTCGCCGGACGTGCGTGTGAATTCCTATTCCGAGGTCGATTCGTCGATTCTGTTCTCGCACGTTTCGGTGGGGCGGCATTGCCGCATTCGGCGGTGCATTATTGACCGAAACGTTCACCTTCCGGAAGGAACGACGATTGGATTTGACACGGAAGCGGATCGATCGCGTTATTTTGTGACCGATAGCGGAATCACGGTGGTGACGCGCGATTATTCGTTGTTTGAAAATCCGGTGACGGTGGACTACTTCACGAGCGAGTAGCGGCGGCGCCGTATTCGTTTTTGTAACTGCTTGTAACGCCTGCCGATTCAAGAAAAACAAAATAAGAGCAGTTCCGCAGAGCTGCGGGCAAGGTGTGCTCCGGGCGCGCGGTGAGGACGATGTTGTACTCACCGGTATCGGCGAGACTTAGATCGCGCAGCACATCGGTGTGTGTGCCGTGACCTTGTCGAGCCGATCCTGATGTGGCCGGAGTGCCTTGCGGCTGGATTACGGCCAATTGCGCGAGGAAATCATTCACCTCGATGCAACGTCCGTGGCCCGGGATGACGAACGAGACCTCGGTATTTTGGGAAGAAAAATGCCAGCCCAGCGAGGCGGCCAGGTTTACAGCGCGCTCATAGGCTTCGTTCGAAATCAGTCCGGCCGGGGGATTGTCGAAGACGATACAGAGCCTGCGCTCATCCTCGCGATTGAATTCACGGACTTTCAGCGCGCCGGATTTGGCGGTGGCCTTCCAATCGACGTGACGGGCTGAATCCTCGGGGAGATATTCACGGATACGGTAAAGATCGGAGCCGCGGCCACGCACAAAACTTTCCCACTCTCCGCGCACGCGAGGGAGGATTTGAAGCATTTGCTCGGGCGGATCGATTTGAGGATAGACGAGAATTTCACGCTGCAGGGCGACATGACGAATCTTAGTAAGGAAAGCAAAAGGGAAGCGAGTGGCGACGCCGAAGCTGGATTCGCGATAGATGCCTCGGCGATCGAAGCGCAAGGGCAGATCGGCCGAGAGTTCGTTGCCGGGAGGAAGGTAGGGAAAATAAACCATGCCTTCGAAGATTCCGGGCAGGGCGGGAGCGAGTTCCACGCGGCGGACTCGCCAATCTCGCATGCGCAGCCATTGATTTTGGGGCGGACGATTGAGTGGAAAAGCGAAGGTGGTGGGCTCCCACTTCCATTGTTTGCGAATCTTCTTTTCCTTCCGCGCGGGTACCACGCGGATGGAAAATGAGGGCAGGAAGCGGCGACCGTTGCGCAGTGCGATGTGTCCGGTGACCGCACGAGCGGCGAATACATGGGCTGGCAAGCGCACATCCAATTCCAATCCACGCAAGACGACGGCGGAAAAAATCCCCGAGACCAGAATCGCCGCGAGCATGGCCGCCACAACTATGTAGAGCAGATTGTTACCGGTATTAAGGGCGGCAATGCCGATTACGAGCGTTACCAGGGCATAGATAATGCCGGCGCGGGTTACCTCATAATGAAAAGTTTGGCGTAGCCGTTCGATGGCTGCGCGTCGCGCGAGATAGGGCACGGTGACCAGGCCTACGAAGGCGGCCAGGAGCAGCGCCACCGATGCCAGGATCACGGAGGCCCATGGGTGTCCGGCTTCGCCCGAGGCGGTGGAAAATAAAGCCGCGCCAAAGGCCAGACCGAGGCCCAGGATTGCGAGCAGAAACTTTGTCCAGATTTCGGCGCTGGGCGATTGCAGCCAGGGGGGCTTCGCCTTTGCGCCAATTTCGGAGGGAATCGCGGGATTGAAGAATCCGGAACTCACTGCTCGAAGCCTAGCATCGTAGGAAAGAACGATCAACGAGAAGCGGCTTGCGAGCAAAGCCTAAGTAACATCGAAAATTTTAACATCGAGAATTTGAGTCCAACCGAGGCGCTCGGTCCCCGCCATGGCGGTAATTCTTAACGGAAAAGCGTGTTAGCGTTGAGCGCTATTTTGCCGGCTGCTTTGCGTTTGCGCCGGTGAGGCCAAAGATCTGAAGCTGTTTATTACTGACCACGTAGACTTTGCCATTGGCAACGACCGGCACCATATTCGAGTTGCCGCCCTGGTTGGGCCATGAGCCAGCGCTGCTGTGGAATAGCGGCGACATGGAGGCTGTACGGCCGTCAGGATTGAAGGCATATAAATCCAGTGCAGGATTCTGTCGAGAAAAAGGGCGAGACAGCGCCCAGATAATGGGATTGGAGTTTCCATTCGATGACACGCTGGTGAAAAATCCCGGATCCTGCACGCCGCTGGCGAGTGCAGCGGAGTGGGATATTGGGCTCAGCTTCGAGTGCGGTGAGGTTTGGAGCTTCCAGACGATAAGCTGTGTGCCGCCGCTGCTCACGACGCGAGCCAGACCATCGGTCGGATCGACAAAATAAGACTGGCCGCACCAGCAACCGCCGACGGAGTAGGTACCGAGAACGTTGTTCTTGTTGGGAGAGTAACCGCCAAGAGAGTCTTCGTTCATGAGGAACATACTGCCAGCCTTGCCGGCAGCCACCGCGAGATGTGGAATCGATCCAGGTTGATCGGGCAATACGAGTACGCCACCGGAACCGAAATCCTCGTCGTCTTGATCCAGCGATCCAACGTTTGAAGGGGTAAACAAGCTCAACACGGTAGTGAGGTCGGAGGACATTTGGACCACGCTCTCCTGGATATTGGTGACCCCGTCGTAAGTGTTTCCGGAAGGATCGGAGTTTCCGGTGACAAAGACGACGTTGCCGGAGTCATCCGCGGCGGGGCCGTATCCAGACATCCAGATGGAAGAGAGGAAAAAGCTATCGGGAGACGTGGCTTGGATATCGTTCAGGTGGTTGGCGGAAAGCGGGGCTAACGTTGACGCGTTCCAGCCGAGGAGCCAGCCGCGCGAAAGGTTCGCTGAATAATCACAGAAGCTGCCAAAGCCGGCATAGACGTTGCCATTCGCGAGCAACAGAGCGGGACGTTGGCGCTGGTAGGTGGCGTTGAAATTGAAAGTGGTGCCGTCCGAGAGGCTGTGCGACGCGGAGACTACGACGGGAGTTAATTTTTCGGTGAGGTTGCCGAGATCGAGGGCGTGAATGGTGTAGGTGGGCCCGTTGGAAGTCTGGGTATAGGCCATCACGTAGAGATTGTTGGTGGCCAGATTGATGACGGGCGTCGAATCGATGCCAACGTTTGGACCGTTGTTATTGCAACCGAGCGGAGAGCTTACGGGCTTGCCGAGGCTTACACTCAAAAGCACTGTGCCCGTATCTGCATCGATGGCATATACGGTGTCATTTCCCGTAGCAACATACGCTACATCGTGCGTTCCCTGATAATTTCCAGCGGTTATGTTTACGGCGGGAACCACCAGCGGCTGAGCGTCGACTTGATCGTCTACCACAACTTTGTGCAAGAGCCCAAAGGAAGACTTGTTTACATTGGCTGGGGTGAGGGATGTTTCAGACGAATTCCAGCCGGTTCGATAATTATCGTTGTGGTAAGTTGTGACCGCAGTTTGAGCTGACGTGATGGGCGTTTGAACAAAGAAGAAAATGGACAGGCTGGCGCTAATGGCCAGCCCAGGCCAGTGGGCAGCGAGACGAAGTGACATTAACCGTTCCCCCTCAAAAAAGTGGCGTCTGATTTTAGGGGTAAAGCACGAATCGGGCAACGAGAAGGAACGCCCAGAGACGGAAGACTCTGGGGCGCTACTATTAAACTAAACCTTTAAGTTTAGTATTCCGCCAATTAATACTCGGCCAATTCCTTCATGGCGCGGAATAGATCGTTGGCCTGCGGAAGGATGGCGTCTTCAAGAATTGGCTGGTAAGCCACGAAGGTATCGGCGGCGGCGATGCGGCGAACAGGCGCATCGAGCTGATCGAAGAGCTGATCGGCAATGCGGGCCGCGATTTCGGCGCCATAGCCCCAGCTCAACGTGTCCTCGTAGGCAACGAGCGCGCGATTGGTTTTGGCGACCGAGGCCGCAATGGTTTCCCAGTCGAAGGGATTCAGGCAGCGCAAATCGATCAACTCCACTTTAATGCCGTGCTCGCGCTCGATCTTCTGAGCGGCTTGCAAGGCACGAGGAACAACTGCGCCGTAGGTAATCACCGTTAGATCGGTTCCTGGATTCACGATGTTGGCTTTGCCAAACGGAATCATGTAGTCGGGGCCGGGGTAAGGCGCGCGTCCGTAGGTTTCCCGGTAGAGACGCTTGTGCTCAAGAAAGAGGACGGGATCATCGCAGCGAATCGCAGTACGCAGAAGACCGGCGGCATCAAGTGCGTTCGAAGGGAAAACAACCCTGAGTCCGGGGATGTGCGTGAAGGTGCTTTCACCGCATTGCGAGTGGTAGATCGCGCCTCCGGTGAGGTATCCACCAATCGCCACACGAATGACCAGAGGACAGGAAAAGGCGTTGTTGGAGCGCCAGCGGATTACGGCTAACTCGTCGCGAATCTGCATCATCGCAGGCCAAATGTAATCGAAGAATTGAATCTCGACCACGGGTTTCAGGCCGCGGGTTGCCATGCCGGTGGCGCGGCCGACGATTGCGGCTTCGGCTAGAGGAGAATTGAAGACGCGGTCATTGCCGAATTCGCACTGCAGGCCGAAGGTGAGTTTGAAAACTCCGCCCTTGCCTTTCACCAGCTTGTTCTTCAGGTATTCTTCACGGCTGCAATCGGCCACGTCTTCGCCAAAAATGACGATGCGCTCGTCGCGCTTCATTTCGTCGTTCAAGGTTACGTTGATCAAATCGGCCATGGTTTTGGCGGCGGGCTTTTTACCGTCGTTTGCGTCAGAAGCAATTACAGCGGAGGTGTCGAAGGCAGTAGACGCCGGATCGAGATCGTGAGAATAGACATATTGGGTAATACTTTCCGGTACGGGCGGCAGAGCCTCAAGAGCCTGATCGACGGCCGCTTGAAGTTCTTCTTCAACTTTTTTCTCTAGTTCGTTAATGCCTTTTTCATCGAGAATGCCCTCGCGGAGCAGGAACATCTGGGTGCGAGTTACGGGGTCGCGGGTAGCGTCGCGTTCGCGCTCGGTATCGGGACGATATAACCGTTCATCATCCGATAACGAGTGGGAGTACGGACGGATTACATGGGCATGCACGAATGCCGGGCCGTGGCCCTCGCGGCAATGTTTGGCGGAACGCTGAAAGGCGCGGTAACTTTCGTCGGGATCGGTGCCATCGATTTCTTCGAAGTGAAAATTGGGAAAGCCGGAGACCAGGCGCGAAATGCTGCCTCCCGCAGTCTGCACTTCGACGGGAACGGAGATGGCGTAACCATTATCCTGCACGCAAAAAATGACCGGTAACTTGCCGAGAGCAGCGGCATTCATTGCCTCCCAGAATTCGCCCTCGCTGCTGGTGCCATCGCCGAGGGAAACGTAGGTGACCTCATCGCCATGGAAGCTGACATCTTTAAAGTGGCGATAGTCGGGTGAGCTGGCATTGTCGGAAGCAGACGGAATTTCCGCGGCCTTGGAGCGCTGCGAATAGTAGCGTCCGGCCTCGGCGCAACCCACGGCTTGTAGAATTTGCGAGCCTGTCGGAGACGACTGGGTGACCACGTTAAGGTTTTTGAATCCCCAGTGGGAAGGCATCTGACGTCCGCCGGAACTTGGATCGTCGGCGGCCCCGACGCCTTGCAGAAACATTTCAAGCGGTTTCGCCCCAAGCGCGAGGCATAACGAACGATCGCGATAATAAGGATAGAACCAGTCGTAGCCCGATTTGAGGGCCATTCCGGCAGCGGCACCAATGGCCTCGTGCCCGGCGCCTGACATCTGGAAGAAAATCTTTTGCTGCCGCTTCAGCAGGATTTCCCGGTCGTCGATGCGCCGGGAGGTATACATGATGCGATAGGCTTCGATGAACTGTTCGTGGGTAAGTCCATCAGAACTGCGAAGTTTCTTTGAGTCCGCGAGCGAAAGTTTTGGGTCGGTTTTTGTGGTCGCCATCCGTTACCCCGAGGATTAAATATGAATCTTCTATTAATAGATTCCGCTAACAAGATTAAGGTGCGGAGCCATAGTGGGCATGTTGCATTGTAAACGGGAATGAAGGAATGGAAAACATGCAAGTTTTTGCGTGGGAGTGAGTTTCGTGCTTGGGTACGGTTGAAATTACGGGGAAGCGATCATTTATTCTAGAGAGACTCATGATCCAAACTCGCCGGCGCTTCGATCCAGCTTCTATTAAGTTCGTCATCTTCGACCTTGACGGTACTTTGGTCGACTCGCGGCTCGACCTGGTGCATTCCGTGAATGCGGCGCTACGGCACATCCAACGGCCGGAATTGCCGGATGACGTGATCGCCAGCTATGTAGGGGATGGTGCCCCGGCTTTGATGCAGAGAGCGCTGGGGGCGGAAGCTTCCGATGAAGGTTTGGGAAGGCGTGGGTTGGAATTTTTTCTTTCGTACTACCGCGAGCACAAGCTGGACCACACGACGGTGTATGAGGGCATCCCCGACGCGCTGGCAGGAATTCAGAACCATGGGAACGGAAGATCGCGCCAGATGGCCGTGCTCACGAACAAGCCGGTTGTACCTTCGCGGGCGATTGTGCAGGCGCTTGGCCTGGGGCGGTTCTTCATGCAGGTTTACGGTGGAAACAGTTTCGCGACCAAGAAGCCGGACCCGGAGGGTGCGCGAAGGTTATTACTGGAAACAGAAGTACGGCCTGAAGAGACGGTGATCGTGGGCGATTCCCATGTCGATGTGGAGACTGGACAAAACGCGGGGCTGTGGACTGTGGCTGTGAATTATGGCTTTGCTCCTCATACGTTGCAGGTGAATCCGCCGGACGTGCTGGTGGATGAGCCTCAGGAACTGGCGCAAGTTTTCGGATGACGAGCAGCGGGGCATGATGTCATCCTGTAAACTCATTCGACGATGAGCGATCCGAACGCTTTTACACCGTCGGAGCTGCGCAAGTTGCGCAGCATGAAAAATCCGTACGGGATTCAGAAATTTCTGGATGAGATTCCCTACCACCTTGCGGGTTCCGCATGGTCTCCCCGCCGGGTGCTGAAGGAGCAGACTGCGCATTGCCTGGAGGGCGCGATCTTTGGAGCCGCAGCCCTGCGCGCCAATGGCTACCCGCCGTTGCTGCTCGACCTGGAAGCGGAGCAGGATACCGATCATGTGATCGCCATTTTTCGGCAGGATGGATTTTGGGGAGCGATCGCGAAGTCGAATTTCACGGGTTGCCGGTGGCGTGAGCCAGTGCATCGTACGCTTCGCGAACTTGCGCTTACCTACTTCAACGGTTACTTCAATCTGCGCCGGGAGCGTAGTTTGAGGCGATTTTCAGGTCCCGTCAACCTGAAGCGATTTGACCGCCAGAACTGGATGACCACCGAGGACCCGGTGTGGTTCATCGCTTATCATTTGTGTGACATCAAACATTATCCATTGATTACCCCGGCGATGGCGAAGCGGCTGCATCGCGTAGACGAGCGGTTGTTTCAGGGCGAATGCCTGGGCAGGGCGGTGAAGAGTAAGGAATGAATTGCGGGACGATTCGACGTGGAATCGTCCCGCAAGCCAAGCAATTACTCGGAAACCGGAACGATCCTTCCGAATGTCCCTGCCAAATTATTGTCCGGGCCAGCCGTGAAATAGAGATGATTCTTTGCGCCGTTGCTCGCGCTTCCTCCGCCAAACTCAATCCCCCAGAGCTGGTCGATATGGATCGCTTTGCCGGTGGAATCCTTGACGGTGCCGATGAACTGACCGGTGACGCTGTTGAAGGCGTTAATTGTGCCTGAGTTGGTGTTATTCGAGACCAGCAAGGAATTGCTGAGAGTTCCGAAGTTTCTTGGTGCGATGGCAAACCCCCACGGTTGGTTCAGCGGTGAGCCCTTTACGAGTTGCTTGAGGAGCACTCCGCCTTCGCTGAAGACATCGACATAACCGCCCGCGGCGCCGGAGGTGCTGGCGAACGAAATGTAAAGCAGGCCGCCGAAGTCTTGGATGCCGAATGGGGCAAAACCGACCGGAATGGTAGTGTCGGTGAACGAAGTGACGAGGTTGAAGGTGCCATCGAACATGTCCACTTTGTTGTTTGCAACGTCGGCGGCAAAGAGGAAATTGCCGGAGGCATTACCAGTAACGGCAAGTCCGGTATAGACGGCGCCTGGGACGGTGACCGCAACGATAGCCGCATTGGGATTGGACTGCGGGGCCCAGCCGCTGATGGTGCCATCCAGCGTGGCGAACAGGAAGATCGATGCCCAGCCTTCAACCTGAAAGTCTTGAGAGCCGTTGAAGACGATTCCGGTGGGAGTGCCAGGACCGTTGCCGCCCGCCGCGGCAGGCACGATGACTTGCAAACCTTGCTTCACTCCGTTGCCGTTGTAAAGCGTGGACCATCCCGAGCCGTTATCGGCGATCCAGAAGGCGCCGGAGGGCCCGTAGGCGAGTCCCCAGGCATTAACGAGGAGAGGGTCGGTGTGGTTCGCGGCCCCTACCTGGTTCGAAACCAGATTGGTGAGTTGATATTGTGCCACAGCACGGCTGGAAAGAACCGTCAGGATTCCTGCCAGGAAAAACGTTAGGGCCACAATACGAGTGAAGCAACGAGGCATACGCAGATGGGACATGGTGATTCTCCTTCGTAGCGAAATGAGAGATTGTTGGTCACTGGCTAGATTGCTTCCGCTCAGGACACTACGAACGTTAGGGCTCGTGTGAATTGACCTTGTCATTACCGCGTCACCAATTTGCATTATTATTTGTTTGCGTGCCGCTTGGTTCCGTTCCAAAATCCCGCCTCTTTTCTCGATAGAGCCTTTCTGGATAAAACCTCGGATAAAATCGATGCGTGAGAACCTTTGTCCTCGTTTTCTTGTTAATTTTCTCTTCCTTGCTGGTTGACGCTCAGCAGGCCCCGTCTCCGGTCGAGCCCTCTTCGCCAGACAGGGCTAGCGCGAGTCCAAATATCTCTTCGCTGGCGAATCTGAAGCCTGATGCGAAGGGGAATTTTTCCCAGGAACAGATGCAGCAGCTGTTTCGCGTCGTAGCCGATAAAGATATCGAGAACGATAAACGACTCCGCGATTACACCTATGTTGAGCGGGATGACGAACACAAGCTAGACGGCAAGGGGCAGATAAAATCCTCCGAAGTAAAAACCTATGAAGTAATGGAACTCTACGGAGAACAAGTTCAGCGCCTGATTGAGAAAGACGACAAGCCGCTCGACCCAAAAGAGGCTGCTAAGGAGGAGGAGAAGATTCAAAAGGTAATCGACAAGCGGAAGGATGAATCGGACGAAGCACGGAGAAAACGCGAGGACAAAGAAAACAAAGACCGTGAGCATGACCGGGAATTCGTCCGCGAAGTGGCGGACGCTTACAACTTTCATTTGGCGGGCACGGAGTCATTAAGCGGGCGCGACGCATGGGTGATCGATGCCGAGCCTCGCTCGGGCTACGAGCCGCACATGAAGGATGCGAAGTTTCTTCCAAAGTTTCGATTTCGGGCCTGGATCGACAAAGCTGACGCCCAATGGGCGAAGCTCGATATCGAGTGCATCGATACCGTCTCAGTCGGGCTTTTCCTGGCACGCATTCACAAAGGTTCGCGCATTGTCATCGAGCAAACGAGAGTGAACGACGAAGTTTGGCTTCCTCTGCACGTGTCGTTGAAGGTGGACGCGCGAATCGCGTTGCTGAAAGAGTTTGACGAGGAGCAGGACTTGACCTTTCGGGACTACAAAAAGTTCCGCGCCAAGACGAAGATATTCGCGGTGGAGGATTTGCAGAAGAAATAGTTGCCCGCGAGGTTCCCGCGCTCAGCTTTACGCAGCCCATCCTTTAATCTCTGTATTCTCGAACCCCAACGCCCCTTTATTCATCTACTACTAGGCTCGGCAACCCCGATTAGGACCGTCCGAAGGGAGCAAACTATGTCGTCCCAACTTATTCCGATATCGCCCGACATTCATGGAGAGGCTTTTCCTGTCTTAACGGCTGGACAGATCGATCGAATTCGGCCACTGGCAAGGCTGCGAACGGTCAAAGCGGGGGACATTCTGTTTGAACCGGGCGATAGCGATATCCCATTCTTTGTGTTGCTTTCGGGCAGCATGGAAATCGTTCAGCCGGACTTGCAAGGCGAACGGTTGATTGTGAAGCACGGGCCCGGGCAGTTCACCGGAGAAATCAATATGATTTCCGGCCGCAGGTCTTTGGTTCGAGGCCGAGTGACCGATCCGGGCGAATTCCTCGAGATGTGCGGAGAAGATCTGCGAACGTTGAACGCGCGGGACGCGGAGCTAGGCGAAATCTTCATGCGCGCTTTTATCCTGCGGCGGGTTGCGCTCATCAATCGAGGTGCGGGGAACGTAATCCTCATGGGGTCGCGGCATTCGGCAAACACGCTGCATTTGCGTGAGTTTCTTATTCGCAACGGACATCCTCATACGTATGTTGACCTTGACACCGATGCCGGTTCGCAGGAGTTGCTTGACCGGTTTCACGTCACCATGCAGGAAGTGCCGATTGTGGTTTGCAATAACCGGACCGTGCTGCGGAATCCTTCGATTCAGGAATTGGCAAGCTGCCTGGGACTGAACGCCAACGTAACGGCAACGGAGCTACGCGACGTTGTCATCGTAGGCGCGGGTCCCGCGGGTCTGGCCGCCGCGGTGTACGGTGCTTCAGAGGGCCTGGATGTTCTGGTGATTGAAGAGGAATCTCCTGGCGGACAGGCGGGGTCGAGTTCCAAGATCGAAAACTACCTTGGATTTCCCATGGGAGTTTCGGGTCAGGAATTGGCGGCGCGCGCGGCGACTCAAGCTCACAAGTTCGGGGCTAAGATGCTGATCGCGAGCCGGGTGACCAAGTTGAACTGCGAACGCCGGCCGTACGAACTTACCGTCGATAGCGGGGACGTCATTCGCGCGCGCACCGTGGTCATCGCCAGCGGAGCGCAATATAACAAGCCGCTCATTGAAAACCTCACGAAGTTCGAGGGTCTCGGTGTTTACTATGGTGCTACCTATGTGGAAGCCCAGCTATGCGGCGACGAGGACGTGATCGTGGTGGGCGGTGGCAACTCGGCTGGACAAGCGGCGGTGTATCTTTCGCAAACCGTGGGCAAGGTTCACATGTTGGTGCGGGCTGGAAAGCTATCGGATACCATGTCGCGCTATCTGATCCAGCGCATTGAAGAAAATCCTGCGATCGAACTGCATTGCGGCACCCAGATTGTTGGACTGGAAGGCGACACTCAACTGGAGCGCGTCATTTGGCGAAATAACAAAAGCGGCGAAACTTCAACCCATGATATTCGGCATGTGTTCATCATGACCGGGGCTTCGCCGCGAACCGCTTGGCTGGACAACTGCGTGCTGCTCGATAAAAAAGGGTTCATTCTTACGGGCCGCGACCTTGACTCTACTCCGAGCTTTCACTGGCCGCTGCAGCGCGTACCGCAGATGCTAGAAACCAGTTTGCCGGGAGTATTTGCGGTGGGGGATGTGCGCTCCGGGAATGTGAAGCGCGTGGCCTCCGCGGTGGGCGAAGGATCGATTTCCATTTATCTCGTGCACCGGGTACTGGCGGAGGTGTAGCGGAAGAAGATATTCCCCTATTCGCTCAGTAACCCTATTTTTCCTCTTCGATCTTAATGCGGAGGGATTTTAGGAATTTGACATCCTGATCGTTGACTTTGAATTCGGGGTTGGTTGAAAGGGTGGTGACCAGAGAAGTTTTGTCGGAGGATTTCTCGCCCTGCTTGCTGACGCCGATCGTTGCTTCGAGGACCAAAAAGATATCGTAGCCTCCCTCTTTAATGCGAGAGACCACTTCGGCGATCTGTTCGGAGTCTGAAAGAGATTCGTTGATGGCTTCGCCGAGTTCCTTCATCAGGTCTTTGAGTTGCTGGTCCAAGTGATCCCCCGATCTTTCTTGCCTGCGCTCTATCCAGCCCTACATTCCAGCCGTACATTGCTTAGATGCGGGGGACGCTCGAACGGTTTTGAGCATCCCGGGCTTTGCGCCATTGTAGCGCCATAGGCTGCTAAAATCGAGGCTGTGAGTAAGGTTTCCACGGCACGAAAGTTAGGGGTGGCGGCGCGGATCGCTTCCGCGCAGGCTCAGCGCAGCCGAACCGTGCGGGCGGCGAAGCACGCGGCGTCGACTACGGCGCGGGCTTTCGGCCGGGCAATGCATCAGTTGTGGCTCGAAGTAATAGGAGTCGTTTTTCTGCTGATGGCTTTGAGCTTTGGGGCGGGATCAGTGCGGGAGTTCATGAAGTACCATGCCCGGCAGGCAGGCGTGCGGAACGTGGTGCTCGCAGGTTGCTGTACTTTGCTGTTTGCCTGGTTTGGGGTGAGTTCGTTTTTGAGAGTGAAAAAGAAAAAGTAGTGGGAGTGAGAGTGGTTGCGGCGGGTGAGAGCTGCGTTGTGCCAGCGACAGCCGGTTCCTCACCGGCTGACGCCGGTTCGGAATGACAGGGAGTTTTTCGGGTAACGAACGTCAATTATCGACCATGTCGGACAGAATTGGATCTCAGGATCGAGCGGGGATAGCGGAGGTGGAGACGTCTTCGCATATCCCGGTAAACCCGCTTTACACGCCGGCGGATTTGAAGGGCTCGGATTACGAGAGCGAAATTGGATGTCCCGGGGAGTATCCGTTTACCCGGGGCGTGCAGGCGACGATGTACCGCGGGCGGCTGTGGACCATGCGGCAATATGCGGGCATGGGAGACGCCGAGGAATCGAACAAGCGCTACAAATATTTGCTGGCGAATGGGACGACTGGGCTTTCCGTAGCATTCGATTTGCCCACCCAGATCGGAATGGATTCCGATCACGCGCTGGCTGCGGGGGAAGTGGGCAAGGTCGGGGTGGCGATCGATTCAATCGAGGACATGGAGCGGTTGTTTGCCGACATCGATCTGACAAAGATTTCAACGTCGATGACGATCAATGCAACGGGGTCGATCCTGCTGGCATTGTATGTGGCGGTGGCGCGGCGGCGTGGCAAGGACATTCGCAAACTTTCGGGCACGGTGCAAAATGATGTGCTGAAGGAATATATAGCGCGAGGTACGTATATTTATCCGCCAAAGCAGGCGTTGCGGGTGATTACGGACATGTTCGCGTGGGCGTTGGAGCATGTGCCGGAGTGGAATACGATTTCGATTTCTGGCTATCACATGCGTGAGGCAGGATCGAGTGCGGTGCAGGAAGTGGCGTTCACGCTGGGCAATGGCATGGCGTATGTGGATGCCGCGATCAAGGCTGGGCTGGATGTGGATCAGTTTGCGCCGCGGCTTTCGTTCTTCTTTAATGCGCACAGCAATTTTCTGGAGGAAGTGGCGAAGTTCCGCGCGGCGCGCCGGATGTGGGCGCGGATCATGCGGGAGCATTTCAAGGCAAAAAATCCCAAGTCATGGATGCTGCGATTTCATACGCAGACTGCGGGATCGACGCTAACGGCGCAGCAGCCGGAAAATAATATTGTAAGGACGGCGATTCAGGCGCTGGCGGCGGTAATGGGCGGGACGCAGTCGCTGCATACGAACTCCTACGATGAAGCGCTGGCTCTGCCGACGGAGCAGGCGGCACGGATTGCGCTGCGCACGCAGCAGGTGATTGCGTATGAATCGGGGGCGGCGCAGACCATCGATCCGTTGGCCGGATCGTACTATATTGAGGCGCTGACCAATGAGATCGAAAAACGAGCGGCGGAATACTTAGGCAAGATTGAAGTGATGGGCGGAATGCTGAAGGCGATTGAGCGCGGTTTTGTGCAGCAGGAGATTCAGAACGCCGCATATGAATATCAGCAAGCGGTGGACCGGGAAGAGGCGATTGTGGTGGGCGTGAACCGGTTTGAAGTTGAGGAAGAAAAGCCAATTCCGATTCAGAAGATCGATCCGGCGCTGGAACCGAAACAGATTGAAAGGGTGCGTGCGCTGCGTGGAAAGCGTGATCCGGGGCCGTGGAAAGATGCGTTAAATCAGGTGGAAGCAGCAGCGCGATCGGGCGCCAATGTTATGCCCGCGATAGTGGCCGCAGTGGAAGCGTGCGCGACGGTGGGAGAGATTTCGGACGCGATGCGGCGGGTGTTTGGCGAGTATCGGGAAGCGGTAGTGGTTTAACGCGTCATCTAACCAAGCCGCTCTTACGCCGACCTTTTCCTCGGCGGTAGGTCGTCCGGGCGACCATATTCTTCGTGAGTGTGAGTAGGACGTTCGGGATGATCGGCGGCATCTTCTACACCCTCGACCGCCGCGCTCTCGAAGGCCTGATCGGTGTCCGACAATTCTTCGACACTCTCTACGTCGGAGCCTGCTATTTCTAAAAGACGCTGCGAACTGCCGGACTGACCGGCGCTGCGAGGTCCTACCTGAGCGGGATCGTCGCCGAGTTCATCCAATTGAGCCTGATTGTCGGTTTCGAGTTCCGGATCCCTTTCCAGGGTTACGTCGCGAGATTTTGACTTGTCGAGTGTCGATTTGTCAGGGGTGGATTTCTTGGGCACGGCGCTCTGGTCTCCTGAACCGTCCGAACTTAGAGACCGCGCGTTGGTGGGGTATTGCCGTCAGTTGGAAGTTTTGTAATCGCAGGCCGAGCGGCAAGCTTCACAGTACATGAGGCCATCCTCGCAGACGCGGACGTTGTCGGTTGTTTGGCAGAGGCAGCAAAACTTATCGCACTGGCAGCTGCCCTCCATCATTTCGCACTGCGCGCATAGGAACTTGGCATGGCTGGCTTGGGTCGACATAGGAATAAGGTAGCGTTTGAGCAACAGGGCAGGAAACATGCCGTTGGTAACCTGCAAGGGAATTAATGATTTTTGATGGTTGATTGATGATTGTGGGGCGCTGGTTCAGTCGAGCCCAAGAAAACTAATCAACAGGCAGGAATCATCCATCAACAATTGCTTTGATGATCCGTGCCATAATTCTCAGCAATGACCTTCCAACAACTGCTGGATGGAGCGGAAGTTCTCGCGCAGAGCGGAGACCCTGTCGTGAGCGGTGTGGAATACGACTCGCGGCGGGTCAAGCCGGGGTGTGTATTTGTGGCAATACGCGGCGAAACCAGCGATGGGAACCGTTTTATCGATCAGGCGATTCAAGCCGGAGCAGTCGCGGTGGTGACAGACTCGGCGGCACAGAAGCAGCGGCCGGAGGTGGGATGGGCTCTAGTACCGCGCGGACGCCGGGCGCTGGCGAGGGTCAGCGCCAACTTCTATAAGAAACCGGCAGAGCGCATTGCGATTACCGGAATCACTGGGACGAATGGGAAGAGTACGACGGCGTTTCTGATCGAATCGATTCTCACGGCGGCCGGACGCAAGAGCGCCCTGATTGGGACCATCGAATATCACGTGGCAGGGAAGGTTTTGCCCGCGCCGCACACCACTCCGGAAGCGCTGGAGTTGAATCGCATTCTGGGTGAGGCGCTGGCGCATGGAGCGACGGATGCGGTGATGGAAGTTTCGTCGCACGCGCTGTCTCAGGAGCGTGTGTATGGCGTGCCGTTCGATGTTGCCGTATTTACAAACCTGACGAGAGATCACCTGGATTATCACGAGACGATGGAGGAGTACTTCGCTGCGAAGCATGTGATGTTTGAGGGTTGCGGAACGGACGCGCCGCGGGCGGTGGTGACGAATACGGATGATGACTATGGAGCGAAGGTCGCGGAGTTCAGCCGGAAGCATAGCACGGAAGTCTTGACCTATGGCTGGGAGCGCGGCGACTTGCATGCTGAAAAGGTGGAAATCACGACAAGAGGCACAAGGTTCGATCTGGCGATGCCGCAGGGAACGATCGCGGTATTCTCGGCGCTGATTGGCCGGGTGAATGTGTACAACATTCTGGCGGCGGCAGGCGCGTGTTATGAGCGGGGATGCACCAGCGAACAGATTGCTGACGGGATCGGCAAGCTGGCATCGGTACCGGGGAGGTTTGAACGCGTGGAGTGCGGGCAGTCCTTCACCGTTGTGGTGGATTATGCGCACACAGACGATGCGCTGCGGAATTTGACGGCGTTGGCGCGGGAGTTGGTGGCGGGCGGGAAGGGAAGAGTGTTGACGGTGTTTGGGTGCGGCGGAGATCGGGACAGGAATAAGCGTCCGCTGATGGGCGAGGCTGCGGGGCGGGGAAGCGATTTTGTGGTGCTGACCTCAGACAATCCGCGGAGCGAAGATCCAGTTGCAATCGTTAACGATGCAGTAGTCGGATTGCAAAAGAGCGGCGTGAAATACAGCATAGAAGTTGACCGGCGAAAAGCGATCGCGCTGGCGATTGGCGAGGCCCGCCCCGGCGACATTGTGCTTCTTGCAGGGAAGGGGCATGAAAAGGTGCAGGTTACGAGAGAGGGCGCGGCTCCGTTTGATGATATGAAAGTGGCTCGAGAGGCCCTGCTAGCAGCAGGATTTGAGTGTGCGACCCCGGCAGGAGTGAAGGCGTGAGACTAACGTTAGGGAAGACAGCAGAATTCATTTCAGCTGCAGGCGACTTTGATCGGGAAGTAACGGTGCACGGTTATTCGATCGACTCTCGAACGGTCGAAACGGGGCAGCTTTTCTTTGCCGTGAAGGGCGAGCGTCTGAATGGACATGATTATGTGGAGCAGGCACTGGCCCAAGGTGCGTCCGCTGCGGTGGTTGCCAGGGATCAGTTAGGGCGTTATCCAGTCAAGGAACGGTTGTTGGTTGTGGAGGATACGCTGGTTGCGCTCCAGAACTTAGCTACCGCTGTGCGCAGACTTTGGGGCAAGCCGCTGATTGCGGTCACAGGATCGGCGGGGAAGACGACCACCAAAGAAGCGATTGCGCACGTGCTGGCCACGCGGTTTCGAGTGCTGAAGTCGGAGGGGAACTTTAATAATCATTTTGGCTTGCCGCTGATGCTGCTGAAGGTGGAGCCGGAGCATGACCTGGCAGTGATCGAAATCGGGATGTCGCATGCGGGAGAGATTCGAGCGCTGGCAAAAATCGCGCAGCCTGAAGTCGGCGTGGTGACGAATGTGGCGGCGGTGCACCTGGAGTTTTTTGATTCACTAGCGGACATTGCGCGTGCGAAGTACGAATTGATCGAGTCACTGCCCGCGAACGGGACTGCGATAGTAAATGCGGATGATGAATATGTTTCGCGGTTTGGACGCGGATTTAAAGGCAAAGTTGTGTCTTATGGCACACACGAAATGGCCAACGTTAGAGCGGAGAATATGGAGGCAAAGGGAATTGAGGGGATTGAATTCGATGTTGTCATCGGGACCGAACGGCAACACGCAACACTTCCGCTGGTTGGCCAACACAATGTTTTGAATGCTCTGGCCGCTGTATCGGTCGGCGTAGAACGTGGGATGAAGCTGGTGGAAGCGGTTGGCGCGCTGGCGACGATGGCTCCGGCGGAGAAACGCGGACAGGTTCTTCAAGTGGGCAACATCACGGTGATCAACGATTGCTACAATTCGAATCCGAAGGCTTTGAAAGCCATGGTCGATGCGCTCGCGGGGATGCCGGCAAAGCGGCGCGTTGTGCTGGCGGGCGAGATGCTGGAACTGGGGCCGGCCGGCGAAGAGATGCACCGGGAAGCGGGGCAGCACATCGCGGAAAACAATGTAGATGTTCTGCTGGGAGTGCGGGGCTTGGCGCAGACGATGGTGGAGGCGGCAACGCATCGTGGAATTCGCGCGGAATTTGTAGCTTCGTCGGACGAAGCGGGCGAATGGCTGGCGCGCGAAGTGAGGGATGGCGACGTGATTTTGTTGAAGGCTTCGCGCGGAGTGAAGCTGGAAAAAGCGCTCGATGTGTGGATGGCGCGGCGCAACGGAAACAATTAAAACACGCGCGACGGAGGCTGATTGCTCTACTGGCTGTTATTCGTGAAGCTGCAACATTATTTCCCCCCGTTCCGCATCTTCCGCTATTTGACCTTCCGCACTGCGTTTGCAAGTCTTACCGCACTGTTTACGGCGCTGATCGTGGGTCCGCTGGTGATCAGTCGGCTGCGCGAATTTCAGATTGGACAATACATTCGAGAAGAAGGTCCTAAGGCCCATCAAAAAAAAGCTGGTACGCCGACGATGGGCGGGTTGCTGATTGCAATTGCCGTGGTGGTGCCGACTTTGTTGTGGGCGGACTTGAGCAATCGCTTCGTATGGATCGCGGTGTTTGCCACCTGCGCATTTGCGGCCATTGGCTTTACCGACGATTACATCAAAGTGGCGCATAAGCGGAACCTGGGACTTACGGGAAGGGCGAAGTTGGGGCTTCAAATCGCCACCAGCATTGTGATCGCAGTGATGCTGATTGCGATGCAGAATTACGGGATGTATTCGACCAAGCTGATCGTGCCTTTCATCAAGCAATTTAACCCCGACTTGGTGGTGCAAAGCCTGGAACGTTTTCCGCATCTTTGGCCGCTTGCGTTTTTGCCTTTTATTGGGTTTGTAGCGTTCGTGATTGTGGGAGCGAGCAACGCAGTGAATCTTACCGATGGGTTGGATGGGCTGGCGATTGGCTGCACCGTGATCGCAGCAGGGGCGTTGACTGTGCTTACATATGTGAGCGGTCACGCGACTTTCGCAACTTACCTGGAAATTCCGAAGATGCCGCAGGTGGGCGAGTTAACGATATTTTGCGGCGCGATGGTGGGTTCGTCGATCGGATTTCTATGGTATAACGCCCATCCGGCGGAAGTGTTTATGGGAGATGTGGGGTCGCTTGCCCTGGGAGGCGCGATTGGCACCGTCGCGGTGATGATCAAGCAGGAGTTGCTCCTTCCGTTTATCGGCGGGGTGTTTGTGATTGAGGCGGTGTCCGTGATTTTGCAGGTGGGTTCTTACAAACTACGTAAGAAGAGAATCTTCAAGATGGCGCCTCTGCATCATCATTTCGAGCTGATGGGATGGTCAGAATCTAAAATTATTGTGCGATTTTGGATTGCATCGTTGGTGTTCGCGCTGTTCGCGCTGACGACGTTGAAGCTGCGGTAAATTGATGATTTTTGATTGATGATTGTCGATTAAGAACCTGTCATCGGGAGTTTCAAGATTTTCAATCATCAAATCATCAATCAACAATCATAATCGATCTGAATGAATCTCAAAGACAAACGCGTATTGGTCGTGGGCCTCGGCAAATCCGGGGTAGCGTCGGCGTTATTTCTGAAGTCGCGCGGCGCGCGCGTGACCGTGTCCGATGCCAAAAGCACGGAAGATCTGAGCGATCAGATTCCGTCCCTGCTCGATCAAGGGATTGCGGTCGAGACCGGCGGCCACGGAGAGCGTACGTTTCGCGAGCAGGATCTGATTGTAGTAAGTCCGGGAGTTCCGGTGGATGCGCCGCTGTTGGTGCAAGCGAGGGCCTTGGGCGGGTTGGTGATTGGTGAGATTGAACTGGCGGCGCGTTTTTTGCGGGGGCGGATCGTCGCGATCACGGGGTCGAATGGCAAGACCACGACCACGTCTTTGACGGGCGAGATTTTGACGGCTGGTGGATTTTCTGCGCTGGTGGGGGGGAATATAGGCACGCCAGCGATTTCCTTCGTAGAACGCGCAACGCCAGATAGCGTGATTGTTCTGGAGGTTTCAAGCTTTCAACTCGAGACCATCGACACGTTTTGCCCGAAGGTTGCGGTGGTGCTGAATGTGACACCCGATCATCTGGACCGGCATCGTACGGTGGAAGCGTACGTGGATGCGAAGGCGCGCATTTTTGAGAATCAAAGTGGAGAAGATTTCGCAGTTTTGAATGCCGACGATCCGGCCTGCGCGGCGATGGCGGCGAGGACGCGGGCGAAGGTCTTCTGGTTCAGCCGACAGAAAGTAGTTCAGCAAGGGGCGTGGGTGCGCGGCGGAAATATTGTTTTTCGGGATGCGAAGCAGCAGTACGAGGTCATGTTGGCGTCTGAAATTCCGCTGAAGGGTGCGCACAACGTGGAGAACGTGCTGGCGGCGGTGTGTGTGGGATCGCTGATGGGATGCGCCCCGGAGAAGATTCGGCAGGCGGTGCGCGACTTCATGGCGGTCGAGCACCGGCTGGAGTATGTGGCGACGGTTCGCGGGGTGGATTATTACAACGATTCGAAAGCCACCAACGTGGATGCGACGATCAAGGCGCTGGAGTCGTTTCCGTCTAATATCCATTTGATTCTTGGAGGCAAGGACAAAGGCAGCGACTACTCGGTGCTGAATGCCTTGCTGCGAGAGCGGGTGAAGTGCGTGTATACGATTGGCGCTGCCGCTGGGAAGATTGAGTCGCAGATTAGACGCGTCGAAGTAGTACACGCGGAGACGCTGGAGAATGCTTTGCGGAGGGCGAATGCGGTTGCGGAGCCGGGCGATGTTGTGTTGTTGGCTCCTGCGTGTGCCAGTTTTGATCAGTTCAGGAGCTATGAGCATCGCGGGCAGGTATTCAAGGAGATTGTGCGGGGGTTGGCAGGAGAGGGTGAAGGGGCTGGACGATGAACAAGAAATACACGCCACATGAGAGATTCTTTCTTAAAAGGCCACTCAGAGTTCACAGAAAAGTGGGTGCAAGATCTCATCGCGAACGATCCTTACCATTCTCAATCTCGGAGATTTGGTAATGCGGGATCGTGAACGCATACAGCCGCGTGCCGGTCGGCTCGATCTGCTGTTGCAAGACCTCGAAACCAAGCGGAGATACGAGGTCGAACTCCAGTTGGGCGAAACAGATGAAGCACATATTATCCGCACCATCGAGTACTGGGACATTGAACGGAAGCGCTATCCGCAGTACGACCATTGCGCCGTGCTCATCGCGGAAGATATCACCAGCCGGTTTCTCAACGTTATTTCTCTGTTCAACGGGACGATCCCGCTAATCGCCATTCAGATGCAGGCCCTAAGAATGGGCGACAGCGTGACCCTGGTATTTACGAAAGTGCTGGATGAACTCGACAGAGGATACATCGATGAGGACGAGGACGCGGAATCAGCGCCGACGGATCGCAGCTACTGGGAGAAACGGGGATCGAGGGCGACGGTTGCACTGGCGGATCAGATGATGAACGATATTAAGAGCCTCGACCCGAACCTTGAACTGAAATACAACAAATTTTATATAGGCCTCTCGAAGGATGGTCAGCCCTACAACTTTGTTACGTTCAGACCCAAGAAGAGCTTCCTCACGTTCGAACCTAAGCCCCTAAATCTGAAGAACTCGACAAACTGATAGAGAAGGCTGGTCTGGACACTTTGGAATACAACAAGCGCTGGGGGTTTTATCGATTCCGTCTGACGGCAGAGGACGTAGTGTCCCAGGCACCAGTCCTTAGGCGGCTCATTAAGGAGGCGTATGAAAGACGAGCATCGCTCTGAGGCGGGGTGCTTGACACCAGCAAGCGTAGCCTCCTACGCTTGATCCCATGGATGTGCATCTCACTCCCGATCAGGAAGCGTTTGTCCGCCAGGGCATCGCTGCCGGGCGGTTTCAGAGCGAAGCTGACGCGGTGGCGGAGGCTCTGTTGTTGTGGGAAGAGCGTGAACGCACCCGAGCGGAGATTTTAGCCGCAGTGGATGCGGCAGAAGCTTCTCTGGATCGCGGCGAGGGTATCGAGGTTACTGAGCAGTCCATGCGTGAACTCGCCGACGGTGTGAAAAATCGCGGTCGCACACGGCTTGAGGCCGAACGAGCGGCCCGCCGCTGATGGCGGTTCGGCTTAATCTACAAGTCAAAGCGGAGTTAGACGATATCTGGCTCTATATCGCCGTGGAGAGTAGCAGCCTCGAAATTGCCGATCGTGTCGTCGAAACAATCACTGACACGTTTCTTCAGCTATCAAAACATCCAAACCTTGGCCGCCGCCGTGACGACATCCGCAAAGGCCTGCGGAGTATGAATGCTGGCAGCTACGTCGTAATTTATCGTGTGGAGGGAAATAACATACGAATCCTCCACGTTGTCCACGGTCGACGCGACATCAAATTGGCACTCCAGCATTAGAACTCTCCCCGCGTACCAAGACAATCAACAAGCAAAAATCAACATTCAGCAATTCCTTTCCGCGTCTCCGCCTCTCCGTGGTGAAATGAAATTCCCATGGCGAAGCGGGTAAGCGTAGATCGCTGGTTGTTTGCCGTTACCATGCTGCTGGTATTTGTCGGGCTGGTGATGGTGTTTTCGGCCTCTGCGGTGATGGCGCGGGAGCGGTTTGGGTCGCCCTACGCATTCTTGTCGAAGCAATTGATCTGGGCCTCGGCAGGAATCATCGCGATGCTGGCCGCCATGCGCGTGGACTACCGCCGCTATAAGACTCCGGCGATTGTATTTTCGCTACTGGGCATCACAACGCTGCTACTGATCTCCGTATTCTTCCTCGACCGGTCCCATAACACGCATCGCTGGTTCAAGCTGGGCGGACTTTCTTTTCAGCCGTCTGAACTGGCCAAACCGGTGTTGATCTTGTTTCTCGCCTACTTTCTGGAAGGCCGCACCAAAACCATGGACGACTGGCGCAACACGCTCTTGCCGGCCGCCGCTCCGGTGATGGTTTTGCTCGGGCTGATCGTATTGCAGCCAGACTTGGGTACGGGACTTGCTTGCGCCGGAATTGCGGCCTGCATACTCTACGTGGCGGGCATGAGGTTGCGATATTTTGGTTATGCGCTTGGGGCGTCGCTGCTCCCGCTTTATTTCCTGATTTTCCATGTCGCGTTTCGGCGAGACCGCATTCTGGCATTCATGAATCCTTATGCGGAGCGGCAGAAGGCCGGCTTCCACCTGATTCAATCGCTCATCGCCGTTGCTACGGGCGGGATTACGGGAACAGGTTTAATGGAAGGGAAGCAGAAATTGTTTTATCTTCCGGAGCCGCACACGGATTTTATTTTTGCCGTAACGGCCGAGGAATTGGGGCTGGTGGGAGCAATGTTTGTGGTGATGCTGTTCGCGATTTTTTTGTGGCGCGGAATGCGGGCTTCGTGGCGCACGGAAGACGTTTTCGGAAGATACCTTGCGGTAGGGATTACCAGCATGGTGGTGCTGCAGGCATTCATCAACATGAGCGTAGTGTTGGGCCTGGTGCCGACCAAGGGGATTCCGCTGCCCCTGGTGTCGTATGGGGGATCGTCGTTGTTTGTAACGCTTGCCTGCGTCGGAGTGCTGCTGAATGTCACGAAGCAAGCGGAGTGAAAAGAATTGAACGATTGAGTCATTGAGTGATTGGGCGATTGATTAGGATTGTCCTGCAATGGCCCAATCACTCAATGACTCAATCGCTCAATCATTTATAGTCACCACATGCGGGCCATTCTGGCAGGCGGCGGGACGGGCGGACACGTGATTCCGGCGCTGGCGATTGCCAACGAACTCAAGAAAAACTATGCCGCTGATGTGCTGTTTATCGGCACGGCGCGCGGAATCGAAAACCGTCTGGTTCCCGCGGCGGGATATCCGCTGCAACTGGTGCGAGTGGGAGCGCTGAAGAATGTGAGTTTGATGGTCCGCGCGAAGACGGCGCTTGATTTGCCGCGTGCGGTGTGGGATGCGAGCCGTATGCTGAATGAGTTTGCGCCAGACGTGGTCATCGGTGTGGGCGGATACGCCTCCGGGCCGGCCATGCTGGCAGCGGTGATGAAGCACATTCCAACGCTGGCCTTTGAGCCGAATGTGGTGCCGGGATTCGCGAATCGGATGGTGGCGCGGTTTGTTTCAGGGGCAGCGGTGCACTTTGAAGAGACCGCCGAATACTTTCGGCGTGCTGAGGTGACCGGGGTTCCGGTTCGGCATGCCTTTTTCGATATTCCGGCGAAGCGCGCTGGAATACCCACTTTGCTGGTGTTTGGCGGTAGCCAGGGGGCGCATGCGATCAACGAAGCGATGATCCAGTGCTTGCCTGAGCTGAAGCGGCAGGCCCCGGGAATTCACATCGTTCATCAGACGGGCGAGCGTGATTATGAAGAGACGAAAGCGTCGTATCGTCAATTCGAAGGATCGGGACTTGATGGAGCGGAACATGAGTCGGCGGAGGTATTCAAGTTCATTGAAGATATGCCGGCCGCATTTGCGCGGGCTGATCTGGTCGTATGCCGCTCCGGCGCGAGTACGGTGGCAGAGATCACGGCGGCAGGGAAGCCAGCGATCTTTGTGCCCTTTCCACGGGCGGCCGATGATCATCAGCGAGTGAATGCGGAAGCCCTGGCGAGGTCGGGAGCGGCGGTCGTGGTGGAAGAAGCTAAACTGGAGGGAGTCTGGCTGGCGGAGACGATTGCGGCTTTGCTGGGCGATCCGATGCGGCTTGCGCAGATGAGCGAAGCGGCGCGAAGTTTGGCGCATCCGCACGCGGCACGCGACATTGCGGCCATGGCAGCCCGGGTAGCTGGAATTGACGGCGAGGATTCGTAGAGGGTTCGAGGTGCGAGCCAGATGAAGGTTGCATGGGGACGGCTGATCGTTGGAATTGTGATAGTCGCGCTCATCCTGTTTGCGACGCTGTACGCCGGCGATTGGCTGGTCTGGCGATGGCGAAGTGCACGCGGTGTGGGAAATGACACCGTTGAAGTGCATCAATTTCTGGCTACGTCGCTGAAGGGCAATAAAACAGAGTATGACTTGCTGGGGACTGTTCAACAGACGTGCAGCCGGTCGATTTTTCCGCAGCAAGGGAATCCCGCATGCTGGTGGTTGAGGCGGCATTCTTCGCAATGGGAATAGATGATTTCGTGAACTGGGCGTTTCGTCGCGTAAATCTTTATGTTTGCCAAGATTCAGCAGATACATTTCGTGGGCATTGGCGGCATCGGCATGAGCGGCATCGCCGAGGTGTTGCTCAATCTTGGCTACAAAGTTTCGGGTTCGGATCTGAAGACTTCCGGCGTAACGCAGCGGCTGGGCGATTTGGGCGCCGCAATTTTTGAAGGGCATCGCGCCGAAAACATTTCCGGCGCCGAGGTGGTGGTTACCAGTTCCGCGATTGCCGGGGAAAATCCTGAAGTTGCCGAGGCGCATAGGCTGCATGTTCCGGTGATCGGACGGGCGGAGATGCTGGCGGAGCTGATGCGGCTGAAGTACGGCATCGCCATCGCCGGAATGCACGGTAAGACCACAACAACCTCAATGGTGGCGGCCGTGCTTGCGGGGGGCGGGCTGGATCCCACTGTGGTTGTGGGCGGCCGCGTGGATGCGATGGGGTCCAATGCGCGTCTGGGAAAGTCGCAATATCTGGTGGCGGAGGCCGATGAGAGTGACCGCTCGTTTCTGAAGCTCTCACCGATTTTATCGGTGGTGACCAACATTGACCGCGAGCACATGGATTGTTACCGCAACATGCGGGACGTGAAGAATACCTTTCTGGAATTCATGGATCGAGTGCCGTTCTATGGCATGGTTGTGGCTTGCAACGACGATCCGGTATTGAGAAAGCTCTTGCCGGAGGTGCGGCGGCGTACGGTGACATACGGGACCAAGCGCGGATCTGATTTTTTCATCAAGTTAGGAAGCGGCTGCGCGCCGGCGATGGGTCCAACCAGTGGGCCGCTGAGCCGCTTTCACGTGAGTTATCGCAAGAGAGATTTGGGAGAGTTCACGCTGCATGTGCCGGGATTGCATAACGTTCTGAACGCGACGGCCGCCATTGCAGTGGGAATCGGGCTGGATGTGGATGTGGAAGCGATCCGAGCGGGGCTCGAGCAGTTCCGCGGAGTAGACCGGCGCTTCCAATTGCGCGGGCGCGTGGCGGGGGTGAGTGTAATTGACGATTATGGGCACCATCCTACTGAGATCAAGGCGACTTTGGCGGCGGCGCGCCAGTGCGGGTTTCGCAAAGTGCATGTGGTGTTTCAGCCGCATCGGTACACGCGCACGCGCGATCTGATGGAAGAGTTCACCACGGCTTTTGCCGAGGCGGACTCTGTGTTTGTGCTGGATATTTATGCGGCGAGCGAGAAGCCGATTGAAGGAATCAGCGCGGAAGCGTTGGCTCACGTGATCTGTGATAAGACCGGCAGAAGCGCCGAATATGTGAGTTCGTTCGCTGATGCGGCGAGCGCGGCGGCTGGGAGAGCGGGTGATGGGGATATGATCCTGACTTTGGGAGCGGGAAGCGTGTCACAGTTAGGGCCGATGATTCTCGAGAAGGTGCAAGAAAAGCAGTTGGTGTAGGCCGAGCAACGGGGTAGAATGGCATATGAGCATGTGTATGCTCATATGCATATATGCTTTTCGAAGTGGAGATTCGATGAAAACCGCGCGGCTGCAGGTACTGACAACTCCCGCCTTTCGGGACTGGCTTCGCAAGGAGGCCAGGAACGCCGGCGTAAGCGTGGCGGAACTCGTCCGCACGCGGTGTGAGCATAAACCCACAGGCGAAGAACAAGCCGTTGCCAAATTAGCTTCGCATCTGCACAAAGAAGTGCGAAAGGCGCAAGTCTCGCTCAGAAGCGGCTTGGCCGAAGCCAACGCTGTGCTGGATGAACTAAGAAAAGAGCGCGAACGCCGGCATCGTGCCGTGAGCCGCTGATGAGTGTTCTGACCCAGGCTATCGACGCGATCAAGGAAGCGCTGAAACTCACCGACGAAGTCAGGCGCGCCGGCGAAACGCTGAAAGAGTTGGCTCAGGAAATGCGCGACCACGACCGCCGCATCACTCGCCTTGAAGCGCAGTGGGAGACCGCTGCCATGCTATCGCGAAGACAGTTGGAATAATCCAAACGAGTGCCATTGCCGCGGTAGAAATTCCACAAAATTGGCTGTCTTGTCTGTTCATTCTTTATCGCTAACGGATTGATTTGTCATTCGTCCAATCGCCATAAGGAGCGAGATCGATGAAATCTACACATGCCTGGGGGTGGTTCGCAGCTGGAGTTGTCGCGCTGGGACTAAACGGCGTTTATCACGATTACGGCGCGCCCTGCGCACATCGGACCTTGGAAAAGCTTATGGAGCGGATTGTCGAGCCATCAAGGTCCGTGATCGCGCTGGCTTCCGACCATGCTGATTGGTTCATGGCCAAAAGCGGGATCGTAGCCGCACGGACGGAGACCGCAGCTTGCCGTTTAGGCTCTACGAGAATGCACCTGCAAACCAAAGTGGGTCGCAATCGCATTGAAACCTCTCGCTTCGAAAGGATTTCGGCTCGCGAAGAAATGGCAATCGCCAGGATGGAAGCAAACCGAGTTCGCATCCAGGAGCAAGTCGAAGAGCACGTGGCCCGAATGCGACCGGTGAGGGTGTTTGATTCATCGATGTGTCGGCGAGTGCGAGTCAATGTTCCGCATATTGAGGGTTCAGCTCCCGGGGTGCACATCGAAAACGTAAGTGCGCAGATAGACTAAGCGCTCGTAGCGTTCGGCTGGCAGCGGTACATTTCAAGCATTCTTCCCTGACAAGACAATTCCAGCGGCTGGGACGGGCGAATGCGCCCGTCCCCACAATTTAGTCAAGTTAATCAAGCCAATGATG
>Ga0182015_10001541_pt1 | contig 29983 bp, 30 predicted proteins | sample 712P3MmetaG_FD_120478 | JGI IMG/M metagenome (GOLD analysis project Ga0182015, IMG submission 120478) | Permafrost microbial communities from Stordalen Mire, Sweden - 712P3M metaG | ecosystem: Environmental > Terrestrial > Soil > Wetlands > Permafrost | place: Sweden: Stordalen | collected... | reverse complement strand
TTACGATCTAGGCTATATTGACCTGGAGGAAAAAACTTTGCAGCCCTTGCAGAACCCCTTCGGGCCGAAAGTGTAACCCATGTCTCCGGAACGTTCTGTTACCTATGTCTCCGGAACGGACAAGCGGGTTATGGTGGGCAGTGCAGGACTCGAACCTGCGACCTCCTGCTTGTAAGGCAGGCGCTCTAACCAGCTGAGCTAACCGCCCTGTGGCCAGGGTTTCATCGCAACATCGTTTAGAGCCGATTGCGCATTGGAAAAGAACTAACGCGTGAACGACTCTTGCAAGTATACGTGAGAGCCCGAGACTTGGCACTGCTCGGCGAATCCAAGCTCCGACTAAATTGATATCGCTTCCTGCTGCTAGACTGGCGCGTGCGGCGTTTGATCGTCAATGCGGATGATTTCGGGCTCACTCAGGGTGTGAACCGCGCCATTGTGGAAGCCTATAGCCAGGGCATCGTAACCTCCTCGACCCTGATGGCCAATGGCCGGGCCTTCGATGATGCAGTTCAACGTGCCGCGTCTGCAACGCGGCTCAGCGTCGGCTGCCACATCGTACTGGTTGACGGCTCACCTGCCGTTAATAAGCCACAAACTGCCACGACTCTGTTGAATAAAAACTTCGACGACGGCCGTTTTTACGACAGTCTGACCGGTTTTGCCCTGCGTTTGGCCACGGGCCGAATCAATGATGACGATATCGAAGCCGAAGCCACAGCGCAGATCCGCAAACTGCAGGCCGCTGGCATTGTCGTTTCGCACCTGGACACTCACAAACACACCCACATACTTCCGCGAGTGTCGCGGCCATTGCTGCGTGCAGCGCGAGCTTGCGGCGTCAGAGCTATGCGCAATCCATTCGGGCCAGTCCATATATCGGTTGTGGCCCGTCGCCCCCGTTTGTGGAAGCGGTTCGGCCAAGTCACAGTGCTGAGCCGGCTTGGCAGGTCGTTTCGGAAATCCGTCGCCGCGGCGGGCATGCTCACTCCCGACGGCACCGTAGGCATTGTGGCCACCGGGGCGATGGATATTCCACTATTCGAAAGCATCGTCAGAAGCCTTCCAGAAGGCACCTGGGAACTCGTTTGCCATCCGGGCTACAACGATGCGGAACTAGCTGGTATCCGCACCCGTCTACGCGAGTCGCGGGCACAGGAACTCCGCCTGCTAACTTCGCCCGAAGCTCGTGAAATATTGGCGAGAAGCCGGGTCCAACTTACTTCATACCGCGAGCTAATCTGAAGCGCCATCGCAAATAGCCACCACACGTACACGGCCTTTAGATTGGGACGATGCCCTAAATTTCGCAACGCAGGCGTAGGGGCCAAGTTATGATAGGCCATCCCCTGAAAACGCGGCATAAAGCGGCAGAGAAACATGGATAGAAGACCAGAAACGCGGCTCGCGACCGTCATCCCTGTGCGGATATGGGGTATGGATGCGGACGGCCGTCCATTTTTCCAGAACGCCAATGCCACCAATATCAGTAGTGATGGCGCCACTTTCTCGGGAATCAGTCATCCTCTGAAGGCAAGCGATGTGATCGGTGTGCAATACGGCGAAAAGAAAGTCCGCTGCAAAGTAATTTGGGTGATTGACTCCGGCGTGGAACGGCAGATAGAAGCCGGCGTAGAAATTTTGCCCGGCCAGAAGACTCCTTGGCTGGACCTCACCAAGCAGGAAAAAAGCGGAGCTGCACCATCAAAAAATAAGCGACGATGGGCCCGGCACAAAGTTTGGTTTCCTCTGGAGATTGGTTTCGAGGATTCCCGCCGCACTCACATGCAGACAAATGCCACTGACATTGGCGGACGCGGTTGTTATGTAGAAACCTTGCTTCCGTTACCCATGGGCACCAGAGTGAAAATTACCTTCTGGATGGACGATGAAAAGATACAAACTAGCGGCGTCGTGAGGGCCAGCGATGGAGGAGTAGGCATGGGCATTGAGTTCACCCAACTTGACGACCATGTGCAGGAACGGCTGCAGAAACACCTAGAAAAACTCGACGCCGGTCTTCGCCGCCATGCGGCCGCAAAAAGCGCCACCAGCGCTGATTCATAGTTCTCCGCTTCGTCTCTCGCTCAAAATCTGAATCCCACCACAGCAGTCGCCATCGAATCAGAGAGTCGTATAGGCTTGCGTTGAGAGGACTGGGATGAAGATTGGAATCACCTGCTATCCGACCTACGGCGGCAGTGGAGTCGTGGCGACCGAGCTTGGCGTCGAACTAGCCGAGCGCGGACACGAGATTCATTTCATTTCCTATGCTCAGCCCATCCGCCTGACTGAGCTTCACCCCAATATTCACTATCATGAGGTCGACGTTTCGCGCTATCCGCTATTCGAATACCCTCCGTACGACTTGGCTTTGGCCACGCGGATGGCGGAAGTTTCCGAACTCTACGCGCTCGATCTTTTGCATGTGCATTACGCGATTCCACATTCCGTAAGTGCCTTGTTGGCCCGCCAAATGCTAGCTGCGAAACCTATGGGCCAGAAGCTGCCCTTTGTCACCACGCTGCACGGCACGGACATTACGCTGGTAGGCCTGGATCGCTCCTACCTGCCGATCACTCGCTTTTCCATCGAACAAAGCGACGGCGTTACCGCCGTCTCACAATATTTGCGGGAGCGCACGCTGCGCGAGTTCGACGTAAAAAATAATATCCAGGTTATCTACAACTTCGTAAATTGCGATGTTTATATTCGCGATCCCGAAGCCGCGCAGCGCCGCAGCGAATATGCTCCGAATGGGGAGCGCATCCTGGTCCACCTGTCCAATTTTCGTCCGGTTAAGCGCATTACGGATACCATCGAAATCCTGGATCGAGTGCGCAAGAAAATCCCTGCAAAGCTGCTGCTGATCGGCGACGGACCGGACCGCTCCCGCGCTGAGTGGCTGGCGGTGCAAAAAGGCATTCACAACGACGTTCTGTTTCTCGGCAAGCAGGACAACGTACACGAAAAATTGGCGCTGGCTGATCTTATTCTCATGCCGAGTGAACTGGAATCCTTCGGCCTGGCTGCTCTGGAAGCGATGGCTTGCGAAGTCGTGCCCATCGCGACTCGCGTAGGCGGTGTGCCCGAGGTGATCGAACATGGTAAGAGTGGATTCTTGGCTGACGTGGGCGACGTGGATACGATGGCTAGCTATGCGATCGAATTGTTGAGCGACGAGAGCCGCTTGCGGGAAATGGGCAAGGCGTGCCGCGAGGTGGCACAATCCCGGTTTTGTTCCTCGAAGATCATTCCGCAATATGAAGATTTTTACCGCCGCGTGCTGGAACGTTCTTCGTAGAGCTCGGCGACCAGAGAATCCTCGCTCGGCAGAATTGGTAAACGCAAACGAATCAAGGTGCCTCTGCCTTCGTGGCTGTCGATGGTCATGCGCGCCGTTTCTCCGTACAGAACTTTCAATCGCTCGGCGACGTTCGCTAATCCGATACCGGTTCCGCCCAACCCGCTTGGCTTTTCCAAAATGTTCGCCGCGCCCATGCCCACGCCATCGTCTTCCACTTCAATAATGAGTTGAGAGTCAGTTAGCCGGCTTCGCAGGAAGATGCTGCCGCCTTCGATCTTGGACGCGAGTCCATGCTTGATTGAATTTTCCACCAGCGGCTGCAGAAGCATGCTGGGCACCATGACCTCGAGCGATCCCGGTTCCAGTTCCTTCCTGACCTGCAGTTTGTCACGGCCAAAGCGGACCACTTCGATGTCTAGGTAATTGTCGATGAACTCCAGCTCTTCGCGCAACGGGACGAAAGCATCGCCGCTGCTCAATAGCCGTCGCAAAATCGTGGCCAATTTGATGATCAACTCGCGCGCCGTATCCGGATCGAAGCGTACCAGTGATGAAACTGAATTCAAAGTATTGAACAGAAAGTGCGGGTTGATCTGATTTTGCAGTGCTGCCATGCGCGCATGCAAAAGCAGCCGTTCCTGTTCTTCCAGCTTGATCTGAATGCGCACGCTGTTCCAGATTTTCAATTCAGTTCCGATGGCGATAATCGAAGTAGCGTAAATCGCGATCCAGACCCATGGATTCAACCTTTCGGCAGTGAGGCCCTCCAGCGTGAAAGTCGCGTGCGGAAGGAATCGAGACAGTTCCGTGTGAACGAAGCGCAGCGCCACAATAGTCACAAAAAACAGAACCTGCCAATCGAACAACCGAGGCGTAGGAAGGTTGCGGCGAATCATTCGGTATACGCTGAGATCAATAAACGGAGAGAACGACCAAATGTCTTCGCGGTCGGGCGCAAGCGTACGCAGTTGTCCGGCAATGAATCCGCAGAGCACATTGAACGGCAGCGTTGCCCATTCTCCATGCAACAAGGCCGGCAGCGCGATGAAGGCTCCCCCCAGCATGCCAGTAAATCGCCCGGCTATTACGCCCAATAAAATTGTGGTCTCAAACGACAGGTCTCCAGCCAGAAAACTACTTTGCATGAAGCGGATCCATACCGCTACGCTCAGCGGAATGCCGATCCACAGCACCAGATAAATCTGCTGCTTCAATGAGCGATTTTCGCGGAACAACAAAGACTTGAATTCGACAGAACGGACAAGCGTGCTGGCCACGGCTGCGGCCACACCGAGTTTAATCAAAAGATTTACGAGGATAAGCCGCTGTTCCATGATTGGCCGAATCAAGCCCGCTGAGGAAAATGTAGCACGGCGCTTCAAATGGGAACAGCTTGTGCTCGACCGCGCGGCCCAAGCCGAGACGTTGCAAGCAGTGATCTCACCGGAGAGGAGTTAAATAATCACGTTCGAGCTGTGGCGGAGACTAAGATTTCAAATCTAATGTTTCTTCCTGGTGTTCTGTTGATAGTCCTTTAGAGCAATCACTGTGGCTTTATGGGATAGCGGTGTTCGGTGATGACATCGTTCTTTATCTCCCAGAAACATTAATGTGAGGCGGCAAACTGGGGCATTTCCCTGGTAACGCTACGCGGCTTTTTGATCACCGTTCCCACATGGAGCGCCTACCAGATCCTGCCGGAGTTGCTCCATCTCCGCCGATGCTTCTTTTATCTGCTCGGCGTATGCGTGGCCCTGCCTTGGCAGAAATCCGCCATAGTTCTGCAGCAGCAGGCGCGCGTTCACCTCGATTGTAGATGTCTTGGAACGAGCTTGATTGGAGAGAGCCGAGGTTAATTTTTCCAACTGCAGATCCCGCGTGCCGAGTTCGCGCCTGCTTTCGTCGGCTTCCCGTTCAAGCAATCGTCCGTGATAGCGGATAAGTCCAAACAGACATGCGGTCAACCCTAGCAAATACAAGTTCGAAAAAATGGTTTCTCGCAAAACCTTGCTCAGGCTCGCGTTCCTTTCCTGGTCGAATTTCGCGAAAGCGCCGACTTCGGCGGCGGAAAGTGAACTCAGAAGGCCACGAGCTTTATCCATGTAGTCCTGACCTTCGTTCGAAGCCACCAGCATGAATGCGCGATGGCGATAGCCTCGTTCACGCAAATTGATGGAGCGTTCCATTTCCTGTTGCTTCGAGCTAGCTAGAGATTCCAACTGCGATTCGAGCGCCCGCTCACTATCCGAACCGCTAACCAACCCTTTTCGCAGTGCGGCAAGATCCGTTTCGATTCGGTTTTTTGCGTCTGTGTAGGGCTGCAAGTAGGATGTGTCCCCGGTCAGCAGGTAGCCGCGCTGACCAGTTTCCATGTCTGTTAAATCTTTCGTCACGGCGGAGATTTGTGCCTGGATCGCGGAGCTTTCCAACGTGAGTGCCGCGGTTTTCTGCATCTGTTTTAAATGGTTGACAGCGAGATACGCGTTCCATGCCATGAACGCGATTAGCGCGGGAACTCCTATTTGCAGCACGGCTTTTCTAAGCATCTTCATGGCGCCATCCTTCAGGTAACGTTCAGAACACCTTCAGCCGTGATCCGGCTGGCTTTGCAAATCTCCTGCGCAACTTTGACGACCGCGTCGCTGCTGCGGACAGGCCCCTCCGCTGACATAACCGAGCTGGCAGCCAGGGTAAAAAGTAAGGCGTCCTCTTGCTTGTCGAAGTAAAGCACTACCTGATTCGCCGCCATGTGAGTACCTCCTGCCGATTGGTCCTAACGCATCATAGGCCGTTTCGCCGCGAGAGTGAGGTTGTCTATTTTGGTGCGCCTGTTAGGAACTTGGCGCGATTGAAGGAGCCACAGGTTGTGGTTGCTGGGATCTTCCCGTGACTCAAGTTTAGTTATGCGACAAGGGGAGCATTTCGGATTCCGGCTGTGCCGAATACCCGCTGGTAGCGTTGAATTTCGGATGGCGGACCGAGGGCCTTGGCGAAGTTGTCGGAGAGTTTGACTGCAGGCCGTCCCTCCACGGTGGAGACTTTAGCGATCAGGCTGATTGGATCAAAATCGTTGCCGCCGGAGGGATCACATCCGCGGAAATCATTTGTAAGCAGCGTGCCCCAGCCGGCGCTGAATCGAATTCTGCGGCCGGGAATCCACCTGCGCTGATCGTGGAAATCACCAGCATCGGAGAAATCCGCCCTGGTTGTGCCCGCCTGGAGCGCGCCGCCGAAGTAAGCATGCAGGCCGAGAATTTCGTCCACGTCGAGTGCATCAGAGGCGATGATCAGTTTGTCCTTCGGTTCGCGGCCTCGCGCCTTCAGCCATTCGATATATTCGTCCCCAGCGACATAAGGGTCTTTGCTATCGATACGCTGGCCGGTCCAATCGGCTGCCCAGTCGGGAGCCCCTTCGAGAAATTGGGTAGTGCCAAAAGTGTCGGGCAGCATGATTCGCAGCGCGCCTTCGTAGGTGTTCTGCCACAGCTCGAGCACTCGGTACTGAGAGGCTTTCAGTGCCTCGTCGTCCGGGGCGAGAGCAGCCAGCACCATGGGAATCTCGTGCGCGTTGGTGCCAATTGCTTCCAAGTCATGCTTGTGAGCGAGGAATGCATTCGAGGTTCCAATGAAACTCACGCCCAGATTCGAATCCATGGCATTGACGACATATTCCTGCCATAAGAAACTGTGCCGCCGCCGGGTTCCGAAATCCGCGATGCTCAAGCCCGGCACCCCGCGCAGGCGTTCGATCTTGCTCCAGAGCTTGGTCTTCGCCTTGGCATACAAGATGTCGAGCTGGAACTCGCTCGACTTCTTCATGTTCGCGCGGGTCCGCAATTCGTCGAGGATAGAGAGCGCGTAGAGTTCCCACATCGTGGTATCAGTCCACAGGCCGTCGAAAGAAAGATGAAACTGGCTGTCCACGACCGAGAGAGCATAATCCGATAGCCTGAAATCGCGGTCCAGCCATTCCAGAAATGCCGGTTCGAATATTCCGCGGCGTCCGTAGAAAGTATTACCCGCCAGCCACACCAGTTCAGATTTTCGAAAGCGAAGTTTGCGTACGTGCTCCAGTTGCTGAATCAGGTCCTCGATGGCAATCTGGTCCGCAAGACGCACATGAGAAGAACGGTTCGAAATTGAGAAAGAAGCATGAGTTTTCGGGAAATGCTTCCAGATAAACTGCAACATCAGCAGCTTGTAGAAATCAGTATCGAGCAAGGACCGGGTGACCGGATCGAGTTCCCAGTTGTGGTTGTGTGCCCGTTCAGCGAAGTTGACAATCATCGGGCGGTCGCGTCTTTAGAATCGGCGGACGGAGCTGTAGTCACGTAGCAATTGAATCGGAGACGGCGAGAACTGTCAACAGAACGCTGGGCTTGGGCAGTGGGTCGGCTTGAACAGTTCACGCGAGATTCCTCGGCCTTCGGACTGACGCTTCATTACATAAAAACCGACGGACTCGCTAGCCAGGGTCGCATCGAGATTTGCTCTTCCGATGACCGCACATTACGATAGCCGGACCATGAAAAATTTCTGGCTGCTGATTTTTCTTGTAATGTCCAGCCTCGGTGTCACAGCCGGCGCTCAAGCGAATAAGCCCGTCGCCCATGCGGCCTCCGCTTCTAACGTGTATCCGGTGCAAGAAGGCTTTATCGACGCGAATGGCGTGATGATTTACTACAAAATGCTGGGCCGCGGCGCGCCGCTGATGATCCTGCACGGTGGTCCGGGAGCCTCGCACGATTATTTTCTTCCTTACCTGCTGCCTCTCGCCCGCCACAACAAAGTCGTTTTTATTGATGAGCGCGGCTCTGGCCGGTCGCAGAAACTGGAAGATCCTTCCGGCTATACCATCGAAAACATGGTCGAAGACGTTGAGTCGGTTCGCCAGGCTCTCGGCTTAGGCAAGATTAGCCTGTTAGGGCACTCCTACGGCGGAGCCTTGGCACAGGCTTATGCTTTGAAGTATCAAGCGAATCTAACTCACCTGATTCTAGGCAGCACCTGGTCAAGTTCTAAAGCGCTCAACGAAACCTTCCTGAAGATGAAACAGAATATGTCTCCGGAACTACGCGAACGCATCGACAAACTCGAAGCGGCGGGACTATACGGACACGGCAAGGATTACGAGAAGAACAGGTATACGAACGACTATATGATCGCAGCCTGGGGCGAAGGGTATTTCCCGTATCTTTATCAGAACCATCCTGATCCGAATTACGATCCCGTCGACAATGGCAAGATGGCATGGGATCTGTACCGTGAAATGTGGGGCGAGCACGGGGAGTTCGTCATTGATGGCAACTTGAAATCAGTCGAATACACCGACCGGTTATCGAGCATCAAAGTACCAACACTTATTCTAGTCGGTGATCACGACGAAGCTGATCCGTCGCTGGCGCAGGCGATGCATGAAAAAATTGCGGGATCGAAGATCGTGGTCTTCCCCAAGGCAGGGCATATGACATTTGTGGACGATACCGGGATGTTTATTCAGACGGTGGACGATTTCCTTCATGCAGCGAAGTAGCCTGATTTCCGTATTACTGCTGGGACTGTTGGCGGCGTCTGCGACGGGTTTTGCCCAGCAGGGCGCTGCCACCGGTGAACCGCTGGTAATTCAAACCACAAGCTTGCACAAGGCCTATCTTCATCAGCAGTACGAAACTCGTTTAGAGGCTCACGGAGGGATCACACCTTTGCGTTGGGAAGTTACTGAGGGTGCTCCACCCGCTGGTATCGTGCTGGGAACGGACGGAACTCTGAGCGGTGTTCCCACCGAAACTGGCGAATTCAAATTTACTGTGAGGGTGACCGACAACGGCAGACCGGCCGCGCAACGCAATCAGCAGTTGGTGCTAACAGTCGTGGCGCCGCTGCTTGCACAATGGGGGCGCTATCCCAAGGTCACAGGGCAAAGGCTGGAAGGTTCGATCATCGTGTCCAACCAGACCGAACAGGATTTTGATTTGACCGCAATCGTGATGGCGGTGAATGAGGGTGGACGAGCTACGGCGATTGGCTACCAGCGCTTTAACTTGAAGAAGGGCACTGCGGATTTAGAGATTCCTTTTGGAGAGAATCTGCCGTTCGGTTCGTATGAACTGGATGTCGATGTGGTGGCTGAGGTGGCTGCGACGAACTCGATTTATCGGGCACGGCTGGTGCCGAAAGAAAGATTTCAAATTCAGCAAGGGCCCTGAAAAAACAGTGGGCGGCGTAACTTTCCGCTGAAGTTTCGCAGCTAGCTTGGGGGAGAGCTGCAGCCAAGTTAACCACCGCCCCTGATTGCTGCAGACAAATTAAGAGTCCCGAGGTGGTGTTGGGATCATTCGTCTCGGCCAGTAGCTCGCTTTAGACCCTCGCCGACCTGCCGTAGTTGCGACCCTTGCGGATGCTACTCGCGATCTTTGCTCGGGCTCCGGGCTTACCGCCAACCGGATAAATCAACCCAACGCCTCGGGACTCTATCCTGCCTCCGACAAATCTTCTTGTTCGCCTCGACCAGCGCTTTGCTATAGACCCTCGCTAACCCTCCCTCAGTCATTTTGCAATGTAGAGGGTGACTTCGCTTGAGCCCCGGACGCCGCACCAACCGGGAAAACTTCAGAAGCTGTCAAAGAACGATTATGTTTGTACGCTTTTTATTTTTAGAGTCAATAAAAAACACGAGAACGTATGTATCGATTTTTCAATCGAGTGCAGGCGGTTCACAGGCACGTGTAGCAGAGTTGGTGCAGTTTTCTTGTCACAAGGTTTTGTGATGTCCGCCGATGCTCGATTTGATTGGACCTTCTTATCTGATGCGGTTGCGGGTTGTGAACAGACTTGGGCAGTGTTTGTGAAAATCTCGGCCAAACCGCGCTGGACGGGCTGTTTTGCGGGCTTTTCCGGTCTGATGACCGAAGAATCCATGTCAGCGCGCGAGACGTAGCAAGCTACGTCTCTACAGTTGCGTTATTTCATGTTCTACGCGTGTAAGGTAGAATGCCCGTTTCCAAGAAACATCATCAGAGGAGATGCGGTGGCGCGAATGGCTCGGTGGTTTGTTCTTTTGATCATCGCCGGTTTCACGACGATGTCTTTAGCGCAGTCTCAATCCAGCGCCGAGCAGCGCACGTCGCGGTATTTCGAATCCCTCCGCCGACAGCCTTTGCTTCAGTTGGCTTTCTTGCGTGACATGCCCAAAGGTGGCGATCTTCACGTTCACCTTAGCGGAGCGCTCTATGCGGAGAATCTGATCGACTATGCCGCCAGCGACAACTTGTGCGTCGATCGTACGACGTCGATTCTCATTGCTCCGCCATGTGATGATTCCTGCGAGAAGTACACGAGCAAACCCGCCATTCGTTGCGCCTACGGCGATCACGTGCTTTACAACTCAATCGTCGATGCTTGGTCAATGCGCAACTGGGAACCAGGAGAGGAATCCGGGCTCGATCATTTCTTCGCAACCTTCGACAAGGTCTCGCTGGCCACGCACAATCACGTAGGGGACGCCCTTGCAGAAGCGGCATCGCGGGCGGCGGAAGATCATCTTCAATATCTCGAGTTGATGCATACTGCGGATTCCGTGCAATCCGGTCAACTGGGCGCGAAGCTGGGATGGGATGACGACTTCGCCCGCATGCGCGAGAAGTTGTTGAGCGGCGGATTGGAGAACATTCTCGCTTTTACTCGCAAGCGTCTGGACGACGACGAGAGCACGATGCAATCTGTGCTCGAGTGCGGAACTCCCCAGGCGAATCCGGATTGCGATGTCAAGGTTCGTTACCTCTATCAGGTGCTGCGCGGGCTACCCCCTGAAATGGTTTTCGCCGAAATATTATTTGGCTTCGAATTGGCGCAGGCTGATCCGCGTTTCGTGGGCCTCAATCTCGTCATGCCGGAAGACTGGTATGTCCCCATGCACGATTTCGAATTGCACATGAAGATGCTCGACTATCTGCATGCCTTGTATCCGAAGGTGCATATAAGCCTGCATGCCGGCGAGCTGGTTATGGGATTGGTGCCGCCGGAGGGCTTGCGTTTTCATATCCGCGATTCGATTGATCGCGGGCACGCTGAGCGCATCGGGCACGGCGTGGATGTGATGAATGAGGATCGTCCGCTTGATCTGCTGCGTGAAATGGCTCGCAAGAAGATTCTGGTCGAAATCTGCCTGACTTCCAACGATTTGATCCTAGGCGTATGGGGCGACGCTCACCCACTGCCGGTTTACCTGCAGTACGAGGTGCCCGTGGCCCTGGCTACTGACGATGAAGGCGTGTCGCGCTCGGAGATGACTCACGAATATCTTCGGGCGGTTCAAACCTACGACTTTCTGGGATACAAAGAACTGAAACGCATGGCGCGCATGAGTCTGGAGCATAGCTTTCTCGCTGGGTTGAGCCTGTGGGCATCTGAGTTTCACGCGGTCGGTGCCTGTGCGACGGATCGTGCGGGTGCTGGGAAAGTTTCTGTCGCGTGTCAGGCGTTTCTCGATGCCAATCAGCGCGCGCAAACTCAATGGAAGCTCGAAGAGGAGTTGGCGGCTTTCGAGAAGAAGTTTTGATTTTGTTGCGCCGCCATGTTGGCGGCAGTATGACGCGGGCGGAACGCCCGCCAGCCGGCGAGACACCGGCGCCGCAAAAACAGGCGACTATGGATTCTGACTTCACCCGTGCTGAGTCCGCTGCGCAGTTTCTGCTTGCGCAGACTGCGCTTCGCCCTGCAATGGGGCTGGTTCTGGGCTCAGGATTGGGCGGATTTGCCGACGAGTTCTCCGAAGCTACACGAATTCCATATGCGAATATCCCCTCGTTTCCCCGGTCTACGGCGGTAGGTCACGCCGGGCAAATGGTGATTGGCAAGGTTGGCGACGTTCCCGTGGCGGCTATGCAAGGGCGGGTGCATCTTTACGAAGGGTATTCTGCAAAAGAGGTCGCGTTCCCAACACGTGTGTTTGGCCGAATGGGCGTTCGCGCGCTCATCCTAACCAACGCGGCAGGCGGCATTAATCTCGAATACAAACAGGGCGTGCTCGTCGTGGTTACCGACCACATCAATCTGCAAGGAACGAATCCGCTAGTCGGAGCGAACGACGAGCGCTTTGGACTGCGGTTTCCCGACATGACGCAGGCGTACTGGAAACCGTATCGTGAGATTGCGCTTCGAGCGGCTCAGCGGCTGGGCAAAACGGCGTACGAAGGCGTGTACGCGGGGCTGTTGGGGCCGAGTTACGAGACTCCTGCGGAGATTCGCTATCTGCGCACCATCGGGGCCGATCTGGTCGGTATGTCTACCATTCCGGAAGTTATCGTAGCGCGCCACATGGGATTAAAGGTGCTGGCGATTTCGTGTGTGACCAATATGGCTGCGGGAATATCCGATGAAGTGCTTAATCATGAGGAGGTGCTGAAGACCGGCGAGCGCGTCAAGGGCGACTTTGTGGCGCTGCTGCGTGCAATTTTGCCGGAGATTGCGGCGGACGTTAAGGTCTAACTTCACGGGCGAAGGCATCCGCGCCACATCAGCATCGACGGGCGAGACGCCCCATTCTCCACTATTTTATTTCGTCTATAATTCTTGCAGTCTGCTTGGCAATACTACCGCAAGGAGGAAGTGATGCCTGAGGCTATTCCGGAGAAATATCGCGATCTATTTAATAAGCGCGCCTTTGCCAGTTTGGCGACTTTGATGCCGGACGGGCGTCCGCAGGTGACGCCGGTGTGGTGCGATCTGGAAGGCGACTATGTAGTTTTCAACTCGGCCAAAGGCCGGCAGAAGGATCGCAATGTGCGTCGCGATCCGCGCGTGGCTATGGCAATCATCGATCCGGATAATCCCTACCGTTACATGGAAATTCGCGGGCGCGTGGTGGAGATAACCGAGCAAGGCGCGGATGCGCACATCGACAAATTGGCTAAGAAGTACCTGGGAGTCGACAAGTATCCGTATCGCCAACCTTCGGAAGTGCGTGTGATTTATAAGATTCTGCCAGAGCACGCAACGACAATGGGCTGAGTTGAACGATGGAGGACGGGCGTCCCGCCCGTCCGGCCGGGCGCGGACGCGGCCTCCATTTGTCCCGAAGACTTCCAGGAGATAAGTCATTCGCACATACAATCTCTGTCTGCTCGGCTTGGGAAACGTCAACCGGACTCTGTTTCGGCTGCTCCAGAAGAAAGAAACGGAACTGCGCGAGCGCGGCATTGCATGGCGAATCACGGGCGTGGCGACGCGACGATTAGGGTGGATTGCGGATACCAACGGCCTGGATGTGGAAGCCGTCGGACAGGGCCCCTCGACGCTTTCCCGGGCAAGGGCGCCCGCGCCATACGCGCAGTCAGTGCCACTGGATGTCCGTGGGTGGTTGCGCTCTTCGAAGGCCGACGTTCTGTTTGAAGCCACTTCGCTCAGCCGACACGACGGCCAACCGGCGATTGATCATATTCGCGCGGCGCTCGAAATGGGCGCACACGCCATCACGGCCAACAAAGGGCCGATCGTACACGCTTACGAACAACTGACTTCGCTGGCTTTGGCGAAGGGGCGAAGATTTCTCTTTGAATCTACGGTGATGGATGGCGTGCCTATCTTTGGTTTATTCCGTGACAATCTGCCTGTGATTGAACTTCGCGGATTCCACGGTATTCTAAATTCAACTACGAATGTCATTCTCGGCGGCATGGAAGACGGTCTCAGTTTTGAAGACTCGCTCGCCAAGGCGCAACAGATTGGCGTTGCCGAAACCGATCCGAGTAATGATATCGATGGTTGGGATGCAGCGGTGAAGGTAGCTGCGCTGATTCGAGTGCTCATGGGGGTGCCAATACGGCTCGAGGATATTCAACGGCAGGGCATCGGCAAACTTGGTGGAGAAGCCGTTCGTGCCGCACGCGCTGAGGGACGTCCGTACAAGCTGGTATGCCGCGCTCAACGCAGCCCGCAGGGCGTCGCGGCCAGTGTGCAGCCGGAGCGGGTACCGCTGAGCGATCCGCTGGCCTGGGTCGCTGGAACATCGTCCATCGTGTATTTTGAGACTGACATCTTTCCGGGCCTGGCTATTACTGAGAACAATCCTGGATTGGAGGCTACTGCGTATGGAATGCTTGCTGATTTTGTGCGCGCGGTGAGCCAGACGTAGCCGAGTTACGTCTCAGAACGATTGAAGATTTTGAATTTTATGCTGACTACTCAGAACGAAACTACAAATGCGCTGGACCTGGGCTGGGTTCGGTCCCAGTTTCCCTCGCTTGCGCAAAGCGTCAACGGGCAGCCTGCTGTGTTTCTCGACGGTCCGGGTGGGACCCAGGTTCCGCGGCGCGTGATCGATGCGATCTCCGACTATTTGAAACTCGACAATGCCAACACGTCGGGCGCGTACGCTACGAGCCGGCGTACCGATTCGATGATTGCCGAGGCGCGTTCCGCAATGGCGGACTTTCTGAATTGCGATCCCGACGAAGTCGTCTTCGGGCCGAACATGACTTCGCTGACGTTCGCCATCAGCCGCTCCATTGGACGTGCACTTGGTTCAGGCGATGAAATCGTGCTCACTCATCTCGATCACGATGCCAACATTTCTCCGTGGCGAGCTCTTGAAGAGCGCGGCGTGAGCATCCGCATGGCGGAGATTCACGAAGACGACTGCACCCTCGACATGGAAGATTTGGCGCGCAAAATTACCGAGCGCCCCAAGTTGGTGGCTGTGGGGTACGCTTCGAACGCTGTAGGCACGATCAACGACGTGGGGGAGATTATCCGGCTTGCTCACCAGCGCGGCGCGATGGTTTACATTGACGCCGTCCACTATGCACCGCACGGTGCGATCGACGTGCGCGCCCTCGATTGCGATTTTCTGGTGTGCTCCACTTACAAGTTCTTCGGACCTCACATGGGCGTGCTCTATGGAAAGCGCGAGCACCTGAAGCGGCTGGAGCCGTACAAAGTTCGCGCTAACACAAATGCAATTCCCAACCGGTGGGAATGGGGCACGCTGAATCACGAATGCATTGCCGGGATTACTGCTTGCATTGATTATCTGGCCGACGTTGGGCGACGCGTGAATCCGTCGGCATCAACTCGCCGAGCTGCCCTGCTGGCTGCGTATGAGGCGATCCAGAAACACGAACGCGAATTAATGGGGAGACTAGTCCGAGGGTTGGTCGCGATTCGCGGGCTGAAGCTTTACGGCATCAGCGATCCCGTGCGATTCGATCAGCGCTGCCCGACGCTAGCGGTGCGCATCAAAGGTCACACGCCGCTCGAACTAGCTACCAGACTCGGCGAGCGTGGCTTCTTCACTTGGGATGGCAATTACTACGCGCTGAACCTTACCGAACGGCTCGATGTAGAAAAAGATGGTGGATTTCTGCGCATCGGGCTGGCTCATTACAACACAGCGGAAGAAGTCGAACGGTTCGTGGCAGCGCTACGAGAAATCATCGTGTAGGCTCTGGGCGTCTACGCCCGTGCGGCATTAGATGGCGCCACGGCGTAGTTCGGTCACGTTCTCGCCCTTCGCGACCAGCACCACGGTTGCCAAGTCGATGAACAGCCCATGCTCGACTATCCCGGGCATTTCGCTTAGCGTCCGCGCCAACGCTGGCGGGTCAGGAATCTGGCCGAAGTTGCAATCAAGAATGTGGTGACCTTCATCGCTTACAAAAGGATTTTCCTTGGCGTCTTTGCGCAGCTTTACGGTGGCGCCGAGCGCTGAAATTCTCTCTGCTACTAGCGACTGAGCGAACGGAATCACTTCCACGGGAAGAGGAAATTTTCCCAGCACCACGACCTGCTTGCTGGAATCGGCGATGATAACCACTTGCCGCGATGCTGACGCGATGACTTTTTCGCGCAGGAGTGCGCCGCCGCCGCCTTTTATCAGGCGCAGTAGGGCGTCGAATTCATCCGCTCCGTCAATGGTGACATCGATTGGCTGGAGTCCGAGGTGCTGGATTTCATCGAGCGTGGTCAAGGGGATGCCCACGCTGGTGGCCAGATTTCTGGTTTGTACCGAAGTTGGAATTCCGCGGATCTTCAATCCTGTACGGACCTGTTCACCCAGAAAGCGCACTGCGTAGGCGGCGGTTGAGCCGGTTCCTAGGCCAACGATGTTGCCGTCGTGAACGAAACGCAAGCTGGCGCGGGCTGCGGCCGCTTTTTCCAGATCACTCGTTTTTGGATCATTCGCCATCGATCGCGATTTTCATTCCTCGAGCAGGATCCCTCGGCCCGCGGGAAAAGGCGCGGGCCTTCGGGATGACACCTTCCAACTATAGAGTTCGACCGATTACTCTACCGCTTTCTCGACCAGCGCACCAACTCCCGCGATATTTTTCATGAGATCGGCGGGAATGCCGTGCCTCTGCTCGAGGTAATCCGGGCTGTTATAGGACACCCACACTTTGTCGTTCTTGTCCTCCCAAACCAGCGCTTTGAGCGGCAAATCAATAGCTAAGGTAGGCGCGGCGATCATTAATGGAGTTCCGGCTTTGGGGCTGCCAAAGATGAGGAGTTCAGTTGGCTTCATCTTTAGTCCGGCTTTTTCGGCTTCGCCACTGTGATCGATTAGAGTAAATATTTTCAATCCGCGGGCTTCAATCGCGGTCTGAAGTTTCTTCAAGGTTTCTGGTACGGAGCGCGAGCTTGCGACATGAACTAAGCCATTTTCATTTGAAGGCATTTCTCCTCCTAGAGTATCCAACAGTTGCTTTTAGTTAGACCTGAAAAGGCCTGGCGCGTTGCGGATTTTATTCGTGAAGCTTTCGTTCTTTAGTGATTATACGGTCGAGCTTCTGGTAGTCTCCCGCAGAAGTGCGTGCAGCCGCCATCTTCGGGCCGGGATGTTGCGCTCAAGACCTGCGCCCGTTCCAGGCGAACTCAGAGTCACATTGGATTATTGGACTGCCCGACAAATCTAGTGAGGCCGACGCAATTGTGATCTTCGGCGGAGACGGAACTATGCACCGTCATCTGCCGCAACTGGTAAAACTGCAACTTCCGGTTCTGGTGGTTCCTTCGGGAAGTGGAAACGATTTCGCCCGTGCCCTGAAATTGCGCGGGGTTCGAGATTCTCTGGCCGCTTGGCGCAAGTTTTCTTCTCCCGGCAATAATGTACGTGAGATTGATCTAGGTTTGATCACCCCGGTCGCCGATAAGAACTGCGCGGGCGAGGCGCCGGCGGAACTCGGGCATCTTTTTTGTTGTGTGGGTGGCGTTGGTTTGGATGCGGAAATTGCGCGGCGCGCCAACCTGCTTCCGCGATGGCTGCGGGGCCATGGCGGATATGTCCTTAGCTTGCTGCCCGCGCTCTTGAAGTTTGCACCCGTCTCGGCGAGTATCTCCTTTTTCGCTCGTAATGCGTTTGTCTCTGCGCCTTTCAGACGCATCATGGTCGCTGCATTCGCCAACGCGCCGACGTATGGCGGCGGTATGAAAATTGCTCCGCGCGCTGAGCTCGACGATGGGCGTCTCGACATTTGCATCGTCGGCGATATCAATAAATCGGCGCTGTTTTGCCTTTTCCCCACCATCTATTTCGGCCGTCACTTGCGCATCCCGCAGGTAGAGTACTGCCAGACGGAGCGCCTGCGAATCGAAACAAAGAATCCGACTGCCGTCTATGCTGATGGGGAATACGTGTGCCGAACGCCCGTCGAGGTCAGCGTGGTTCCGAAGGCGCTGCGGGTGATTGTTCCCTGAGCTGCTGCGGGTGCTAAACTACCCTCACTGTATGGCTGAGAATGGTCGTTCCCGCACTGTGCTTTGGGTTGTCATCGGCGGAGGGGTGTTCTTCCTCTTCGTTCTGGCAGTATTCACGCTGGTATATCTGGCCATGCACGCAGGCGGGGAAGAAGCGTCGCTGTACGCCTTCGGCGACAAAATTGGCGTCGTGGACCTCGAAGGCGTGATCCTGGATTCCAGCGTTATCGTGCCTCAGCTTAAGAAGTTCGGGGACGACGATTCCATCAAAGCCATCATTCTGAAAGTGAATTCTCCCGGCGGTGGCGTGGCTGCCTCAGAGGAGATTTATCGCGAAGTCAAACGCCTGCGCGATGAAAAGCATAAACGCATTGTGGCTTCGATCAGCACGGTGGGCGCCAGCGGCGCTTACTACGTGTCTTCTGCGACCAGTAAGATTTATGCCGACAATGGCAGCGTGGTTGGCTCTATAGGAGTGATTGCCGAGTGGGTGAATTACGGCGATCTTATGCGCTGGGCAAAGCTGAAGCCTGAGGTGCTGAAGGTCGGCGCGCTAAAAGACACCGGCGACCCGAGCCGCGAGATGACTCCCGCAGAACGCGCTTATTTGCAATCGTTGATCGACAACATGTATGGCCAGTTTGTGCAGGCTGTGGCCGATGGGCGGCACGCAAAGACTGATGACATCAAGGCGATTGCCGACGGCAGAGTTTGGACTGGGCAGGAGGCGCTGCCCATGCACCTGATCGATCAAATTGGCGATTTCCAGACTGCGGTAGACGAAACTGCGAAGTCGGTCGGGATTAAAGGTGAGCCGGTGCTGGTGCATCCTGACAAAGACCGGAAAACTTTGTCGGACTTACTTTTCGGAGACATTTCCCAATGGCTGCCGACTAAGGAAAACCTGCTCGATAAGCAGATGGGATTTTATTATTTGTGGAAGTGAGTCGCACGGGCGAGGACGCTCGCGCCTGTATAACCCGGTCGTACACTCCCTTTCGGTAACCCTTAGTAACCATACGATTCTGAGTACCCCGCCGTACAATTACCCTTGTCCTAAAGACCATCTCCTGACATTGGGCGTGATGCCGATGGAATGGTTTAAATGGGCACGAACTCTCGTCACGTAGAGGAAGTTCTCGGACGCGAGGCAAATCGGAGCTGGAGTCCGCACTCTTATGGCGTTTGGTTTTGGCTTCAATAAGCAGAAGGTTCTCAGTGCTGCGGAGAAGTTCGTCCAACAGGGCAAGCTGCCAAACGCGATCACTGAGTACGAAAAAGTCCTTAAAGCCGACCCTAAGGATCTTACGGTGATGAACACCGTGGGCGACCTTTATTCGCGTCTGGGCAATAGCGAGAAAGCCGTGGAATGCTTTAAGAGCGTGGGCGATGCCTATGCCTCGCAAGGCTTCACGGTGAAGGCGATTGCCATGTACAAGAAGCTGAGCAAGCTGAAGGCGTCGCTGGAGTGCGCGCTGCGCTTGGCTGAGCTTTACACCCAGCAGGGTCTCTTTAATGATGCGCGAGCGCAATACTTGCAAGTCGCGGAAGAATTTCTGCGGGAGGGTCAATTAGAACAGGCGGTGCGGATTTTCCAGAAGACTCTGGAAATGGATCCGGAAAACGTGGCCATGCGGACGCGGCTGGCCGAGGTTTATGTTCGTCTGGGAAAGAAGACTGAAGCCTGGCAGATTTTTTCGGCGGCAGCGGAAACTTTACGCGGCAAAGGACAACTTGGTCCTGCGGAAGAAATTCTGCAACGCATGATTACGCTTGATCCGGGCAATGGGTATGCATTACTGCTGCGCGGCCGGAACGCATTCGATGCTGGTGATATCGCAGCGGCGGTCGAGTGTCTCGAGAAAGTCACTGATCTCGATACTCATCCCGATGGATTGCGAACCCTGCTGCAGGCTTATTTACAGACCGGGCGTCTATCCGAGGCCGGAACGCTGGCAACGAAGTTACTCACTGTCCACAACGATATTGGTGCAATCCTATCGTATGCCGACGCGCTGATCGCTGCCGGGCAATTCGAGGATGCTCTGCAGCTTTATCAGCAACACTCCGATCGCTTGCTGGCTGCTGATTCCGGGAAGGTTATTGAAAACTTGCACTCCCTGATCGGTCATGTGCAGGAAAATACGCCAGCTCTTGAAATGCTGCTGGCTCTGTTGAACAAGGCGGCTGACAATAGCCATCTGACCGAAGTTTACGAACTCCTCGCCCACGGATACGTGCAGGCGGGAGAAATGGAAAAGGCCCGCGACTATTACCTGAAACTCACTCAACTAGAGCCGGAGAATCAGTTACACGCGCGCAACTATCAACAGGTAAATGAAAAGCTTGGGGTTCCGACCGGATCGCGGCTGATCACGCCGGAAGAAGGCGCGGTGATGGTGGACGAGCTCGAAGCCACCGCACCTTTCATTGATCAGCGTTATCCGGATGAGGTGGCGCTGTTCGTCCGCGGTGCGCTGACCGATGCCGAACTTTTCATTTCCTACAACATGCCGGCGAAAGCGTTGGGGCCTTTGCTTTCCGCGCTGCCGCAGGCGCCCCGCGATCTGCGCGTCAACCAGCGCTTGGCCGCCCTGCACACCCGAGCCAGCCGATTCACCGAGGCTGCGGTTTGCTGCCGTACTTTGGAAAGCGTCTACCACGACGCTGGATATCCGGACGAAGCTACTCGCTATGGCGATCTGGCGGCGAAGTACGAAGAGCGTGGTTCGGCTGCGGCAGCGGAGCCCAGCGTTGCGGTGTACGCGAAGCCGAAATTTGCGGAGTCTGAGGATTCGGTCGTCGATGTCGCGTCTGAAACAAGCATTGAAGCGGTGGTTGCGGCTCATCAGGAAGTGGCGGCTGCGGCGCTAGTTGCCGACCAAGAGCCAGCCGAATTTGAGATCCAGTCTGCTACTGAAGGGAACAACGCCGCGCTAGAGCCGGTTGCATCAGAAAATGAAATCGATCTTTCCTCGGAGTGGGAGGATGCGCTCGCTGTAGAAGTGGATACCAATGCTGCTCTTGAAGAACCGGCTCCCGCAGAAGTTGCCGCAACCGAACCGGAGACTGACGCAGAGGCAGTCAAAGAAGCGGTCGAAGAGATTCGCTTTTACCTTGCGAATGGTATGCAGGAAGAGGCTCGCGCAACTTACACCAAGCTGTATCGGTTGAGGCCGGAGCCTTCTTTGTTGTCGGCTCTGCGGCACGAGATCGGGGCTGCCGCTGCGCAGGCTCGGATTCAGGAGCCAGAGGCGATCGAGGAAGTTTCGGCTGTAGATATTCCTGCGGTCCCGGCCGACGAACCATCTGCCGTTCCCGAACCTAAGCCCGCGATATTGGACGCGCTGGTCAGCGACTTGGAATCGTCCCTGGGAGATGGATTCCTTCCGCAAACGACCGTTCATGAGGTGACTCCGCAGGCTGAGCCACAGCCTCCGCAAACAGTGGAAGTTGCCTCGGCCCATAGTGAACGCCAATCTCAACCCACCGGCAAGCTGGACAATTTCGTATCCGATCTCGAGGCGTCTCTGGGCGATAGCTTTCTCGCCGAAGCTCCTAAGGTCTCGAGTGCGCCGGCTTCAAACTTTGATTTGGTTGCGGCAAAACCTGAAACCGTGGCTCCGTCTGGGCCAGTTCCCGCTGCAATGGCTGCGGCGGCGGCCCAGTCAACCACATCGCACGATGCGGTTAGTGCATCATCAGCAATTACCTCTAACCCTCCAGTCGATAGACCTGTAGCTGCAAGGAATTCAGCGAAATTCGATCTTGGTCCCGCAGTCGATCTGGGCGACATGTTCGGCGAGTTGAAGCATGAGCTTGAAGAAGACTCGGCCAAGGTCGACGAAGATCCGGAAACGCATTACAACCTGGGCGTGGCTTTCCGCGAGATGGGACTATTGGACGAAGCCATTGGCGAGCTGCAAAAAGTATGTCAGGCCGTGGATCGCGGGCATTCGTTCCCGCACATAATGCAGACTTACACCTGGCTATCGCAGTGTTTCCTCGATAAAGGCGTTCCCGAGGCGGCCATCCGCTGGTATGAAAAGGCGCTTAAGCTGCCGACCATCGATGCGGAGACGCGAACCGCACTGCACTATGAACTGGCAACTTCTTACGAGACTGCCGGGGATAAAACCTCTGCCTTGAACCATTTCATGGAAGTGTACGGCAGCAACATCGATTACAGGGACGTAGGCGAGCGCATTAAGACCCTGAAGTCGTAGAATGTCCAGATGGGTTTTTACGTTCTTACGTTGGGAAAGCGCTCTGGTAAAACCCGGCCTGCACCGCTCGTGATTTTCTGGAGTGTGCGGTGACCGCGGATCCGAATACACCCCAGGCTATTCCGCCACAGTCGTTGGGGGCGAAGCTGCCTTCGGAGCACAGTGATTCTTCGACAACCCTGCTGGAAACGCCTCCCGAAGGACGCCGTTACGTTGGCGTTGAGCTCTGGTTGCATCGGATTACCGTGCTGACCTTCGGACTGGTCTGTGCGGTTGTCGGGGTGCTTCTCGTTCTGCTTCCGTGGAGGCCGGAATGGACCGATAACCATCTTCTGATGGGATTTCCTGAGTTGCGAGCATTCATTGCCAACGGATTTGTACGTGGATTGTGCAGCGGGCTCGGAGTTCTCGATATCTGGATTGGATTCTCGGAAGCAATTCACTACCACGAGGAAAAGCGCCCCTAGGCAGGCACGGACCTGCCGGCGTATGCACTTATCTGCTGCCGGCGAATTAATTTACGGAAAGAAATGTTTTTATGACTGAAGACGAAATGAAACGTGCGCCCCTGGCGTACGCCAATGAAAATTTTGTGAATAGTCCGGACGGACGCATCCTGCGCATACTGTCGGAGTATATGGAACCGATCGCGCGTTTCCGGCGGGAGCAGATTCAGGACACAGTGGTGTTCTTCGGGTCGGCCCGTTTTCATAGCCGGACCGGCGCTGAGGATAAGCTGGCTGAGTTGAAATCAACTGCCTTGCAGCTTTCGGAAGGCGAGCGCGAAAGTTTGCTGAAACAAGCGATCTCAGGTGTCGAGATGTCACGCTACTACGAGGATGCGCGCCGGTTGGCTTTTCTGCTGAGCAAGTGGTCAATTCAGATTCCGGCGCGGCGGAGGCGTTTCGTCGTTACGACTGGCGGCGGCCCAGGGATCATGGAAGCAGCTAATCTTGGGGCGCGAGAAGCTGGGGCGAAGACGATAGGCTTGAATATCGCGCTGCCTTTCGAGCAAATGCCTAATCCCCACATCACTCCATCGCTGAATTTCGAGTTTCATTATTTTTTCATGCGCAAGTTCTGGTTTGCCTATCTTTCGAAAGCGCTGGTCATTTTTCCCGGCGGATTCGGAACCATGGACGAGTTTTTTGAAATCCTTACGCTGGCGCAAACTCAGAAGCTGGCCAAGAAAATTCTTGTGGTGGTTTATGGCAGCGAGTATTGGAATAAGCTTTTTAACTTCCAGACTATGGTGGATGCGGGCACTATTTCTCCCGAAGATCTGGAACTCTTCAAGATCGTGGACTCGCCAGAAGAAGGATTTGAATTTCTGCGCGATGGGCTGACGAAATATCATCTCGGACCAGAACCCAAACATAAAGGTGAAGGCGAGCGAGTGCCCGAAATCGCCAAGACAAATCCGTAAATCTTGCTTCTTTGCTACATCACCGATCGAACGAAATTTCCAGGTGACGAGAACGCGCGCCAGCGCGCTTTGTTTGTGAAGATCGCTGAAGCATCTCGGGCCGGCGTTGACTTAATTCAATTGCGCGAGAAGGATCTGTCTACTCGCGAACTGGAAGCCCTCGCCCGCGCTGCCGTGCATGTCGTCCGTGAAAATTCTTGGGAACCGGCAACCCGCTTGTTGATCAACTCGCGAAGCGACATCGCCTTAGCCTGCGACGCCGATGGCGTTCACTTGCGATCAAAAGACATTTCGCCGCCGGACGTGCGGACAATTTGGATCGACGCCGGAAATTCTTCAAGTCCGCTAGTCAGTATTTCTTGCCACACGGTGGCTGAGGTTGCGCGTGCTGCATCCGACGGCGCAGACTTCGCTGTGTTCGCGCCGGTATTTGAAAAGAGGGATCCTCCAGAAACGACGGCTGTCGGACTGGACCAACTGCGTGAAGCCTGCCGGCAGAAGATTCCTGTACTCGCTCTCGGCGGCGTCACGCTGGAAAATGCTGCGGCTTGCATTGATGCGGGCGCAGCAGGTATTGCCGCGATCCGGCTGTTTCAAGAGAACGACATCGCTCAAGTAGTGCGGCGGTTGAAAGGCTAACTGCGTTTCCCAGACTGTCCATCCCGAGAGGAGGTCTCGAGAATCTCCATAACTTTCGCCAGCCGACGACCGCGCAAGCCGAAATTGGACAGTGCCGGATCGAGCCGCGGATGCAGGCTGTGCTAGGCTCATCAAGAGATGAGCGAGTCACAAACAGCAATTTCCCACTCAACGCATTCGCGACAGGAACCTCAGCTCGTGCTCATTCCTGCCGGTTGGTTCGCTATGGGATCGGAAGCAGGACAAGAGAACGAGCGTCCGGTTCATCGGGTTTGGATTGATTCCTTTTATCTGGGCGATTCCCAGGTTACTAATGCCGAGTACGCTGGCTATCTGGAGGCGACGGGTGAAAACGCCGCGCCGCTCTGGGATAATCCAAATTTTAATCAGCCCGAACAGCCCGTGGTTTCTGTTTCCTGGTTCGACGCAGTGAAATATTGCGAATGGCTGAGCGGAGTCAGCGGCCGCAAATATCGTTTGCCGACAGAAGCTGAGTGGGAGCGAGCCGCACGCGGCGGAATCGAGGGCAAAGTCTTCCCCTGGGGCGACGATCCTCCGGAATCATTGGCTAATTATGCGGAGCGTTGGAAGACTGGTCCGGAACAGATACGACGTTCTTCGCCTAATGGATTTGGGCTATACGACATTTGTCAAAACGTGCATGAGTGGTGCAGTGACTGGTATCAGCCTGATTACTACGCCAGCGGTCCTGAGCGCAATCCGCGAGGCCCGAACACTGGCCAACGCCGCGCCTCTCGCGGAGGCTCATGGCGCCATCACATTAAGGTTACGGGTTGCGCTGCCCGCTCCAGCATTCCTCCAGAGTTCCGGTATGCGGATTATGGATTTCGTTTGGCCTGTAATGTGAGTTGAAATTTGTCGCAGGGTCTTGAACATCCCGCAAACTACGCGCGTTTTTGCCGAGGGGAAAGCATGGCGAGGATTTCACGTAGCCCTTGGCGGATTTGTTTCAGGTCCGGAGCAGTCCGTTCGGGGAACGGCAACGGAGTCTGCTTCTTATCTACTTTATTTTCCGCGCGCAAATGTTGGCGTGCACCAGCGATGGTGAAACCTTCTTCATAAAGCAGTTTCTTGATGCGCAGCACATTCTCCACGTCTTTGTGGCGATACATGCGCTGTCCGGTGCTGCCTTTGACTGGCCGGAGTTGCGGGAACTCAGTTTCCCAGAAGCGCAGTACGTAAGCAGGCAGCCGGCAAAGCTGAGCAACTTCTCCAATCCGGAAATAAAGTTTGTCCGGAATTACGACATCGCCGGCCTTAACCGATTTCGACGCGGCTTTGTTGCGGGAACTCATCGGGGGTCTAGAAGTGGCTGACATCGCGAACTTCGCCTCACTCCCTATCGCGTTTCTAGCATGATCGGGCGTTCCGGACAACCCCTCATTTCGGTTCCTGGCATAATCATCGTCCGGCATCAACAAAAAACCTCAAGAGAGGTGCTTCTCTCAAGAGGCTTTTCTGAACTTTAACGTTCGTGCGAGGTAATGAACCGCGTAATGTTAGTGCTTCTTTTTCTTGGCGGCCTTCTTCTTAGTTGCCATGAAGTTCCTCCGTGAACAATTTTTCCCTTGAAAGGGGACTTGGATTCGCAACTGCCGCCCAATGTAGGTGCGGCACTGTCACCACAAGATATTGATGACTATTAATTTCATTGTCAACACAATTCGGTGTTGCGGGGTTATGTAACTGGACGCCTGCTGAGTCCGCTGCCGTACACTGCGTTTGAGCATCGAATCCTTACGAGGTCGGACTTCCATATCATTTCCCTAGGAGATCTCAAATGAATGTCGACATTGCCACCCATTATCTGGATGAAGCCCGCCGCCAGTTCCGGGGGCACAAACGTCTGGCCGAGGGCGCCATCGCTCAACTCAAGGACGAAGAACTTTTCGTGGCCCTCGATCCGGAGTCGAACTCAATCGCAATCCTGATCAAGCATCTGGCGGGCAACATGCGCTCGCGCTTCACCGATTTTCTAACCACCGACGGAGAAAAACCTGACCGCAACCGCGATCAGGAATTCGAACTAACTTCCGCTACACCCCGCGAGGAAATTATGCGCTGGTGGGAGGATGGCTGGGCGCGGGTGTTCGCAGCGCTTGAAGCGCTCAAGCCCGAAGATGTCATGCGCACGGTTACGATCCGCAACGAACCGCATTCTGTGCTGCAAGCTATCAACCGGCAGATTGCGCACTATGCACAGCACACCGGGCAGATAGTTTTTCTGGCGAAACATATTCGTTCGAGCGAGTGGAAGACACTCAGTATTCCACGCGGCAAATCAAGAGACTTCCAGGCCGGGGCTCGGACGCATGAGAAAGGTGTGCCGCGCGAACGTCCGGATGCGCGCTAAGCGATCAAGAAGACGCGCTCAATTCAGCCTTCGTCCCGAGGTGCTAGAATTCAGGGTTTTGGTTTTGAATCCGAATTCTAAGTTAAGGTTGGTTCATGGCTGACACGATGTTGGCGGTAGTCAAATCGAAACCCGCACCCGGCGCTGAGGTTCGAGAAGTAAAGGTTCCCGCATTCGGACGCAATGACGTTCTGGTGAAGGTGAAAGTTGCATCCATCTGCGGCACCGACCTCCACATTTACGAATGGGACCGCTGGGCGCAGAATCGAATTCATCCACCGCTCATTCCCGGCCACGAGTTTTGCGGCGTTGTCGCGGCCTTTGGCGACGAGGTCACCAGCGTAAAGGAAGGCGATTTCGTTTCAGCGGAGATGCACGTCGCCTGTGGCAAGTGCCTGCAGTGCCGCACCGGTGAAGCCCACATTTGTCAGAATGTGAAAATCATTGGCGTCGATGCCGATGGCGCTTTTGCTGAGTACGTTGTCATTCCCGAATCAAACATCTGGAAGCTCGATCCTGCCATCCCGCAGGAGTACGCGTCGATCCTGGACCCGCTGGGTAACGCCGTTCACACAGTACTTGCGGGCGAAGTTGCCGCGAAGACTGTGGCCATCACCGGATGCGGTCCAATCGGATTGTTCTCCATCGCAGTGGCGCGAGCCGTGGGTGCCGCACAAGTTTTTGCTATCGAGGTCAACGAGCACCGTCGCCAGTTGGCGAAAAAGATGCACGCCGATCTGGTGCTCGATCCATCCAGAGAGGACGTCAAGTCAGTCATCATGGAGCGCACCGGGGGCCTCGGCGTCGATGCCGTCCTCGAAATGGCCGGCCATCCTGATGCGATCAGGATCGCCTTTGACATCGTCCGGCGCGGCGGCCGCATTTCTCTGCTGGGCCTCACTTCCAAGCCCATCTCGCTGAACTTTTCCGAAGACATTATCTTCAAGGGGATTACAGTTCAGGGCATCAACGGCCGTCGCATGTACCAGACGTGGTATCAGATGACGGCGCTCCTCAAGAACGGAAAGCTCGATTTGCATCCCGTAATTACGGACCGCATCGCCATGAAGGATTTTTCCAAGGCGATGGAGCGGCTGAAAACCGGTGAAGCCAGTAAAATTTTGGTTTATCCAAACGGGACGATGTAGATCGAACCTCTCAACTATGCCTCGGCGGGCAGGGCCACAATTCGTTTCTGGATGGCGTAGGTCACTAGTTGAGCTTTGTTGTGGATATCGAGCTTTCGCATCAGATTGAACTTGTGAGCTTCCACTGTCTTCACGCTAAGACCCAGTGTACCCGCAATCATTCTGGCTGAGTTTCCTTCGGCAATCATCCTCACAACTTCCCGCTCCCGAGGCGTAAGATTAGAACGACGTAAGTTTAAGATTTGCTCCACCGACACGACTCCCTGTAAGAAATTAAACCGCGGAAAATGGCGTTCTCGGACTCACCAGAAGGCACGTCAGACGGCCTGAGACCTTCTTTGCTTTAAAAGTATTGTACAAGCCTCGCAGCCCATTCGTCACGGGAAAAATCATTTGCAGTGTCTCAATCTGACAGCGCAAGACTATCTTTTCTATTCATCAGATACAATCCAGAGCGATGCTCCGTTACTTTACATCAGGAGAGTCGCACGGAGAAGCTCTGGTCGCCTTCCTTTCCGGCATGCCGGCAGGGTTGAAGGTTGATCAGAGCTTTGTAGATCGCGAACTCTGGCGTCGTCAGCAGGGTTACGGACGCGGCGGGCGTATGAAGATTGAGCGCGATACCGCCCGTATTCTTTCCGGAGTGCGGCACGGGATGACGATTGGCTCACCCATTGCCGTTCTGCTGGAGAATAAAGATTGGAAAAACTGGCAGGAATCGCTTCCGGTGGAGGCAGGCGATCCTGCTAAACACAAACGGGTTGCGTCGCCGCGTCCCGGGCATGCGGATTTGGCAGGCGCTCTGAAGTACAATTTTCCCGATGGCCGCTACGTGCTCGAACGGGCGTCTGCGCGCGAATCCGCAGCACGCGTAGCCATTGGAGGTTTAGCGAAGCTGCTGGCGCGGGAGTTCGGCATCGAAGTGCTGAGCCATGTGGTTTCAGTAGGCGAAGCATCGATCGAGGACGCCGAAGTTCCATGGGAGCGTATTGCTCGGTTGCGCGACCGCGATGAGGTTCTACTCAACTGTGCCGATGCCGACGCAGAATCGCGCATGAAGGAAGAAGTTGACGGGGTGCTTAAGACCGGAGACTCGGTCGGTGGCGTTTTCGAAGTGGTAGCTCACAACGTGCCGCCAGGATTAGGAACATATGCACAGTGGGATGAGCGGTTGGACGCGCTGTTAGCCGGCGCTGTGATGTCGTTACAAGCGGTGAAGGCAGTCGAAATTGGTTCTGGCATAACCGCCGCAGCTTCTCGCGGATCCGCCGTGCATGATGAAATAGGGTACAGCGAGGCTTCGAGTTTTGCCGGATTCACTCGCTCTCGGAATAACGCTGGTGGAATCGAAGGTGGCGTGTCGAACGGGGAAGACATCCGCGTGCGCGGTTACCTGAAACCGATTTCCACTTTGCGCCGCCCGCTGCAATCTGTGGATTTTGCTACACGCGAGCTGGTAAAAGCTGCCTACGAACGCTCGGATGTATGCGTGGTCCCGGCTGCAGGCGTGGCAGCCGAAGCCATGGTGGCTCTTACCCTGGCGCGCTGCGCACTAGAAAAATTTGGCGGCGACAGCATGACAGAAACCCTGCGCAACTACCGCGGATATTTGGAGCAGTTAAGAAAGTACTAACTACTCAATGATCTATCCAATCGTGAAGTATGGAAATTCTGTGCTGGAAAAACCGGCAGAACCCATTACGGTTTTTGACGACGAATTAAAAAAACTCGTCGAGGACATGTTCGAATCCATGTATGAAGCCCACGGCGTGGGGCTGGCCGCGCCGCAAATCGGCATATCGAAACAGCTCGCCGTCATCGACGTGACCTTTAAAGAAGATCCCGACGCCAAACTGGTGCTGGCGAATCCGGAGATCCTCCATACGGAGGGGAAACACACGCAGCCCGAAGGATGCCTCAGCATTCCGGAGTTTCGCGAGCCCGTGACTCGTCCTCGCAAGGTGACGATCCGCGCCCAGGATGTGAATGGAAAATGGTACGAGAAAACCGGCGAGGAACTCCTGGCTCGCGCCTTCATGCATGAGACGGAACACTTGCACGGCAAGCTCTATCTCAGCCACCTCAGCGCCTTGAAGCGGGATTTGATGAAGCGCAAGATCCGCAAATTGATGAAGGCCGGTGAATGGTAGGAATTGAGTAATCGGGTAATTT
>Ga0182015_10001540_pt1 | contig 29986 bp, 26 predicted proteins | sample 712P3MmetaG_FD_120478 | JGI IMG/M metagenome (GOLD analysis project Ga0182015, IMG submission 120478) | Permafrost microbial communities from Stordalen Mire, Sweden - 712P3M metaG | ecosystem: Environmental > Terrestrial > Soil > Wetlands > Permafrost | place: Sweden: Stordalen | collected... | reverse complement strand
TCTGGAAGCCGTTGCAAATGCCCAAAACCAGTCCGCCGCCGGAAGCGAAGCGCTGTACGGCCTGCATCACGGGCGAGAATCGTGCAATTGCTCCGGTTCGCAGATAGTCGCCATAGGCGAATCCGCCGGGTACCAGCACGGCGTCGACGCCGGCCAATTCCTCCGAATCGTGCCAAAGAAAGGTCACCGGCTGGCGGGCAATCTCGGCGATGACGTTGTAGGTGTCGTGGTCGCAGTTGGAGCCGGGAAAGACCAATACGCCGAATTTCATGGTTCTAGGGTAGCAGCTTCCGCTCCGAGGCGAAGGTCTGCAGCGATGGTATAATCAGGAGGTTTGGCGCGTGTTTGCGCCCGTATTCCGACCATCCAAGAGGAACTATGTCCGGCCATTCCAAATGGGCCACAATCAAGCACAAGAAGGGCGCGCTGGATGCCAAGCGCGGCAAGATATTCACCCGCCTGCTGAAGGAAATCGCGGTCGCAGCCAAGGGGGGTGGCAATCCTGACACCAATGCCCGGCTGCGCACCGCCGTGGCCGCCGCCAAAGCCGAGAATATGCCGCAGGACAACATCAAGCGGGCCATCCAGCGCGGCACTGGCGAGCTTGAGGGCGTGAACTACGAAGAGATCAGCTTTGAGGGGTATGGGCCGGGCGGCGTCGCAGTGATTGTCGACACGCTGACCGACAACCGCAACCGCGCCGTGAGCGAGATTCGGTTTGCTTTCTCGAAGAATGGCGGCAATCTGGGCGAAACGGGCTCGGTCCGCTTCATGTTCCACAAGAAGGGCCTAATCGCCATCGAGAAGGATGCTGCCAGCGAAGAAAAGCTGATGGACATTGTGCTCGAACATGGCGGCGAGGATCTGAACGACGAGGGCGACACCTGGGAAATCATTACCGAGCCGGGAGCGCACGAGGCAGTAGCGGCTGCCGTGAAGGCCGCAGGGATTCCGATCGTGATGAGCGAGGTAACGATGGTGGCCTCGACCTATACCAAGCTTGAAGGCACGCAGGCCAACCAGATGATGCGGTTGCTCGAAGTGTTGGAAGACCTCGACGATACGCAGAATGTCTATTCAAACTTCGATATGGATGCTGAACAGGTGGAGCACGCGGCGGGCTGATTCAGCTGAATGCCTGGATTTGAGAGAGGCCGCCCAGATGTGGCGGCCTTTTCTATGAAGATGAGCGCGCCTCTTAACGGAGAAAGGGATTGGATTTGATTCAAAGAGTGAGGTTCATTCTGTTTGTTGCTCTGGCGGGGACGCTGATGGCCTGCGCCGAAACGCCGAGCGCGCCGTCTCCGGCGGACACGGATAATCCGGTGGCGCAGGTTCGCAACAACAAGAGCTGGGAGTACGGCCCATTTGTGAACGGTGGAATGGGCCTGGGCAACCGCGACAACTTTTATTTCTTCAGAGCCGGGTTTCAGTTAAGCAAGATCATTTCGCGCCCGCTTCATACGTGGCCATTTCCAGGCCAGTTTGAGTTCGGTGGCAACATCATGCCGCTCTGGCAGGCCTATACGCCGGGCCCGCATGAGGAGTCGAGAACCTGCGTGGAGCCTACTGGCCAGACGGAGCCGTGCGAGGTGCCCGTTGGCGGCGGCACCTATCGTGGCGTCAGCGTCACTCCGGTCATATTTCGGTGGAATTTTCTGACGAAGTCGAGGCGTATTCAGCCCTGGTTTCAGGCGGCCGGCGGATTGATCTACACAACGCATAAGTTTCCACCGGACGTGCTGGTGCCCCATGGGACACCAGGGGGCACCTCTGTTTGGAATTTCTCTCCCCAGGGTGGCATGGGTATTCACTACTTCACTCGGGCTGGAAGGTCGTGGGATCTTGGAGTCAACGGCGTACATATCTCTTCGGCGTCGCTTGGCGATCGAAATCCCGGCGTGAACGCAAGCGTCGAAGTGCAATTGGGTTACACCTTCTGGAAATGACACGTCGATGGAGACACACGTTGAAAGTAAGAGGGTAGGGAACATAGTTTGACGATGAGCGGACCGGTTGTCGAGTGCGTGCCGAACTTCTCCGAGGGCAGGGATGCCCGGCGGGTCGAAGCCATTGTGGCGGCGATGCGGGTGGAAGGAGTGCGGCTGCTCGACTGGTCAATGGACGCCGACCATAACCGTTCTGTGGTAACGATCGCAGGCGAACCCGGCGCGGTTGTAGAGGCAGCAATCCGAGGCGCGGGCAAAGCGGTCGAACTGATTGACCTGACCCGGCAGGAGGGTGTTCATCCCCGCATCGGCGCGGCGGATGTGATTCCGTTTGTGCCCGTCTCAGGCATCAAGCTGGAGCAATGCGTACTGCTTGCTCGCCAGGCGGGTCTTGAGATCTGGCGGCGCTATGGCGTTCCTGTGTTCTTTTATGAGTCCGCCGCGGCGCGCCCCGACAGGGCCAATCTCGAGGATGTCCGCCGTGGGCAATTTGAAGGTCTTCGCGACGCAGCCGGAAAGGAAGCGACGAGCCGGCCGGACCTGGGCGGACCCGGATTGCATCCGACCGCGGGAGCCTGTGCGGTTGGCGCACGGAAATTCCTGGTGGCATACAATATTTATTTCGACTCGTCCGATGTTTCTATCGTGCGAGCGGTTGCCCGCGAGATTCGCGCGGCCTCAGGCGGTCTGAAGGGCGTGAAGGCAATGGGAGTGATGGCCCATGGACGGGCGCAGCTCTCGATGAACATCACGGATTTCAAGGCAACCCCGATTTCGCAGGTTTACGCATCGGTCTCGAAGCTCGCACATCGGCACAAGGTCGCTCTGGCCGAAGGCGAGGTCATCGGGCTGATCCCCGAGGCTGCCTGTGAGCGGGAAAGCGAATGGATGCGTCTATTAAGTGGGTTCGATCCGCATACCAAGATTCTGGAGCATCGGCTTGAAGCTCCGCTTGGCTGGCCGGGCGAGCCGTAGAGTGAATTGGCCCGACCTTGGGCGATCCAAGGGAAAAGGGCATAGTGGATGGATGGAGGAAGAAATTGTTGAAGTTTCTGGTCAAGGTTTCAATTATCCCGGTTCTTGTAGCTGCGGCATCGCTCGCGCATGCGGCGCAGTTGTCAACGGATGCGCGCACGGCCATTCCGCGCGAAGTGCAGCAGTTGGTGGTGATTGACTATCGAGCAATGCAGAACTCGACCGCGGCGATGGATCTGCGCGATCGCGTCATGCCTCCCGACTTGAAGCAGTTTGACGATGCGCTGCGCAAGTCCGGCCTCAATGAAAACCACGATGTCGACCAGCTCGCATTCGCTCTTTTCCGGCCGTCCGCCACGAGCGAAGGCCTCACGACGCTCGGTATCGCGCAGGGCCAGTTCCCGTTGCAGGACATCCTGGCCAACTTCCGCAAAGACAAAGTTCGCGCCACGCTGGTGAGAACCAATCGCGTTTATCCAATGGCCAAGGCCGGAATGGTCATCTGCTTTGTCGACCCTTCAACGATGGTCTTCGGCTCAAAGGAAGCAGTGGACAAGGCGCTTGATTCGCGAGATGGTGTGACGCCAAGCCTGCTCAACAACGGCCCGATGATGGATGCAATGCGCAGTGTCGATACGCAGCCGCTGTGGAGCATCCTGGACGAAAAGGGCACACAGACGATGATGCGGCAGGTGCTTGGCGAGGCCGGATCGTTGACCGACTTTGAGTCGGTTCGCAAGCGACTCAATGGCTCCTGGTACGGGATGGACTTTCAGCACGGGGTCAAGTTCGACCTGACCATCTCCACAGGCGACTCGTTCGCGGCGGCGACAATTTCGTCGCTGCTGACGGCGGCCGTTCTGGTGCGCAAGATGAGCGGTTCGGATGCAGAGAAGTCCGCGCTGAAAGCGACTGACATTTCCTCGGACTCCGGAAAGCTTGGCATCCACTTTGCCACATCGGACTCGGAGTTCAACAACCTGCTTCACTCGCCCCTGTTCCAGAGTATGGTGCGATAGAGCGCTATTGGCGAACGTGAGCTAGCTGGCGAGCGCGGTTACAAGGCAAACGGGAATCTAAGGGGCAGGCGTGAGCTCGGGGTGAAACTCCGCCTTGCCATCGGGTAGCAACACGATCTCCAGACGCCCTTCCTGCTTCTCGGCCATATGCGGACCGTCAATCGAGACCTGGCGGTCGTCGTCGGCTGTGTAGCTGACCTTCAGCGGTCCGGAGTTTCGAAACTGCATTTGATACGGGAAGACCGCGCCGGAGTCCAGCTTGCCGATTCCGAAGCTTGCGCTCGGATAGTCCACTTCGAGCAGCTTGACGGTCTTGCCGGTGCGGTTTTCGACAGTCGTATCGACGTGGTAGGAGTGGCAGCCGGCAACAGCAAGGAACCCAAGGAAGACCGCCGCTGCCAGCAGAAGGCGAAGCGATGTCTTGACCGCAAGGCGTACGCCAGGGTGAACTGTTTCGGTCATTTGCCGCCGCCTTCTGTGGTTGTTGCGCCGGTCTCCGGTTCCCGCGATTCCACCTGCTTGTTCGAATCTCGTGATTCGACCTTCTTCTCAAGCCGGTCGAGCCTCTTGAACAGTTCAGGAAGACGTTGAAAGATTGCAACGGCCCGGAGCCATACCCGGTTGTCGAGTCCGGGAGACCCCGAAATCATTTTTCCAGGCGGGATATCGTGCGAAACCGCCGACTGAGCCGTGAGTATTACGCCGTCGCCGACTGTACAGTGGCCGGCGATCCCGGTCTGCCCGGCAAGAATCACATTGTTACCCACCACTGACGAACCGGCCAGCCCGGATTGTGCGCAGACCAGGGTGTTCTCGCCCACCTTCGACCCGTGGCCGATCTGGACGAGATTGTCGATTTTCGCCCCGTCGCCGATCACCGTAGAGCCTACGGTCGCGCGGTCAATGCATGCGTTGGCTTGCACATCCACTCGGTCACCCAGCTTCACCGGACCGGACTGCGGAATTTTTTCCCATTGACCAGCCTCGTTTTTGGCAAACCCAAACCCGTCGGAACCTACAATCGCGCCGTTTTCCAGGGTCACGTGATCGCCGAGAGCGCAGCTTTCTCGCACCACGGCGTGCGCATGGGCGAAGAGATGGCTTCCCGCCTGAACGCCGGGGTAGATGACCACATGGGGCAGTAGTGTGGCGTGGGGGCCAAGCTGAACATTCGCCCCGATGACCACGTACGCCCCGATGTGGGCGCCTTCGCCGATTGCGGCGGTTGGATCGATGACAGCGGTCGGATGAATCCCAGGCGGATAGACCATTGGCTTGTAATACAGGGCCAGCGCTCGTGAAAAAGCCAGATATGGGTTTTTGATCCGAAGCGTTGCGGTGGTCAGGTCTTGAAAGCCCGGCTCAACCAAGACAGCGGCAGCATGGGTTGTGCGGGCGAGGCCGGCGTAGCGGGGATTGGCGACGAAGGTCACTTCACCCGCGCCTGCCTCTTCAATCCCTTTTACACCAATGATTTCCAGCTCCGCGTTTCCGCGCAGCTCGGCTCCAAGCGTGGCTGCTAATTCCCCTAGCTTCATCGATGAGATTGTACCGGAACGAGCCTGGCGAGAATGTAGGTGGCAGTATCGGCTTGCTCCTCGATCGACCTCGAACGAAGGACGAAGCTGGTATCCGCTAGTAGTCCACGCCTCGAATCAGCTGCCGATTGGGAACGTACTCAAGTTGGTTAGGATTGGATTTCACCAAAGCATCGGCAAGGCTATTACTCCCAGTGGCATGGACTGTGTCGCCCGTATCCCGGATGGTAGACCTGTCCAGGATGTAGTCCTGGTTGATCTTGCTTTGCCAGTCGATGTTTGCGTTGTGCTGATCGTTGGCGGCGTCATTTTGATTCAATTGCTGCCTGTGAGCCTCGTAGGCATTCGCGCTGTCTTCGCGGCGTTGATTGATGGCGTCGGTCTGCGCCTGGTTCGCCTGGCCTTGCTGGCGGATCCGGTTCAGGTCAGATGCGCCTTCTCTGCCAATGACTGCGGCGTCCTGGGTATACGACTCAACCACTGCTTTCAAAGTGGGATCGGCCGCGCTGCCAAACTTCTGCGGAATATTGGACATGCTTGCCATCATGGCCCAGGTTGCCGCCCTCGGATTTGGCGGACCCATGAGTGAAAGCCAGACGCTGCCGTTTCGCAGGCCCATCCCGTCGTTGAAGTCGACAGTGAATCTGGCGACAACGGGGTGGCCCACGTTTTGGCTGACCGCCGGCTGCTGGGCGAGGCCCAGGAAGTTGAAGGTGCCCTGCGGTTTGCCGTTATTGCGCCGCACCTGGTTAAACGCGCAAACATAGTCGGTGAAGAGATTCTCACTCAAGGGACAGACGATCTTTGGCCCGCGCGTGGCCATTGGCCCGCTCATCAGGCGCTGCGCCATGGGGCTTTGCGGATTGATGATGTTTTGGAAGATGAGCCCCATCATCACCATCTCACTGCGGTCGCCTTCAGCCATGAGCGCGCCACCGCTTACGCGGGTGATTTGCCAGCTTCGGGGCATTTTGATCATGGCGCTGCGATCGCCCGCCGTGGCAGGGAAGAGTTGCTGTGGACCGCCGGAGGATTGCGGGCGTTGCCCGGGCTTGCCGGCTGCCCCCATCGATTCCGACGAACCGCCAAGTGAGCCGCGCCACGCGGCTGTCAGCGACTTCATCATGGATGGTTCATTCGACAAGAAGCTCTTGGAGTCGTCATAGAGAACTGCAGCCTGGGGCGTGCCCTTATTCGGCATCGAGATGATGACAAGGCCAGAGATTGGCCTTCCGCCCAGAGTCTTGGCGTTCAGACTGAAGAATGTCGCCAAAGAACCGCCATCGCGGGATTGCAGGAGCTTGCCTATCTGCGGCTTGTCGCCAAAGTGGTTGTGTACCAAGTGGAGCATATACACCAAAGCAGCGGCGTTGGAGGCCTGCCCGGTGAGCGGGCCATAGACGAACTGACCGCCTCCCGGATTATCGACGGTTTTAAGGACGGGCTGTGCGGACTGTTGGCCATTGGAGGTTGCGACCACGACACTGAGGCTAAGGATTGCGGCGCACAGCTTTGAAATCATTCTCGTTCCGATGGGGCTCAGGGGGAAGCTCCTTTTGCGTGCTGCAACCTTGAAGAAAATGCTCTTCAATTTAGTGTGCGGGGAATGGCGGAAAAGTGACTCATGAAAAAGGTACTTGCGAGCGTCGAAGGTCTTTCGAGCCTACGGGGCATCGGAGCTGACTGGAAACAAGTCTGGCTGGTCGACGTCCTCGCGACGGGAGCCGAGGCCCTTGCGGCTCGCCGCCCCAATCAGGCTGACTACTTCGAGCGTTTGGATCGAACTTCGCGGAACATAAATACGCTGCGTGTTCGACCGGGTGTCTGGAGGCGTCAGCAGGAGGCCAGCCCCTTCGACAAGAGACCGGTCATTTGCCGCAAGGCCCTCCAGCTCCTCGCCGTCGGTAAGGGTCATCCTCAGCCATAGGCCAGCCGTCCTCGGGCGGGTGGCAAAGCGCTTCTGCATCAGCCGTTCGGGATTTGTCGACTCGCCCTGTGGGAAGTCACGCACGTAGCAGACCCACTTCACCTCGGTCCAGGGAATCCGCACTACCTTTCCGTTCAGGTCCAGGATTTCGCATTCGGCCGAGCCCGGAGATACGGCTCCGCCCGCGTATCCAGCTGACCAGTCGCGGGAGAACTTGCGTACGATGACGGGCTTGCGCGCTGAAGCCATCGCATTGATTGTCGCACGGGTGGATTGTCGCAAAGGTGATGCAAACGGCGAAGCGGGACAAATCGGCGGTCCGTGGACGCAGAACGCATGCGCTGAAACCGCCAAACTCTAGCCAAGCCGTCAAGTTTGTGTTAATGTACTGGTTGCTGTCTCACCAGGATTGCTCTCTAAGAGCAACCAGATCAGGTACTTGGGATTGAGTTTCCTAACCGTGAACTGAGGCGGCAAAGTAGGGAGAGGGATGGCGGATTACATCTATCTTCTGGAAAACCGGCTGTCGGCGGACCAGCAAAACGCGCTTCGTCAACTGCGCGAGGCGGCGCGCGAAGCAGGGATTCTTTTGTTTCTTACGGGTGATTCGGTTCGCGATCTGACCAGCGGCCATGCCGTGCGCGATCTTGAAGTAGCAGTTCATGGAAATGCCCTTAAGCTGAAGAAATCAATCGAAAAACTCGGGGGCAAGATCTGGGGCGAAGATGAGCCCACAAAGAGCCTTTTCGTCTGTTTTCCTGGCACCGTCCGCGTTGACGTCATTAGCACTCACAGCGTCGACTACCCCAAGCCGGGCAAGGCTGTAACCCATCCCGCCACAATTCTCGACGATCTCCGCCGGCGCGACTTCACCGTCAACGCAATGGCTATCTCGCTGAATGAAGGGTCTTTCGGGCTGCTTATGGACCCGCTCAACGGGGTTGCCGACATTGAAACCCGAAGCCTGAGGCTGGTCTCAAACTACGGATTTCTTGAAGAACCCGCGCTCCTCATCCGCGCTACTCGATACGAGGCCCGTCTCGGCTGGGAACTCGACCCCAAGACCCGCACTCGCTACGAGAATGCCATTGGTGAGGGCGTGATTGAATTCCTATCTGCGACCGGCCGTAGCCAGGAACTTGAGCAGATTGGTCATGAAGAGGAAGGACTTAAGGTCCTCCAGGCCCTCGAGGCCGCAGGTTGGATGAAGGTTCTTTTTCCGGCCTGGACCACGGCCAAGGCCGACGCGGAAAAGCTCACCGCGCTCCACGATCTTGCAGTGGAACTGCTCGTTCAGGGTGTTCACCCCGACATATCGGCCGCCCAAATGCAACTACTCACTGCCAAGTTGGCCCCCAAAGACCTGTCCGCGCTCAAGAAGACGATGCTCCGCCCTGGTTTTGTTGAGGAGTGGAACAGCCTGGATTCGCTGGCCGCCAAATTCGGCAAAGTGCTGCTGTCGAAAGAGAATGCCACGCCTTCGGCGGGCTTCAAGCTTTTCACGAGTTATGATCCGGAAGCGATTCTCTGGCTTGGATTTACAACCAAGGATGCAGCGGTAAAGGATCGCTTTAACCAGTTCCTGAAGGTGTGGCCCGAGGCCCGGCAGCGTATCCCCCACGCCCTTATGCAGGAGATGCGTATTACTCCCGAACTGGCCATTTACAAGGAAGTCGTCCACCAAACATTTCTCCAGCTGATAGACGGGAAACTTGAAACGCCAGAAGAGATGCGCGCCTTCCTGGAGCCGCATTCACCACCAGCACCGCCCCCGCAAATTACCATCAAGCGCACGCGCGCCAAGCGATCGGAAGCGAAAGTCAAAGAGCGACCGTTCGATGACGAGGAAGACGGCGACGAGGATCTCGATGTCGACGACGATCTCGGAGAGATCGAAGGCGACGATGAGGAGTTGGACCTGGGGATCAAGTTGCCCAAAGGCGACATCGACGCCGAGATGGAGGGAGAGCCGGAGGCTGGAGACGACGATCTTGACAGCGAAGGCGAGGAGCCCGCGGCAAAGCGCGGTGCAAAGGCCGCTCCATTAGCCAAGACCTCGGCAGCCAAGGGGAAAAAGGTGGCTGCCCCTGCTGGGGCGCCCAAGGCAGACCAAGCTGCCCCGACGCCGGCTCCCAAGGCCCCCGCGCCGGTCAAGCCGGGTGCTGTTCCTGTGAAGCCCGCACCACCCGCTAAGCCAGCCGCCGCTACGGCGAAACCTGCACCGTCCGTCAAGCCCGCTGAAAAGGCTCCGGCAAAACCGGCTCCGAAGGCTCTTCCAGCCGCCAAAGCCCCCGCCAAAGTAGCCAGCCAAGCTGTGCCGTCCAAACCTGCTCCGAAGGCCACCAAGCCCGCGCCAAAGCCCAAGCCTGTGCCGAAGCCGAAGGCTCCGGGGAGATCAGTCTCAAAGTCTGTCCCCGCAAAGAAGGGCTCCAGCACAAGTGCTGCGAAGACGACGAAGGCTGCCAGGCCGGCGCCGAAGAAAGCGCCAGCCAAATCCAGCAAGAAGAGATAGCGGAATGGTTCTCCTGGAGCACCGGCTGTAGGGCGGAAACTTCAAGCAGGGGTCGCTTGTTGGGGATGGTCTGCGCGACTCGTTTGTCTCTGGACCGGGCCCTCGTCCGCCGTGCTAGCTTAGGAGAATCCCGGAGGTTCTTTGATGCGCTCCCTGCCCGCCAGCTCGTGGCCTGTATTCACCTGGCCTGTCCGCTCACTGTTTGCCAGCCTCATGGTTTTCGCCGCCATTACCGCCGGTAGCGTGAACGCGGCTCCCTCAAAAAGTGCCAATGCATCCGACTCTGAGTCGCAGCCCGGCTACCGGTTCGACAGGGGCGGGTGGACCTACGTCCACCTGGAAGGCACGGCGGCGGAAATCGGCTACCAGCATGGGCGGCTGCTGGCCACCGAAATTGCCGATACGCTCGCGGTCATCAAGCTGGAAAACACGCACGACACGAAGCGAAACTGGGAGTTTTTCCGTGAGGCTAGTCAAAAGATGCTCTGGCCTCACATCGATGCAGAGTATCAGCAGGAGCTCGAAGGCATCGCGCGCGGAGTGCAGTCCCGCGGCTTCAAGATTGACGTATGGGACATCGTGGCCCTAAATGGCGGCATCGAGTTGCCACAGTACTATGTCCCCTGGCTCAACAAACGCGAGAAAGCCGAGAACGCTCCGCACATCTGGCCTTCTGGCCGCTGCTCGGCCTTCATCGCTACAGGCAGCTACACCAAGGGCGGCAAGATTGTGATCGCCCACAACAACTGGTCGAGCTACGCCGAGGGTGAACACTGGACCGTGATGTTCGACATTCAGCCCACTCATGGCCATCGAATGCTGATGGATGGCCTGCCCGGCGTGATCACCAGCCAGGATGACTTTGGGGTCAACGACGCGGGCATCATGATCACGGAGACAACCATTACCCAGTTCATCGGTTGGGATCCGGAAGGGACGCCCGAGTTTGTGCGCTCGCGGCGCGCGATGCAATACGCGTCATCGATCGACGAATATGTGAAGCTGATCAAGGATGGCAACAACGGAGGCTATGCCAATGATTGGCTTATCGGCGATCGTAAGACCGGCGAGATTGGTTACCTTGAACTCGGACTCAAGAACACGCCGCTGTGGCGATCGAAAGACGGCTACTTCGTCAGCAGCAACTTCGCGCGCGATGCCTCCCTGATCAAGGATGAGACGGACGGCTTCGACCTGAAGAACATGTCAAGCTCGCCAAATGCACGCCGTGTCACGGCCGAGAAAGAGATCGAGAGCGCCAAGGGCCGGATCGACCTGCAGGTAGCGGAGCAGTTCCTCTCCGATCACGTCGACAGCTATTCGGGCAAGGTCGAGGCCGACCAGCGCTCGCTCTGCGGGCACGTGGACAAGGTGAAGGAGGGCGTTCCCGTGTTTGACTGGGGGCCGTACTTCCCGGGCGGCGCTGTCACGGGTAAAGTGACTGACTCAGAGCTCGCTGGAAAAATGTCTCTGATCAGCCACGCCGGCCATCCATGTGGCGAAGACTTTCTGGCGGCGCCGTTTCTCGCAGCTCATCCGGAATATGGATACCTTAAGCCGATTCTCAAGGACATGAGGGCAGGCCCGTGGACGCAGTTTGCCGCGGGCGAAAAGCGGTAAGGTTTGGGTTGATTCTCGATTGCTTGCGGTTGACTAGCCCACCGCCGCCACGGCGGGTTCCATCGCCGCAACAACCATCGCGCGGATCGAGTCGACTACAAGGTCCGGTTCGTCAAGGTGGATCCAGTGCGCGCTGGCGTGTGCGATTACTTGCTCGATGTTGTCGCCGATTCGGCTCAGGCGCTCGGGCGAGAGCGGCGTCGACTTGCCAGGCGTAAGGACAAGAACCGGAATATCGCGGATGGGACTGGCGTCTTTCATCTCGCGCACCGTATCGGGCACTGATTCAACATGCGACCGCATGCCCACGTAGTAACCGGGGCGCGACCAATGTGCTGCCACCACCGGCCAAACCTCGCGCGGCATCTTACCTACCTCTTCAGTAACGCGCGCAAGTACATGACGGCCCCCGTGTCCTGCGGCGCCAGCAAGCTGTCCTGAGATCTTGCCGGAACGGCAGAGCAGGGAAGTGACCGCGAGCCGAGCCAGGCCTACCCGTGCAATCGGCACCGCAAATTTGCTTAGCTTGGTTCCGCGATCGATCTCTTTTTGCTTGTCCGGGTTGAGCGGCGGCCATTCTTCGCAGCGCATCGGATCCACCAGCACAACCCCGACAACGTCCTCGGGAAACATCAACGCAAACCGGCGCATCACGAGTCCGCCAAAGGAATGGCCAACCATGACATAGGGCGGCTTGATTCCGGCCCGCATCAGCCCTTCATGCAGCTCCTGGGCGATGTTGCCCGGAGTTCGCCGGGTCTGGCTCGGGCTGCTCCAGCCAAGGCCGCAGCGATCATATGAGGCGGTTCCGGTGAAATTGGAAACCACATCCTGAATGTGACACCAGTTCAGGTTCGTCGCGGCAATGCCGGCTTCGAAAATTACCGTGGGTCCGCCCGAACCCTTCTCCAGCATGTATAAGCGCGAGCCGTCGCCAATCTTGATCCAACGTCCGGACTTGGCAAAGCGAAGACGATCGCGGTGACCGCCAATCCACTGATAGAGGAACCCAATCGCGGTGAGGGCGACTAACGGGGTGACGATCCAAAGCACAAATTGCATGAACGATCCTAATGGTTCATGGGAACCGGGTAATTTTCTCGGGACTGAAGTCCCCAAGGCTTAAGTTTGCTTTTGGGCTGCCTCTATCAATGATAAGGAGTGTTGAACCTGTTTGGCCATGATTTTTTTCTTCAATTTGGTTAGCCGACCAGACACCCCCCTCATGGCGAAGCCCAAAGTAGGTGTATTCCCGCACAATTCCATTTTTTCTCATTGTTTTCTCGACGTATACGGGAAAGCCGATGGTGCTGTCCAGCCATGAACGGACTTCGGAGTAACCTGTCCGATCGGATGGTCCGGGGGTGCTCTTTACAAGGTCAGTGTCGCGCGCGCCGTATTTCACATGCTCGGTCACCGACTGGCCGGCCCAAAAGTACTGCTGTTCCAGAAAATCTTCATAGGTAAATCCTGTGTCAGCAACGCCTTCCGTCCATTTTTCGACCGGCAGAGTCGTTGCTTCCTGGTCCCCTTTGTGGGCTACTTTGATTGTATTCTGCCCGCCTGGCCGCAGCTCCAGCAGCACGTGCAACGGGGCAGTGTGCGCTGTGGCCGGCACCGATCCGGAGGGCTGCGAAACCTCGAGCAGAATCCGCAACACACCTGGAAAATAGTGAGCCTTCAGATTGACTGGGTAATTGGTGCGCGCCCCGCCAGGGTCTATGCGGACCAGATGGCCAGTTGCTCGAAAATCGGCTTTCTGCACGGCCTGGCGCGGAATATTCAGGATGGCGTTCCCGCTCTCGCCAGCCGCTGCGGCCGTCGCAAGCACCGAAATCAGCAAGGCGGTGGCAGCAGCTCTCATGCTTCGATTCTTCCATCGCGGATGCGAATGTGCCGCGGCGCCGCATGGGCAATGTCATTCTCGTGGGTCACAATCACCAGCGTCATGCCGCGGTCTTTCTGAATTCCCTTCAACAGTTCCAACATGTGGGCAGAATTGACACTGTCAAGATTGCCCGTTGGCTCATCGGCCAACAGCACGGAAGGGTTGTTTGCGAGTGCACGCGCAATCGCCACTCTTTGCCGTTCACCCGCAGAGAGCTCATTGGGATACTGGTTGAGACGATGCCGCAGACCCATCTCCACCAGGAGTGCCTCTGCGCGCTTGGCCCGGGTCATCGCATCAACTCCAGTGGCCAGCATCGGCACCTGCACATTCTCAACCGCCTTCAGGGTAGGAATCAGGTGGAATGCCTGAAAGATGAAACCGAGTTGCCGCGCCCGATAGTCGTCGAGACCGATCTTGTCGAGCGGCTGGCCATTAAAGAGGACCTTTCCGCTAGTTGGCACATCGAGCCCGCCAAGTAGATGCAGCAACGTGGATTTTCCGCTGCCGCTGGCCCCACTGATGGCCACATAGTCGCCCGCCTCGATGGAGAGATCCACTCCGCGCAGTGCCTCGATCTTTCCATCGTCATAAGTCTTGCGCAGGTTGCGCACTTCGAGCTGCGGTGCCGCGATATTCTCAGTCATGGCGCAGCGCCTCCACCGGCGAAAGGTGCGAGCCGCGCCACGCCGGATAAGCTCCAGCTACGATCCCCGATATCAGCGCAATGACCATCGACTGCAGAAGATGCATCGGCGACAGCGAAGTGGAGACAAAGGCATTTGTCTTCGGCGCAAGCGAAAGAATTTGCAGGGAGCCCCATCCAACGCCGATTCCAAGGACACCTCCGGCCAGGCCGAGCACTGCGGCCTCCGCCTCGATCAGGAGCATGACGCGCCCTGACTTCCAGCCGATGGCACGCAGAATCCCAATCTCCCTGGTCCTCTCAAAAACCGACATTGCCATGGTGTTCGCAATGCCGAGAATCCCCATCGCCAGCGCGATCGCCGAAGTTCCCAACGCCACTGCGTGCGCCAGGTCGACGAATTGATTGTTGCTGGCGCGATCGCTCGCCAGCTGCGCGTTCAGGCCGGGAAGCGCGGCCTCGATCTCAGACTGCGCGCGCTTTAGATAGTGATCCGCCGACTCGCCGGCAGGCGCTGGGCGCAGCCGAACATGGAATCCCGAAACTTTCCCTTGCGTGCTGGTGAGCACCTGCATCTGATCGAGCGGCATGATTACCGCTCCGGCCTCGAGTGCCGTGCCGCCGTGATAAATGCCGGTCACGGTGTAAGTCGTCCCCTGCATGTCCAGCGTGTCGCCCACCTTCTTATTGAGGTTCTTCGCTAAGAGGTTGCCAAGAATGACTTCGGGCTTGTTGTTATGGAACCTTCCGCCCGAATCAAAGGTCAGGGATTTGAATTCGTAAGTGTCGTCGAGCCAGCCGAAAACGATCGCATTTACTTCAGGGGTCAAGTCCATCAGGTTAAAGATCATCGGCGCTGCTTGCTCAACAACTGGCACAGCCCGCAGCGTGTCGGTCAGCGACTGGTTCACCGAGGTATTGAGAAAGTTCTTCTCCACCACTGCAATGTCGGTGCCGCTCGAGGAGTAGAGCCGCATCCACGAATCTTCAAACGACTCTGAAAACCCCACCAGGGCAACATATGCCCCAATGGCCATGCTGATGCCGCACAACGTCAACAGCGTCCTGAGGCGTCTCCGCCAAAGGTTCTTCCACGCAAATCCGGTGAACGTGAGCTGGGAGGCCATTAGGTGGGAACGTTTCCTTGTGAAACCACGAAAGATCGAGAGGCTGAGACGCTAAGTTTATCGGGCCAAGCTCCCTCAGCACAACTTTCGATCACAATTTGGTTTTCCGCTGAGCAGAAGAGGTCACATCGGCGCCAAAGACCATCCGCGCAGGCGCGGAAGCGGCACTGGAATCCTCAAGGGTTCTCCCCAGACGAAGAGAACCAGAAAAGACTCCGCTCAAATGACAAGTGACAAGACTTTTCGCTGGGAAAGTGGCGGACTTATCCTCTGGCCCCCGCAGCTCAGTAGACTGCCGGAGCCAAATGGACCCGAATCGCGAAGAAGATCTACGCAGGAATTATCGCCCGCGATCTCGGAAGCCGCCGCCACCACCGCTCCCTTTGCGCGCCTGGTAACAATCCCGGCAGAAAACGGGGCGGTCGCCACGAGGCTCAAAAGGTACGGTTGTGGGCTGGCCGCAACCTGAACAAATCACAGGGGTACCCGTTGCTGGAGCCGAACGGTACCCGGAGCCCCCACCACCTTGATCGTTCTTCTTTGCCTGGCGGCAAGCCTTGCATCGCTTCGGGGTCGAATAACCACGTTCCTGAAAGAACGTCTGGTCCGCAGCGGTGAAGGTGAAATCTTGCCCGCAGTCACTACACGTAAGTTGCATATCTCCGGCCATGGGTCTCCTCGTGGTGATTGTACCGCGCAATGAGCAGTTTGCGTAAAAAGTTACGATAAATGCAATAAGTTTATTGGGAGGAAACGTTTCCGCGTTTCCTGAGCACTGCAGATTAGGGTTATGCTCAGCCTTTGGACTCGTCGCATGCCTCTCAATCGCCTTGGGACTTTTAACATGCATTTGAGCGGGCTAGCTATATCGTCCGCGCAACCCCCCAGATGAAGCCGCCCACCCCGGAATTCGAGATCGAACGCATTCGCCGCATCCTTGCCGGCGAAAAGCACCTCTTCCACGAACTCATCCGTCCCTGCGAGCGGTCCGTCTACTTCCTGCTAATTTCTCTGTTGCGCAATGAGGCCGAGGCCGAAGACGCCGCCCAGGAGACGGCGATCAAGGTCTACCGGAATCTCAAGAACTTCCGCGGCGACGCACAGTTCCGAACATGGGTACTCTCCATTGCACGCAACGAAGGGCTTGGCCGGCTGCGCAAGGCCGCCTCACGGCGCGAAGACTCGCTCGATGCGGAGATCGACGAGCAGACCGGCGATTACACCCCGGCAATTCTTACGAGTTGGCGCGAGGTTCCGCACGAAGCGCTCGAACGCAAGGAATTAGGAGCGCTGTTAAGGCAGGCAGTTGAGGGACTTCCCGAGATTTACCGTAACGTCGTGCTCCTGAGAGACATCGAAGAGATGAATGTACGCGAGACAGCTACGGCTTTGGGGGTAACTGAAGGAGCTGTAAAGGTGAGGCTGCACCGTGCCAGGGCCATGCTGCAAAAGGAACTGGCGCCAAGACTGGGAGGGTTCGCACCAAAACGGAAAGGTCTTTTTGGGTGGGCCAGATGAGGATTGACTGCACACACGTTTGGGAGCACATCTCCGCCTACATCGACGGCGAGGTGGACGCGGCATTGCGCGCGGAGATCGATCGCCATCTGGAGACCTGCGAGATCTGCTCGGCGGTGCTGGACTCTACGCGAAATGTAGTTGTGCTCGTGGCCGATGACCGGGTTTTTGAGCTGCCAGTCGGGTTCAGCGAGCGGCTGCATGCGCGGCTTGAAAAAGAGATGGAATCGGTCGGCCCCGGTTAGGAATTGCCAGCTTGGGCCGCACCGGTCCAATTCGGCTATCAGCCAAAGTCCGAGTCGCTAAACCAGGCTCGAGATCTTCAAGGAATGCGCAGAGACCGGCTCTTGTGATTTTCCGTGATGGACCGCTGGCGGCGGACCGGTGCGATGAATCTTCGGATGCGTCCAGGTCTCGAGGCCAACCAGGATCAGCGTTACGATTGCGAGCACCACCTGCAGGCGTTCTGATCGGCGCTGCTTCACCGTTGGTTCGGTGCGTCGCCACTGGGCCGCGGGGTTGGCGCGCAGATGACGAATCCAGGCGATGACCGCAAGGTTCGCGACCGCGCCAACCGTAGCCAGAATCAGCATCGGAATGCGGATTGCGTCCTGATGGAAACCCCGTGCGGGAGCATAAATGCCGCTCACGGCTGCCAATGCCGTGAGTCCAATCGCCAGCCGTATCCCGCTGATGGCAAAGACAGCGGTGCACAGGCTCTGCAAGAGAGCCAGCAGAAAGCTGGCTCCGCCAAGTGCGCGGATGCGAATCGGAATGTTGAGAAAGCTCTCGCTCACTACCAAACTTCCGAATGGTCCGGAATTGCTTCAGAGTAAAGCATGGTGTGAACGATGGGCCAATCCGAATGCTGCCAGCGGACTGGCAAATCCGAATGGAGCCCGCCAGCGTACCTCTGGCAGTTTAGGAGCGGGCGAGATTTTCATAGACCACCCGAGGCGAAACACTGTAACTTTTCGCGTAGGGGCCTACTCCTAGTGTGCGTGACACTGAATGTGGGTCGTCGGCGCCCCTGCCGGACCCGCAAGGCCACAACCCGCGGACCCTTCCGCTCCAACCCCCAAAACGAGGTCAAAATGAAGAACCAACTGAATGCTCTCCTGCTGACAGCGGCGCTCTCCGGCCTGGTCGGTGGAACGTCGGTTGCGGCCAACGCCGCCACGAACCCCAACTCGGCCAAGACCACCGTCGCGAAGGCCGGTCTGCTCCGCGCCGGTCAGGATACCCCGCCCGCGAAGCACTCCTGTAAAGGCAAGAATGATTGCAAAGGAACTGGCGGCTGCAAGTCCAGCGACCAGGGCTGCAAGGGCAAGAACTCCTGCAAGGGCAAGGGCGGCTGCGCCACAGACGGCTCCAAGCCACCCAGCGCGATCTAACTCCCAAGCCAATCCAACTGGCGCGGTAGGCACATCCCAACCCCCTGCCTGTCGCGCCATCCACTTCGCGAAATCCGATCTCTGACAACCAAAGTCTGACTTCTGAGAGCTGTCGCATGGCCGGCAATCGCTTCAACGCATATTCCAATCACGGCGTCGGCATCGGACTGCGGATTCCGCACTACGAGCATATCTTCTCGCGCAAGCCGGTGGTCGATTGGTTTGAGATCATCTCAGAAAACTTCATGTGCGACGCCGGGCGGCCACTTGCGGTGCTCGACGATATTATCGAGCAGTATCGCGTGGTGCAGCACGGAGTTTCCATGTACTTTGGCTCCGTCACAGCGCCCGATCCCGAGCACCTCAAGCGCCTCAAGACGCTGGTCCGTCGCACTAAAACCCCTTGGCTAAGCGACCATCTGTGCTGGGGCAGCGTCGATGGCACCTACACCCACGACCTGCTTCCGCTTCCCTATACCTGGGAAGCCGTCGAGCGCACCGTTGAACGCGTGCGCATGGTCCAGGACTATCTCGAGACTCCCGTCGCCGTTGAAAACGTGAGCAGCTACGCGGAGTTCAAGAGCTCGGAGATGACCGAGTGGGAGTTTCTGAATGAAGTTGTCGAGCGAGCCGATTGCGGCATGCTGCTCGACGTGAACAACATCTACGTTTCCTCGGTGAATCACGAGTTCAATCCGATGGACTATGTGAATGCGGTTCCGGCCCATCGCGTGGCCCAGATTCACATCGCCGGCCATTCGCGCTACGAGAAGTACATCCTCGACACGCACGACCATCCTGTCATCGATCCGGTCTGGGGGCTCTACGCGCGTGCCATCGAACGCTGCGGCCCCACGCCTACCCTGCTCGAATGGGATGCGCACATTCCTACGTTCGATGAGGTGCATGCCGAAGCGAAGAAGGCTGAGAAGTACCTAAACGCCACCGCGGCATCTGAGGTGGAGCTTGTGGAGAGCGCCCGATGAGCGCCCACGATAACACCGTGGGTACGAACACGTTTGCGAAGACGCCGGGGAGCGCGTTAGGGAGCCCGATCCAGATGAGCCTCGTGGAGATCCAGCGCGCCATGGCTGCGGCTGTCATGATGCCGCTCACCGCGGATGAGGATATGCAGCTTGTAGCTCCCGATGGCCGCGACATGCATGCCGCAGCCGAGGCCTTCATCGCGCCAAACAACAGACTATCCGCCTTCGAACGTCTCGAACTCTACAACCGCCAATACTGGTACCGGTTGCTCGATGCGCTGGCCGATGACTTTCCAGCGCTGCGGGCTGTTCTCGGGCCGCGGCGATTTGAAAGCTTCTCGATCGCATACCTCCAGGAGCATCCGAGCCGTTCGTTTTCCCTGCGCAATCTGGGCTCGAGCCTTGTCGAGTGGATGGCTGAGCACGTCGAGCACTCAGGCCGGCGTCACCGGCTCGCACTCGACATTGCTCGCATCGAGTGGGCGTTCGTTGAGGCCTTTGACAATGGCGAGAGGAAGCCCTTGACCGCGGAGCAGATTCGAATGTTGAGCGGAGAGTCGCGCTTCGCGCTTCAGCCGCACGTGCGACTCCTAGCCCTCGATCATCCGGCCGTTGACCTGGTCCTTGCGCTCCACAGCCGTCAGAAGCGCGATTCAAGCGAAGCCGGGGTCCGGCATGACGAGTCCGACGAAGCCACTGCTGAGAGCCTGCCCCGCGTCTCCCGCCGCCCCACCTGGGTGGTTGCGCATCGCGTCGAAAACTCGGTCTACTATCGCGATCTTATGCGCGAGGAGTTCCTTACGCTGACGGCAATTCAAAACGGCCAGTCCCTGCGTGAAGCATTAGAAGCCGGTTTTGCCGGATCTCGAAAGCAACAGTCCCGGTGGCCGAAGATGGTGGAGGAGTGGTTCGCGAACTGGGCAGAGTTTGGCTGGATCTGCGGACGGCCGTGAACCTTTGAAGCAGCTCTGAAACATTCAGCAGGCGCGCGCGCTCGAACACTGCGTTGAGCCGAAGCCTCATTAGCAAGGAGAACAATGAGAAAGCTGATTTCAAACCTTCATGCCATCCACAGTTGGTTTATCAAAGCTGCGAACCTGCTGCAGAGCCCTTTGCTGCTCTCTATCCGCCTCTATTGGGGCTGGCAGTTCATGCAGGATGGTTGGGGTAAACTGACACACCTCGACAAGGTCACTCAGTTCTTCGCCTCACTGAATCTTCCATTGCCCGGCATGACGGCTTTTATGGTTGCGAGCATCGAACTCTTCGGCGGCTTCCTTTTCACGTTTGGCGTCTTCACGCGGCTAACGTCTCTGGTCTTGTTTGTAAACATGACCATGGCTTACCTCTGTGTGCCCGACGACCGCACCAATTTCTTTCATGTCTTCTCCAACCCCAGCGACTTTTATGGCGCCACGCCTTATACCTACTGGTTCGCCGCGCTCCTCATCCTGATTCTCGGCCCAGGGCTCTTTGCTGTAGACACCGTTCTCGGGTACTTTGCTAGAAAGAAGCCCACCCCCCTGACTGCCGATGTTCGACCCACTCCCTGACCGCGGGAGTTAATATGGTTCCGCTGGAAGGTGAGGCGGAATGCAGATCGCCTATGTGCTCACTTCCCTCGGAATGGGGGGAGCAGAAAAGCAGGTTGTGGCGCTGGCAGGCAGGATGGCCGAGCGCGGACACACCGTCGCACTGATCTCCCTGATGCCCCGCATAGCGGAAGAATGGCCGGCTTCCGTTGAGGTGCACTACCTGAACATTCGAAAGTCCCCGTTGTCCGCTATTGCGGGACTGATGCGGGCACGAGGCTTCGTGCGCGATTTCCGTCCTGACATCCTTCACAGTCACAGCTTCCACGCCAACATGCTGGCCCGTATGCTTGCCATTCTCGTTCCCGGAACTGCGGTCGTCTCCACCATCCACAACATTTACGAAGGCGGCAGGCTCCGAATGCTTGCCTATCGGCTCACGGATCGCCTGAGCCGGCGGACTGTCGCGGTGAGCCAGGCTGCGGCCGATCGATTCACGCGACTCGGCGCGGTGCCGGATGGGCGTTGCGTTGTCATCACAAACGGTATCGATATTGAGGAGTTTTCTCCCGGCCGGGAAAGGCGCGTGCGCATGCGGCAGGAGATGGGCGTGGACGCCAAGTTCGTATGGCTCGCCTCGGGCCGCATTGTCGCCGCCAAGGACTACCCGAACCTTCTGCGCGCACTTGTGGTCCTGAGCGAAACGCACTCCTGGGCACAGGTTTGGATAGCCGGAGGTTGGGCCGACAAGGAGATGGTGAGGCTCATCGAGCTCCCCGAGTTTCATAAGGTAGAGCCCATGATTCGTTGGCTCGGGCTGCGTAGGGATTTGCCCGCGCTGCTCGACGCAGCCGACGGATTTGTCTCATCTTCAGCCTGGGAGGGCATGCCGCTCGCGGTTGGTGAGGCGATGGCGATGGAAAAGCTGGTTGTGGCTACGGACGTGGGCGGGGTTCGCGAGCTGGTTGGCGATGAAGGCTATCTTGTGCCGCCGCGGGATCCGGCGGCGCTCGCAGCGGGCATGCGCGAGGTGATGCAGACCAATGTTTCCATCAGCGTTGCCAACCGGCGTTCAGCGCGGGCGCGGATCTGCAAGTGCTTCAATATGGATGCGAAACCTCTGGAGTGGGAGAGCCTTTACCGCGAGGCTCTCGGCGCGAAGGACTAGGCTGGTAACATTCTTAGCGAATTTGATGGGCGGTCTTTTCTGGCTGGCGGCTTTTCTGGTCAGCGGTTTTTGATGGTTGTGGTCTTTTCTGGTTGCACTGGCAGTGAACGAGGACGAATCGAGGGACGGAAGAATGAAGAAGTCATCATGTCTTGGAGTTGGGCTTTGTTTCATTGTTTTGATTGGCGTTGGCGCAAAAAGAGTAGGTGCGCAGGGGAGCTACCCACAGAATGCGGTGCAGGCGCTCGATAAAGGTTGGGAATTCCGGCAGGTGCAGGCGGGGCAGGCCGAGGAAGAGGGGTGGCTTCCAGCGAAGGTGCCCGGGGATGTGCATCTGGATCTGCTTGCCAACAAGAAGATCGACGATCCTTTCTTCCGCGACAACGAATCGAAGCTGCAGTGGATTGAAAAGGCCAGTTGGGAGTACCGGTCGACATTCGACGTACCGGCCTCGCTGCTTGCGCGCAAGAACGTAGATATCGTCTTTGACGGACTCGACGCAGCATGCGATGTTTCCCTGAACGGCGTCGAAGTGCTCAAGGCCAGCAACAGTTTTCGGGTCTGGCGCGTTTCGGCAAAGGCGAATTTGCATGCGGGCAAGAACATTCTGCGCATCGTTTTTCCGTCTCCGATCACCGCTGCTGCTGAAGTAGCAGCGGGCGATCAGTTCCGGCTGCAGTCCAAGACTGAAGACAAGACCTATATCCGCAAACCCGCTTATGAGTACGGATGGGATTGGGGTCCACGCTTCGTCACCAGCGGAATCTGGAGGCCGGCGCGGTTGGAGGCCTGGGACAACGTACGCATCGCGGACTTTGCGATTAGGCAGCGTGATGTGAGCAAGGAAGTGGCGCACGTGGATGCGGAGGTTGAGGTTGAGGCGGCTGCAGCTGGGCTGGCGCAGATCAAGGTCAGTTATGTCGATGGCGGCAAGTCTGTTCTAATCAGCCGTCTGGTCACTGTGCACCCAGGCACTAACGTGATCGATCTGCCAATCGAGATCCGTCAGCCAATGCTTTGGTACCCCGCAGGCTATGGCGAACAGCCGCTTTATGACTTCTCGGCGCAATTGAGTACGGGCCCTGCTGCGCCGGACGCTGACTCGCGAAAAACCAAGGCTGGCCTGCGAACCATCGAGCTTCGTCGCGAGTTGGACAAGTGGGGCCGATCTTTTGAGTTGGTGGTCAACGGCATTCCTGTTTTTGCCAAGGGCGCGGACGTGATTCCGTTCGACAGCTTCCCGAATCGCGTAACGACCGCTGATTATCGCCTCATCCTGGAGTCGGCAAAAGAAGCCAACATGAACACCATCCGACACTGGGGTGGCGGCTACTACGAGACCGACGAGTTCTATCAGATCTGCGACGAGTTGGGGATCATGGTCTGGCAGGACTTCATGTTTGGTAACGACTGGCAGCCCGGCACCTACTCCTTCAAGCTGGACATCGAGGCCGAAGCTGAAGACCAGGTGCGGCGGCTCCGCAACCATCCCAGTATCGTGATCTGGTGCGGCAACAATGAAACTGAAGCAGCCTTCGGCTGGGGTCCGAGGACGACTCTTCCGCCAGAGGTTCGACGGCTGATCTGGCAGGACTATCTGACGGAGTTCAGTGGCATACTTCCTCGGGTTGTTGCTCGTCTGGATGCGGAGACGCCTTACTGGCCCAGCTCACCTAGCGCTGACTACGAGCCGCTGACGATGACTTTTCGCAGTGGCGACGATCACATCTGGGACGTGTGGCATGGACGTGTGCCGTTTACGACCTATGAGGCCCATCATTCGCGATTCGTCACGGAATACGGCTTTCAATCGTTCCCGGAGATGCGAACAGTGGAAAGTTTCACTCAGCCCGGGGATCGCACCGGCATCTTCACGCCGGTGATGCTGGCTCATCAAAAGAACAATGAAGGCAACTCGATCATTCACGATTACCTGGCCAAGGATTATCCCGAGCCGAAGGACTTTGCCAGCTTCCTCTACGTGAGCCAAGTGTTGCAGGCGGAGGGAATCAAGATTGGTGCGGAGCACTTCCGGCGCGAACGGCCGCTCACCATGGGGTCGATCTTCTGGCAGTTGAACGACTGTTGGCCGGTCGCGTCGTGGTCTTCTATCGACTACTACGGTCGCTGGAAGGCGCTGCAGTATTATGCGCGCCGATTCTACTCGCCCATTCTTGTTTCGCCGCATATCGAGAATGGTTCAGTAAAGGTCTACATTGTTTCCGACAAGACCGCCGCAACCGATGCGACGCTTCGGGTGCGGCTGATGGATTTTGACGGCAGGGTGCTGCTGGAACAAGCGCAGTACGTCACGATCGATCCGCTCGCCAGCAAGGTTTATCTTGAATGGCCGCTGAAGAAACTGACGGATGCAGGCGCTGCCGACACTTCGCGAGTAATTGTGGTTGCCGATCTGACAGCCAACGGCACGCCGATCTCACGCAACATGATCTACCTTGCGCCGGTGAAACAGATTCGACAGACGCCAGCGACACTAAAGGTCGATGCGGCCGGAGAGGGGGGAAATTACAAGGTACGCATCAGCTCCGCGGTTCTGGCTCGCGACGTTTATCTCTCGTTTGGCGACCTTGACGTAAAGGTGTCGGATAACTACTTCGATATCCTTCCCGGAGAAACAGCGGAGATCTCGGTTACCAGTGCTGCGAGTTTGGCCGACATCAAGGCGCAGATGAAAGTGATCTCGCTGACGGATGCTTTTGGTCCGCAGCCCGGTCAAGCGGTTGTCAGTGCAGCGAAATAGGCAAACTATTTGTACAAGGAGCAACGGGCCGGATCAGTTTCGATCCGGCCCGTTGTGCTTTGGTCTACCCTGGAGATTTTGTACTGCGACCGGGCCTAGAAGTTGAATGCCGCCTGGAAGAAGATGCGTCGCGAGGCTGAGCCTGAGGGCGAGGCGAAGATGCCGCCAGCGAGGCTTGTGGATTTCTCAAACCGGTTTCCGGGGCCGTACTCGGTTGTCGATCCGGGCAGCAATGTCGGAACCACGCTCCCCGAAGGAGTTCCGTAGTTAATATCGTTGAACAGATTCAACGCTTGCGCACTGAAAGTGAGCGAGTACTTGCGACCTGTGTTTGCCGCCTGCGGTCCACCATATCCGCCGCCCCGGCCGCCGCCACCTCCGCCGCCACCTGGCCCACCGCCATAGCCGCCCATTGGACCGCCGGGGCCTTGACCGCCCCCCGGACGCCCACCATTCGCTCCGTTCTGCGACTGGAGCTTGGGGCCAAGTCCAAACGATCGGCTCACGCGCAGGTTGACCGCAACTGATGCCGGGCTGTTGCCGATGTTTGGCGGGAGCAGCGACGCTCCGGATTGGGGGTCCACATCGAGGCAGCCAAACGACGTCGTAACGAATTCGGACGAACCTGAGCTGCACGAAGCCGAACCGGCCTCAACCGCCGGACGGTCGTTGAAGAAGTTGTCGCCGGTCAGGTCCTCATTTGTTGTCACGTTGAAGGGCCTGCCTGACTGCGCGATCAGGAACGGGTTGAAAGTGATGCCCCAGGGGCCAGTGTAATTGCCCATCAGGAAGACCATGTCTCGCCGGACGAAGGCAGCGCGCCCATAGTCCTGCCTCAGGTTGTAAGAGTTTGAAGCTGTTCCAGTGTCCCCGTCGGCAAAGTTCGCCGTATAGAAGCCCATGAAGCTGAGTGTCGGCTTCAGTCGCGCGTTGACATTCAAAATCAACTGGTTCTGCTTGAATACAGCCTCGGGGTAAATCTCATCCACGGGTCCAAGCAGAGCATTCGGCCTTGGTCCCGTTGAGCTGTTGTAGAAGGTTGTCCCCGGCAATGGCTCATAGGCGTTCGAGTCGCGCGTAGCCATCTGGTGCACGCCATTCGTGTGCAGATACGTGAAAGTCAGGGTTGTCGTCTTGGTCAACTGCCGCTCAAGGCTTGTCCCTACCTGCTCGTTATAGGGCGAGTGATAGGTCGGATCGAGCTGTTGAGCCTGCGGCGGATTTGCCGAGCCTGCGGTGCAATTCGAGTCCGGGGTGTTCAGCGCTGCCGTCAGACTGGCGGCGCTAAAGCAGGTGGGATTGTTGACCACGGTCTGCACCTCGGCGTTGGGCCCGATCTGCCCATTGGGTCCGATGCCGAATCGCTCCAGCCCCATCAGGCTTCCAATCCCGAATCGGTCATAGAAGAGCCCGAACCCTCCACGCAGGACCGTCTTGGCCGTTGTGCCCTTCTTGTGCCCGTCGAGTGCGTAAGCAAAGGCCACGCGCGGAGCCCAGTCGCTGTGGTCTGCCACATGATTCTGTCCCTCCCAGCGCAGGCCGCCGGAGAGCGTCAGGAACTGATTGACCTTCCAATCGTCCTGAAAGAATACCGCCGCGTCGAAGACGTTTCCAAGATAGGACGTTCGGCCCGAGCTCCCAGGTGCCGAGTAGGTGAGGATGTTTGGTGTGCAGGCGCCGGTCTGAGGGCAGTTCGTAGCAATGGTTGCGATGGATTCGCCCAGCGCCAGGCCATTCAGCGTGTCAACGTATGCCGCGATCGAAGGAAAGCTGAAGGATCCGTTGAAGCCGGCCTGCGAGGTGTTGGCATCGCGATTGTCGCGCAGCCATGTCCCGATCTTGATGGCCTGCGGGCCCACCGACATGGTGGTGATGTTCTGCAGTTCCATGTGCGTATTGCGGTCGGAAGAGTACCCAGCGCTGCTGCCGCCGCCCGAGAAGAAGCCTGGCACGCTGATTGTCGACGCTGTGCTCACCGGCGTTGTCACCGTCGGGGCCAGCCGGTACTGAAAGCGTGTCTCATTCACAATGTGATCGTTGATGATCTGTGAATCCATCAATTGCACTGAGTGTTCGCTGGTGGTTGAGGAGCTCGACTGCGTAGGCAATGAGGTCGATCCAATGCTTCCGCTCGTAGTTCCGTATTCGTATTGGTAGCGTACAGTCAGCGTGTTCTTTGAGCCCAGCTGCAAGTCGAGCCGCGGCGAAACCTCCACGCGGTTGGCTGTGCTGTGCAGAGCGCCTGTGGTTGGGCCAGTCGGAATCGAATACTGCTGTCCCAGTGGATCTGATCCGGTAAAAGACGGAATCTCGACGGAGTAGATGCTCGCGTCGGGGCTGTTGCGACCTTCAATGCTCAGGAAGAAAGACGACGTCTTATTTATCGCGCCGCTGATGGTGCCGTTGTATTGAATGCTGTGATAGGCAGGTGGCGCAGCGAACGGGTTTGCCGTGTTGAAGTCATTGTCATTACCCTGGACGAATCCGCGCCCATGCAGAGTGTCGGTGCCGGGCTTGGTGAGAATCTCGATGCGGCCGTATCCGATGTGGTCGAACTCCGCCGAGAACGGATTCTGATTGATGCGAATCTCGCGGATCGCCGATTTGGGTGGAAGTGTTCCGCCGGTGAACCCATCGATGTAAATCTGTCCGCCATTCGGGCCTGCCGAAGGGCCTGCCAGAGCGGTCAACTCGTTGGATAACTCATCGGGATCATCCGACAAAGCTTCGAGGTCTTTGCCCTTCAGGACAATGGCGCTCGCGTTGCTGCTCGCGTCGGTGCTCACCGTGGGTGCATCGTCGGTAACCACAACCTGCTGCTGCTCCACCTCGACGGCCATCGTAATGTCGACACGCTTGGACTGCCCCGCCGTCAACTGAAGTGTTGCCGAAATAAACTGTGCGAAACCGGGGTAGGTTGCCTGCACCACGTAACCGCCGGCTGCAAGGCCGCTCACCGAATAGGCGCCGAGTGCGTCCGCTGTTGTGGACTTCACTGTTGCGCCGGCCGCATTGGCAATGGTCACTGTCGCTCCCGGAATCAAGGCGCCCGTCTGGTCGGCGATTTTTCCGCGTAACGTGCCGGTAGGTGCCGCTTGAGCTTGGGCCGGCGGTGCGGGAGTCTGCACGGGCGGCGCTGACTGCTGGCCGTGCGCAGTCACGCTGGCGATGGAAAGTGCCAGGGCAAAAAATGAACGATGAATCCGTTTTGTTCTTAGGTACACGAGTCCCTCACTGAATTCCGCTAGATGAATTCACACAAGTTTGTTGAGTGCGAACAGTTACTGCGCCATACCGGCATCCGGTGCGCCAGAGCCCATGCTCCAGTTGTTAAGCAGAGCCTGGCTGGCTGCGGGAGCTTCGAGCAGCGGCTCGACGCCCGCAAGAAGTGAGATGGCTGTGAAGTCCGTGGTGCCGTCCGTAGCCACCAACATCACCGCATCGCCTTTCTTCAGGTCAGCAACCTGGATGGGTGGCAGCCGGCTGAGCATCTGATTCGGATCTCCACCTCCGCTACCCTGCCCAGCCCATTGGCTGGCGCCCTGACTGGAAGACTGGCCGCCGCCGCTTCTCGGTGCGCTCGAAGCCGAACCCGGTGCCGTGCCGGTTGATGAGCTGGGAGCCGCGCCGGCCGCGCCTGTGTAAGCGGCTCGAGCTCCTGCGGCCCCCGCCGATGCCCCGGAGAGTCGCGACGCAAGCATCCGCGCCATCATTTCGGGAAGCCGGCGCATCTGAGCATCTTTCGGAACGTGAATGGTGATAACTTTTTTCGTCGCGAGATCCTTGACTGTGAATGTTGCGGCCGCCGGATCAATCGAGATGATCGCTCCAGAGATATTGCGGAATGTTCCGGAAACCACTTCTTCAGCCGCGATTTGGTTTCCATCCGCGCTCTTTTCGCCACGCGCTTTCAACTGGTCCCCTGGATGAATCGCATCGATTGGGGCAAGCGTGGCTGCGTCGTAGCTGACCGATGCTGGTGCATAGCGTTTAAGAAGAGTTGTCTTAGACGCATTCACCGTGATGGTCTTCGCAGTTGCGCCCGTTCCGCTCGTCACCAGAATGACGGCAGAGGCCGGGTCAACGCTCTTCACCAAGCCGCCAATGCTGTTGCGCGCCCAATCCTCGCGCTCTTTCGCCTGTTTGGCCGCTACATCGGCCTGCTTGATGGCGATAATCCGCAGCGCCACCGCATTCGGTCCCGTCGCACTGGGATTGACTTTTACCAGTACGCGATCGCCCGTCGCCAGCTCTGAAAATGGCATGTCTACCGCGGAACTCAGATCTTTTTGTCCGGGTGCAATGCGCTTGAGAGATGCATCCGCGGGAACATCCACCTGGCGCGAATCGCCGGCATCGGGCTTCACCGTGATCGTCGTTCCACTGATGCCGGTCACCGTGCCGGGAAACTGCGCAGGCGCCTGAGCAGAGGCAACCACTGCCGCAGCCATCACTGCAGTAGCCGCGAGAAAAGCAACCCCGCGAAGTGCATCCCGGGAAAACAGGAATCTGATCTTGCTTGTCGTCATCAATTTCTCCAAAGGCATCGACCGCCGGCTGCAGGCTCCATGAAGGTCGCTTCTACTCGGGTAGACGAGCCATGCGAGCAAAAGGTTGAACGCAGAACGCATTCGTGCGAAGGATGACGCGAAAATGTCTCAGAATGTGCATAAAGATCGAGGGTTCTTCAGCTTGCGATGGTCTACATTAACCCAGCCTTAAGGTCCGATCGGCCATGAATTCGGAGTCGCCGCCCCAAGATTTGCTCACTTTTTCAATTCCGCCGTCTCTAGAAAGGTGTAGTTGCCGGAAGGGGAAGGCACGACGCCGGTCAGCCTTTGGTTATGCACAACTACGGTATCGCGATACCAGAGATTGATGGAGGGAAGATCGCGGGCAAGAATCTGCTGCGCTTCCTGGTAGTCGGCTTTTCGGCGAGCAGGATCCGGACTCGCGGAGGCATCGCCGAGCAAGGCATCGAGCCGCGGGTTCGAATAGTGGCTGCGATTTGCGCCCTTGGGGGAGAAGCTTGCCGTGGAGAAGACATAGCTGAAGATGTCTGGCTGCTCGTTGCCGCCGATCCAGCGCAGCGAATACATCTGGAAGGCACCGCTGCGCACATCGGAAAGAAACGTTGCCGCCTCATAGCTGCGGATGTCGAGCGCGATCCCGACGGAGTGCAACTGCTGCTGCAGCACAGCCGCCAGCAGGCGCGCACTTTCGTCTGTGCTCGTCTTCATTGTCAGGGAGAAACGAACTCCGTTTGCGCGAGCAGGGTAACCCGACTGGTCCAGAAGTTGTGTCGCCCGCGCTGGGTCGTACGGATACTTTGGCACGTCGCCGGTCCACGCCCAATGCGAAGTCGGCAGAAGGCTGTCCGCAGGCTGGGCCTTGCCAAGCTGAAGGGTGCGAATAATCAGATCACG
>Ga0182015_10001538_pt1 | contig 30013 bp, 23 predicted proteins | sample 712P3MmetaG_FD_120478 | JGI IMG/M metagenome (GOLD analysis project Ga0182015, IMG submission 120478) | Permafrost microbial communities from Stordalen Mire, Sweden - 712P3M metaG | ecosystem: Environmental > Terrestrial > Soil > Wetlands > Permafrost | place: Sweden: Stordalen | collected... | reverse complement strand
TGATGTCCGGTGTCTCCGTGATCTTCGGTGGGGAATGGTCCCTCGCCGACGCGCGTGCAATATGCCTTGGTGAGCCCGATGACGGACTGGATGGCGTTGGGAGCGACTCCGGTGCCGGTGGCAGCGCCTCCGGAAGTTGCGCTGGAGGACGTCACGAAGGGATACGTGCCGTGATCGATATCGAGCATGGTGCCTTGGGCGCCTTCAAACAAAACGGATTTGCCATCTCGCAGAGCCTGATTCAACAAGACGGCGGTATCGCGAACGAACGGCGCCATTTTCTCGGCAGCCTGGGCATATTCGGTGTACATTTTGTCGGCGTCAAGAGGCTCGGTGTTGAACAAGGCATGAGCGATCATGTTCTTTTCGCGTACGGCATTCTCGATGTGTTTCTTGAGCAGCTGCAGGTCGAGAAGATCGGCTACGCGGAGGCCGCGGCGGCCCATTTTGTCTTCATAAGCGGGCCCAATGCCTCGGGAGGTGGTGCCAATTTTCACGCGCCCGGGGGCGTTTTCGGCAGCCAGTTCGATCATGCGATGGTAAGGCAGAATGACCTGGGCGCGGTTGGAGACGAAAAGATTTCCATCCACCTTCACGCCGGCATCGCGCAGCGCCGCTACTTCTTTGAGGAACGCCATGGGATCGAGGACCACGCCGTTGCCGATTACACTGCAGCATTGGTCGCGAAGAACGCCGCAGGGAACGAGTTGCAGAACGAACTTCTTGCCCTGGATGATGACTGTATGGCCGGCATTGTGGCCGCCCGCATAGCGGGCTACAACGGAGAAGCTCTCCGATAGAACGTCGACAATCTTACCTTTGCCTTCGTCGCCCCATTGAGCGCCGACAATTACCGCCGTCTTGCCTGATTTCAATGCCAACTCCGTATCTACAAACTTTTAGAGATTTGCGGACGCACAGCCGTCCGCACCGGGGGTCGCACACGCCTTCCCGCGGCATACATGAGTCAACTGGGATGAAAACGGAAGAAGATGTGTACGGAGTATCTTATCGCGGAGATGCGGCGGATAGCAAAGTATGAGGATCAAAGTACGGTGATCATTAAGCGGATCACTCGGCTGATTCAGTTCTGGTAGGCGCGGCAGGGATCGAACCTGCAACCACCGGTTTAGAAAACCGGTGCTCTATCCAATTGAGCTACGCGCCCGCGGTGTTTCCGAATTTTCCGGCCTGTTAAGGATAACTCAGGTCGGCAGAGAATCGTTGCTAAGAAACAGCCAGGGTCAAAGGCAAGCGGGCGAGAGCGCCCGCTCCACACAAGACTGCTCCACACAGGACTGTGAACTACTCGACTACTTTCCTGCTGACTTTGTGCTTGGAACGTAGCTTCGAATTCTTCGGGCATCCAATATTGGAGGGCGGTGATGTCTTGGGGACGACCCAGGAAATTCTTGACCAGGTCATTCGCCGACATGGAGCCGCCGGGTTCGAGGACTACGCGGCGGTAGCGCATGGGGGCGTCGCCCGCGAGAAGATTCTGATGATCGAATTGCAGGAAGAAATCTTCGGCATAGAGAGAGCAAAAGTCAAAACCTTAAACACAGGGGACACTGGGGAACACGGGGTAAATCTAGCGCCATCTCATCTAGCTCCATTTCTTTAGCTCCGGCCATAGATCGGCCAGGGTGCCGACCTTCGGGCCGTGGCAGATCCAGACGGCAAGACCTTTCTCGAGGGCGTAGGGGTTATCGGGGGAATCGCCGACATACTCGACGTGATTGAAGAGTTGTTCCAGGCGGGCGCGGTTGTCGCCGAGGACGATCAGGCATTGGCCGGTATAGCCGCGCGGTCCCCAGAGCCAAAATGTCTGGTGGCCGCTGATGGCGGGCGGTAGACCGTATTGGCGGCCGAGAAAGTCGATAGCGCCGGCAGCACCGTAGTCCTGAGCAAAGATGCCGCAGGCTCCGTCTTTGCGGTCTTCGGCGGGAAGGCGATTCCAGGCGACTGCGGCTTCAGAGACGATTTCGCTCCACCCAAATTGATCGGAGTACCACTGCGGCAGCGGCGAGAGTTCGTGGCCGTGCTCCATCACGGGCAACTTCATGGGCAGAGTTTTTTCGTAGGCGATGAAGTGGGCGGGGGAAAGCATGGGAATGGTAACCGGTGCGAGGTGGGCTCCGCTGGCAATCAATATGAGGGCGATCACGGGCTTCAGCCAGACGCGGCGCGGCTTCAGTTCTTTTCCGGATAATAATTTCTTGCCGTCGATTGCCGAATCGATAATGTATGCGCCAGCGGCCAGCAGCATGGGATAGACCGGCGAGAGGTAATAATTTTTTCCGTGCAAAACAAAGAAGACGGTGAAGCACACCACATAGCAGATGCCGAGAAAGCGGTAGGGCTTAAGGCGGGCGGAAAAGAGAAGCGCAAACAATCCGGTGAGCCAGATGGGGGCGGTGATGGGGTCAAGAAGAAAAGTTTGCTGGAAGAAAAACTCTGGCAGCGGCAAGATGACATCGCGGCCTTCGGCGCGGATGTTGTGCATGAGTTCGAGGAACGGCCAGTGATAGTGAATATTCCAGAGAAGGTTCGGCAGAAAAATGAGGAAAGCGGCGAGGCCGCCGAGCCAAATCCAGGGATTGAGAAAAACTTTGCGCTGCGCGGTGAGCAGGAGGCCGACGACGATCCCGAATCCGAAGAGGGCAATCGAGTATTTTTCTTCCAGGCCAATGCCAGCGATTACGCCGAACCAGAGCCAATATTTAGGATTGCCGCGCTTGATGGCGAGGATGGCGAAGTAGGTGCAACCCATCCAGAGATTGGGTTCCAGGCAGTTGGTGCCAAGCAGGCTGCCGTTGGAAAGATATTGCGGGGCGATGATGACTGTGATCGCGCTGAGGAGCAGGGCGAAGCGGCGTCCGCCGAATTCGCGGGCGAGGACGGCCGTTTGCACCACCAGCAACGACGAGGCCAGCGCCGGGATGAAGCGAATGCTGCGCAGAGAATCGCCGAGCACGGCGCGGCAGATGTGGATGAGAAATGGGATGAGAGGCGGTTGGTCGACGTATCCCCAGGCGAGGTGGTCACCGCAGGACATGTAATCGAACTCGTCGCGGAAGTAGCCGTAGCGGTTGTTGTAATAGATGTGAAAGAGGAGTTTGGCGACGGCGAGCAGCCAGATCAGAGCCATGCCGGAGGCAAAGAAGGACTGTCTTTCGCTCGGCGGAGTTGGAGATGTGCTGGCCATGAGCAGAGAAGCATAGCGGAAAGTAGAGGACCTGTCATTCGATTGAAGTGCCGGCAAAAATCGAGGGACTTTACAACAGATGGCCCAGAGGAACCGAGACTGGCACTACCGCTCACATAACAATTCTCCAATTTGCCATGCACGAAGGTAACGTTCCCCATTGATTACCTATACTTGCCGCTAATAGGCTTGTGGTAACGTTTGAATTACCGCATATTCAAGAACGGTTTTAAAAAAGGTATAGGTCCACGTGTCCTCGCAGACTCGGAAACCGGGCGTCCACATTGCGTGGAAAACTGTCACGTATCGCAGCGTAGCGTTGATGATACTGGCCGGTGCGGCGCTGTGCCTGGGCGGATTGCGGCTGGCATTTCCGCAGTTCACCGAGAATAGTCTCAGGGCAGCGGACGGGCTGGCGAATAAAGTTCTGCACCATGTGGCGGGGATGGCTCCGGCGGCGGGCAGTGGAGTTTCCACGGCGCAGCAGGCTCACTTTACCGCTTTGGATGGCACGGTACGAGTGAAGAAAGGCAGCAGCAGTAGCTGGCTGGCGGCCGATTATAACGTCCCATTGGATAAAGGTGACGTGGTGCAAACCGGGTCTGAGGGCATGGCGAAGGTGGTATTCAACGATGGCACCAGCTATACGGTGAAGCAGGATTCGCTGATCGTGATTCAAGAGAATTCGGCCAATGACCAGCAGCAGACCAACGTGGCGGTTGCGGTGAGCACGGGAACGGTGGATCTTTCAACTGCGACATATTCCGAGGGATCGAAATCGCAGGTGATTGTGGATGGGGCGACGGCGTCGCTGTCTCCGCAATCGGCCGCGCAGGTACACAACGATCCGAAGTCGGACCAGCACGAGATTTTGATGAAGAAGGGTACAGGCGAAGTCACGCGCAATGGAGAGACTGTGCAGTTGGCCAACTGGGAAAAAGTAAGTTTCCAGGGGGCCGCGACTCGCATGGAAAAGGCGAAGGATATAGGACCGCCAACGCCGATTTCGCCGGCGAACATGGCTCCTCTGTTTACTTCCGGGGAAGTCACAAAGGATGTGGAGTTTTCCTGGACGCCGATGGCGAATGCCACGGGGTACCGGCTTCGTATATCGAGAAATCCATACTTTTCTTCTACACTGGTCGATAGGAAAGTAAACTCAGCGGATGTGACTGTAACGAGCCTGGGAGATGGTGCGTATTACTGGGTGGTACAGTCCTACGAGGCGTCGGGAAAAGAGTCGGTCGAGAGCGAAAAGAACCGCTTCACCATCATTCCCAAGGGAAAACAGTCGGAAGCGATCAATCTGGAGATCGATCCTTTCATTCAGCACGGACATGTCATTGAAGTCGCTGGGAAGACCCAGACTGGGGCGCGGGTTATGGTGAATGGACGCGAAGTGCCGATGATTAGTTCGGATGGTACGTTCCATTACTTTACTCCGCCGCTGGCGACCGGCGAAGCGGTGATTACGGTGACGGCGCAGACGTCCGACGGCGGAGTGAACACGCAGCAGAAGAAGATCATTATTCAGTAGCAGGAATTAACGGCAGGCGATTGAGTGCTGATGTTTATTAGTTTTAGTTCACGAGTAACCGGATTAGCCCGGAACACAGCGAGCAAACTAAGCAGAGCGAGATAAGATCCCGTCATGTCAAGCAACGGCTTTCATTCATCACGTTCCCACAACCTCAGGTCGTTATTCAGCCTGTTCTCGAGCGATCTGGCGATCGATCTGGGGACGGCCAACACATTGGTGTATGCGCGCGGCAAGGGCATTGTTGTGAACGAGCCTTCGATTGTCGCCATCAACAAGAACACCGGCGAAGTGGAAGCCGTGGGTAAAGAGGCGAAAGAGATGTTGGGGCGAACCCCGGGAAACATCGTCGCCATCAAGCCCATGAAGGATGGCGTGATTGCCGACTTCAAGGTGACCGAGAAGATGTTGAATTATTTCATTCAAAAGGCGCACAACCGGAAGATGCTGGTGCATCCCCGGATTGTGATTGGCGTGCCTTCCGAGATTACGCAGGTGGAAAAGCGCGCGGTCATGGATTCGGCGTACCGGGCGAAGGCCAGCGAAGTGCATCTGGTGGAGCAGGCGATGGTGGCGGCGATTGGCGCGGGCCTGCCGATTACGGAGCCGAGCGGGAACATGGTGGTCGACATCGGCGGCGGTACGACGGATATCGCGGTGATTTCGTTGAGCGGCATTGTTTACTCGCGTTCGGTGCGGATGGCAGGCAATCAAATGGACGAAGCCATCATGAATTATCTGAAACGAAAATATAATTTACTGATCGGCGAGCGTACCGGCGAACAAATAAAGATGGAGATTGGATCGGCGCATCAACTGGATAAGCCGATGACGATGGAGATCAAGGGCCGCAACCTGATTGAGGGCGTTCCGAAAACCATCACGGTTGATGACGGCGAGATCCGCGAGGCCTTGAGCGAATGCGTATCGACTATCATGAATGCGATTCGCGTGGCGCTCGAACGGACGCCGCCGGAACTTTCGGCGGATATCAGCGACCGCGGCATAGTGCTGACCGGCGGCGGTGCGCTGTTGAAGAATCTGGATAAGCGCATTCGCGAAGAAACCGGGCTGCCGGTCTCGATTGCCGACGATCCACTGTGCAGCGTGGTGCTGGGCACGGGCAAGATGCTCAGTGATTTCAAGTTGCTGCGGAAGATTTCGATCGAATAGTGGCACGCCGTCTTCCGGCCGCGTCGCGGACATAGACCTGCGATTTTGTCCTGACTTTACTCGTTACCCGGTTTTCAGCTCTCGCACCTCGCAATTGACGTTATGGAATCCGTACTTGGCCGATACCGCAATCTCACCATTCTGGTGGTAGTGCTGTTTCTGCAGGTGCTGGGTCTGGCGGTTCAGGTCAAGCGCAGCGGGGATGCGGAGAGTACGCGGCTGATCCGCATCTGGGCGGTGGGCGCAATCACTCCGTTCGAGCGAGCTTTGGTTTGGACGCAAAGCGGGGGGCGCAACCTTTGGCGCGACTACTGTTATTTGCGCGGAGTGCGGGCGGAGAATCGCGACCTGAAGCAACAGGTCGAGCAGATGCGCTTGCAGGAAGTCCGGCTGAGTGAAGATGCCGAGCAGGCTCACCGTTTGCAGTCTCTGCTGGCCTTTAAAGAGCAGTTCATCTCGAAGACGTTAGCGGCTCAAGTGATTGGATCGGGCGGAAGCGACCTTTCAAGAATCATCTACATCGACAAGGGTAAGAATGATGGCCTGAAGCCGGATCTTGCGGTGATCACAGCCAACGGTATTGTCGGCAAAGTACTGATGGTGTTTCCAAGTGTCTCCCAGGTATTGCTGATCAATGACCAGAGCAGCGGCGTGGGAGTGATGCTGGAGAAATCCCGTTTGCAGGGAGTGCTGCGCGGTACTGCCGATGGAGAGGTGACGCTGGAGCGGGTGATGAGCGACGAGCAGGTGTCACCTGGAGAGACGGTACTGAGCAGTGGAGGCGAACAGATTTTTCCCAAGGGATTGCCGATCGGTACGGTGACTTCGGTGAAGCCCGGCAAAGAGATGTTCCTGAACATTCATGTGAAACCGGCGGCCGATTTGGCTCGCCTGGAAGAAGTGCTGGTGGTGACGGAAAAGCAGGAGCAGAGTCCGGTGGCGGATAGTGGGGGGCGGGTGCGAGCCGCGGATATCTTGGCGGCACGGCTGCCGTCGGTTCCGGACAAGCCAGTTGCTGCTGCGGGAACATCGATTCCGGGGCAGGGGACCGTGGCGAAAATACAAACCGTCGCTGCGGGTTCTGCGAAAACTGCAGGAACTGAGCGGCAGGCGGCAACGCCGACCGCATCGCCATCGGCATTGGCGGGAAAAACGCCGGAGCATACCTCTGTTTCTCCTACGAGCACGCCGGTTGCGGGAAAGGCTTCGCCGGCGGCCAAGTCGGTCACGGTTGATGGGATGGCTGGCGCCAGTGTGCCCGCAAATAGTCCCTCGTCTAAACGGAAGACGCAGCAGGAAAAACCGCCTGTCGCGCAATCCAATTCGCAACCCCCGGTAACGGACGACAACCGCCACTAGCGTGCCCATCACCTATACATCGGGAGAACAGATTGAGGTCTACCGGTTCAGCATACCGGTGACCGTGGGCGTGCCGCTGATCGCGCTTTTCTTACAGGCATTTCTGCCCAGAAGAATTCCCGCGTTTTCTTATGTCGATCTGCCGCTGCTGGTTACTATTTTTTTCGCCATGGCGCGGCGCAGTCCAATTGCGGGGCTATTTACCGGGGCGGCGATTGGATTGACGCAGGATATGCTGGGGCCCTATCCCATCGGGATTTATGGAATTGCGAAGACCGTGGTGGGCTTTGGGGCGTCGTCGCTCGGCGCAAAGCTGGATGTGGAGAACGTTGGGGCGCGCTTCCTGGTGACGCTGGTATTTTATTTTGTACATGCGGGCGTGTATTTCTGGGTAGCCCGGTTCATGGTCAACCTGACGCTGCATTGGAGTTGGAGCCACGGAGTTGTGGCGGGCCTGGTGAACGCGGTTCTGGGCGTGGGGCTATACCACTTGCTGGATAAATTGAAGCAGAGGACTTAGGGGCTCTTAACTTTCAGGTCTCAGCTTTTAGCTAGCAGCTCTGAGTTTTCGCTTGATCAGTTTTCTCCGCGAAGGCGCAGGGCGTGACTTAGGTTACTTTTCAGCCTCGCTAACGGCATCCTTAACAAGCTAGAATTGATGTATCCCTTACCAAGAAATGAACGTGCGAGCCCGCAGGGCGAAATGTATTCGCAGAGGATTAAGAACTGAGAATTACGAGCTGGCAATCAAGAGTGAGATCCGGGAACTGAGAGCTGGAACAGATGTTCGGTCGTGATGAAAAAGTGTCGGCATTCCGCTTAACGGCGGCGCAGTATGCCATCCTGGCCATTTTCCTGGTATTGGCGTATGGGTTGTGGCGGCTGCAGGTGATGCAGAGCGGTCTTTACGCTTCGCTGGCCGAGAAAAACCGTATTCGCAATGTGCCGATTCTCGCGCCGCGAGGAAAGATTCTTGACCGCGAAGGCCGCATCATCGTCGACAATTATCCGTCGTTCTCGGCGCTGCTGCTGCGCGACTCTTCGCGCGACTTGAATGCGGATTCGGATCTGATTGCGCAGGGGCTGCATCTTGATCCCGCGGAAGTGCGCGCGCGCATCCATCACTTCTCGTCAATGCCGCAGTATCAGCCGATTTTTCTGAAGGAAGACATCACGCCGGATGAACTGGCATTCATCGATGCGCATCGCAACGAACTTCCGGAACTCGATACGATCGTGGCGCACCGGCGCCTCTATCCGAAGAACGGTTTCATGGCGCACCTGATCGGCTATGTCGGCGAAGTGACCGACGACATGCTGAACGAGCCGCAGTTTGAACTGTATAGTCCGGGGGATGTGGTTGGAGTGTCGGGAGTCGAGCGGCAATACAACAACGCGTTGATGGGAACGAATGGAGCGCGGCGAGCATTAGTGAACAGCCATGGCCGCGAGGTCGGTCTGCTCGGAGAAACGGAAGCGATTCCGGGAAAGCAGTTAAAGCTCACGGTCGACATCGATTTGCAGGTGGCGGCGGAAGAAGCGCTCGACGGGAAAAATGGCGCCATCGTCGCAATGGATCCCCACACCGGAGAAATTCTCGCAATGGTGAGCCGTCCGACGTTTGACCCCAACGATTTTGCGGTACGGGTGTCGCGTGACGAGTGGAACAAACTGGTGACCGATCCCGACAAGCCGCTGCTGAACAAGGCGATTCAGGCGCAGTTGGCGCCGGGTTCCACGTTCAAAATCATCATGGCAGTCGCCGGATGGCAGGAGGGGATTGCGCAGGACCTGCATGTGAACTGCACCGGTGGCGCGGAGTTTTACGGACGCCGCTTCGGCTGCTGGGTCAAGGGTGGGCATGGTCCAGTCGGTTTGGAAAAGGCCATTTACCAGTCCTGCGATGTGTTCTTTTATACCCTGGCGGAAAAGCTCGGTATTGAGCGCATCGCGAAGTACGCCACGGCGTTTGGTTTGGGACAGAAGACCGGAATCGATTTGCCGAATGAAGTCAGCGGCGTGATGCCGTCGGAAGAATGGAAGATCAAGAACTTCAAGCAGAAGTGGTTTGCCGGAGAAACCATTTCCGTCGGGATTGGTCAGGGCGCGGTTGCGCTCACTCCTGTGCAACTGTTACGGGCGATCTCCGCAATTTCGATGGGCGGACGCATGGTGGTGCCGCACGTGGTCGACCCACAGAATCTTCCCAGCGGCTATGTAGAGGCGGAACACGTCACCGAAACCAAGACCGTCCCCATCGATCCGAACGGATGGACATTTATTACCGATGCGATGTCGCGAGTTCTGCTTCCCGAGGGCACTGCTCCATCGGCGCATGTTCCTGGCGTGGATATTGCGGGCAAAACCGGATCGGCGCAGATCGTCTCGCTGGCGACGCGCGCCAGATTTAAGAACAGCGATGCGCTGGCGCAAAATGGGTGGTTCGTAGGATTCACGCCGAGGCGAAATCCTGACATCGTGGTCTGCGTACTATTCGAAGGCGGCGAGCACGGGAAACTCGCGGCGCGCATTGCCACGCAAGTGCTGAAGGCATATGTAGACAAACAGCGACGGCTGCCACAGAAGATGGCGGAGAAACCGAAGGGTGACGACAAAGTGGATGTCGGCGCTCTATGGACCGCTCCTGAAGGCGACAGACTGGAAGGCGGAAGCTTCGCCCTGGAGTTGCCGAAGAAGCCTTCCTCTTGGGCTACCGCGGCACCCGGACTCGTTAGCGCCGAATACCTGGCGCCCATTGCCGGGAAGGTTCAATGAAGAGGTAGAGGCAAACGCATGAGCCGTTACGTTTCATTCCGCGATTTTGACTGGCTGTTGCTGATCTTCGTGCTGATGATCTGCGGGCTCGGAGTCATGGAGATTCGAAGTGCGACCATGCACACCAAGTTTGCCGGGTCGTACGCAAAGCAGATTTATTGGGTGCTGGCCGGGGTCGGCATGATGTTTCTCATTAGCCTGGTGAATTATCAGCTCTTGCTGGACAGAATCCACTGGTTCTACATCGCGGCGATTGCTTCGCTCATGGGAGTGATCGTGTTCGGGCAGAAGTATCTTGGTGCCAGGCGATGGATTAAGATGCCCGGTGGGAACCATTTCCAGCCTTCGGAATGGGTCAAGCTGATTTTGATACTCGCCGTGGCTAAGTATTTTGCCGATCTGCGGCACCGGGAGCTTTCGTGGCCGGATTTCATGAAGGCCGGTGCGATTGTCGCGATCCCGATGTTGATGGTGCTGGCGCAGCCCGACCTGGGCACCGCGCTCACGTATATTCCGATCGCAATCATGGGAGTTTTTCTGGGCGGGATGCAGTGGAGGCAAGGTTTAGCCGTGGCGCTGCTCGCCGCGGTGGGGGTGGCGGCGGTATTCTTTGTTCCGCGGGTACACATCCTGAAGTCTTACCAGAAGCAGCGGCTTACCAGTTTTATGGAGCCGGAGGACGATCCGCAGGGATCGGGGTACCAAGTTGAGCAATCCAAGATTGCGGTTGGTTCGGGAGGGCTATGGGGCGGAAAAGGCTCGCAAACACATGGTGCTTTCCTGCCAGTTCCGCAAACGGACTTCATTTTTGCCGCATTTTCCGAAGAGCATGGTTTCGTCGGCGCACTCGGGGTTCTACTGTTATACTTCATTGTGCTGATGCGCTTGACGCAGAATGCGCAAACGGCGCCTGACCGCGCTGGCACGTTCGTGGTAATGGGTGTGGTGGCTGTGCTTAGCTTCCATATTCTGGTCAACGTCGGCATGGTGGTCGGCTTTATGCCGGTTACCGGAATACCTCTGCCGCTGATGAGTTACGGTGGATCTTCCGTTTTGTTCATGTTCCTGGCGCTGGGGATGGTAATGAATGTCCGTATGCGCCGGTTTGTAAATTAGCTGGGTTTACTGGCAGTCGCCAGCCAGTTAAAGGTTCATGAGTTTGAACTGGGGAGTTGGAACCAGGGAATTGAATCAGTTTTGAACACGGCAGGATGCAGTTGCTGCGCCCTAATTGGCGCAGCCCCAAAAATATCGATCGCCCTCGCGTAAAGAGGGCACTTCACCGGTCAGTCGAGCAGTCGAAGGCCGGGCAGGATTAAAGCAATCACGCTGCTGGCAGGGAAACGGCCCCCCGACCGGAAACGGTCTGAGAGTGCGGTCACAAACCCGGCAGCCGAAAGCGAATAGTGCAAAAGAAGCCCAAGCTTGTGCAGCGGAATGGTCTGGAAGCAAACGATCCAGGTCTTCCCGTCCCCGTATTGGGGCAGCATCGCAACGCTCGATCCTCCCGTTTGTCTTCCCGCTTTGCCCCGGTGAATCCCGAGCGACGTTAAGTTCGTCGCAGCGGGACCGGAGTGTCCATGAATAAAGAGTTGTTTGTATCTTCCACGCCTCACGAAACCAAGGTGGGACTGGTGGAAGATGATCTGCTCGCGGAAATCTACCTCGAGCGCGAAAACGAATATACCCTCGCAGGGTCCATATACAAAGGGCGTGTAACCCGCGTGCTTCCCGGCATGCAGTCGGCTTTTGTCGACATTGGCCTGGAGCGCGATGCCTTCCTGTATGTCTCCGACTTTATGGAGTTGGAAGAGCATGACGAGGATGTAACCGACGTTGTTCCAGCGGGCCGCGGCGTACAGGATTTGCGGTCACCAATCCCTTCCTCAGACAAAGCAGCGTCGGATTTGGGTGCGAGCGAAGGCGCTGAGCGTTTCGAATCCGGCAACGGCCAGGATTCCGAAGCTGGCGAGGAACATATGCCCAGCCAGACTTCACCGGCATCCGAGGTTGGGTCTGGAATTTCCGGGGAAAAGGATTCTCCGGAGCGAGAGCGCGGATGGCGCGGCCGCCGTCGGCGTCGAGGGGGCCGGCGCGATGGGCGAGGCGAAGGACGGGACCGGGTTGCGGAGCCACGCGTGGCAGCTCCAGTAGTTGAGGACGTCCCTTCGGTACCGGTTCCGGTGTCGCGTCCTGTAGAACCTCGGAGACCGCAGCAGTTTGGTCCACCTGCGGGATATCAGCCCATGATCCTCCCGGGAGAATCGATTTCCAAATATCGTGGAATGGCGCAGCCACTTGCTGTGCCGGAGCGTCCTGCGCGGGAGCAGCGCTGGATCGAGCAAGCGTCTAAGCCGCAAGCCGAGTCTGCCACGCCGCTTGCCGTCAGTTTTCCTGAAGACGAACCGGTTTTTTCCACCTCTTCCACAGTAGCGCCGGACTCAGTGCAGGAGGAAAGGCCGCACGAAGAAGCGCAGCATGAAGATGAAGAAGCGTGGCATGCACAATCACATCTTGAATACGTAGAGACAATCGAACCGCAGCCCTTGCAGGAAGAGCCGGTAGAGTCCGCCGGAACTACAGTCGACTGGAATCGCGAGTTTCGGCAACGTGATTCAGCCGCGGCTAGTGCGCCAGCGGTTGCTCCAGAGCCGGCGGGGTATGTAACAAAAGAAAGACAAGAGCGACGAGTAGAGGAAGTTTCCGAGATTTCCGATCAGGACGTGACCGCAGCCACAGAACAGGTTGTCGCCTTCGCGTCAGCGGGAACATTCGAAGAAGAGACGATTGACGAAGAAGAAGCGGACGCAGTCCGCTACGAACAATCGTCGGATGAAGGCTACGACGAATTTGAAGAGGAGACGCAAGCCGCCGGCCAGCATGGTTCTGGCCTGGGTAATTCGGAAACTTTGCCGCGAGTACTTTCCGAGGTTCGCGAGACCGTGGACGAAATCCACATGTCGTCGTTAGCCGAATCCGGGGTAGCTCCCCTCGAGGGGACGACGGCCGAAGGCGAAGAGGATCCGGAAGAGGCGGAACTCGAAGAAGCGCAAGCCAAAGCTGAAGCATTACTCGACGCGGAAGCGGGCGGAACCGGAGTAGTCGATGCGCGAGCGGAGGTCCGCGCCCCATCGGGCACGGCGGGCTACACGCAGCGTGCGCCTCGTCCCCGTCCCGGGTATGACCGTAGGAGCGGAGGCAGGAGGCCGGGTGGACGTCGCTTCCCACGTCGTGAAGCGCAGGAGGTTCCGAAGATCAGCGATTTGCTGAAAGAAGGACAAGAAATCCTGGTGCAGATCGCCAAGGAACCGATCGGCAAGAAGGGCGCGCGCATCACCAGCCACATCGCTTTGCCTGGACGCTTTTTGGTCTACATGCCGACGGTGAATCATACGGGCGTTTCGCGCAAGATCGCCTCCGACGAGGAGCGGCAGCGCCTTAAGCGCATCGTGATGAGCGAGCGCGAAAACGGTCACGGAGGCTTCATCGTTCGAACCGCCGCGCAAAGTGCCAGTGAAGAGGAGTTGCGCGCCGATATTCGTTTTCTGAAAGGACTATGGAACGACATCAAGACCCGCGCCGAAGCGTCGAAGCCGCCCGCGCTGATCTATCACGATCTCAACGTGGTCGAGCGCGTTCTCCGCGATCAAGTCACCTCGGATTTTTCCGTCATCTGGGTCGATACCGAGCCCGAATATGAACGCATCCTTCGATTCTTCAATCGCTTTCAGCCTGGGCTCGTCAAGCGGGTGAAGCTCTATACCAAAGAGACTCCGCTGTTCGAGCAGTTCGGTTTGGCCGAGGAGATGAACAAGGCGCTGAAGTCAAAAGTGTGGTTGAAGAGTGGCGGGTACATCGTCATCAACCAGACCGAAGCTCTGGTCGCGATCGACATCAACACAGGCAAGTACGTGGGCAAGACTTCGCGACTCGAAGACACCATCGTCAAAACCAATGTGGATGCGATCAAGGAGATCGTGCGGCAGGTTCGCCTCCGCGATCTGGGCGGCATCATCATCATCGATTTCATCGATATGGATGAGCGCCGCAACCGCCAGCGCGTGATGCAGGCTCTGGAAGAAGAGCTGCGCCACGACCGAGCGCCGTCGAAGGTGCTGCAGTTCAACGATTTCGGATTGGTCGCCATCACTCGCAAGCGGGTAAAACAATCGCTCGAGCGCACCATCGGCGCGCCTTGTCCTTATTGCCAATCCACTGGCTACGTAAAGTCGCTGACCACGGTGGCCAACGAAATCTACGTGGAGATGCGCAAGATGGCCAAACATCTCGAGCAGGAAGATGTTATGTTGCGCGTGCATCCCGATGTTGCGAAGGAACTGAAGGGAAATAACGGCCGTTTGTTGAATGAAATGGAAGAACTCACCAAGCGGACGATCATCGTGAAAAGCGATCCGGCGTTGCATCAAGAGCAGTTCGATATCAACTAGGACGCTCGTACGACTTGTATACAAGGGGCACGGCGTCGGCTGTGCCCTTTGCTACGTCAGTGGCGGACGCCGTACGGCAAGTTCAACGTTGTGTGTTTATGAGATCCCCCAGGGAGCGCGCCTTTGCGGTTGCAACAAGGCAGTTGCGCGATCCGAGCGGCGAGTGAGGCGGAAGTTTTCCGCCTCCCATTGGAGCACTTCATGCGTGCGGACGGCTATGCAGCCAAGCATCAGCGTCTCGACGATAGGCGACTCGTAAGCATAATTTGCGCGAGCCGGAGGACCACCCTGACACGCACGCACCCACTCCAGGAAATGGGCCGCGTTGGCGCTGCTGGCGCTGCCTCCGAGTTCGGGCCTTTGCGGGTGAAAGGGTTCGTCCTTTTTCACAATCGGCCCGAACGGCATGGTCATCTTTCCGGCCTTCGAGAACAGACGCGGATTCTGTCCCATGTAGGCGGTCATCAATTTGCCGTCATCTCCTGTATAGATCACGCCTTCACCATTGGTGCCCATGGGCTCACCGTCGGGTAAATCCACGGGCCGTCTCGGTTCGATGCCACCGTCATACCAATTCAAATCGAGCTCTGGGCGGCTGGATGTCTTGGCAAAGTTGAAATGAACGGACGAAGCTACGGGATAACACTCCGGAAACAAGTCGGTCGTGCTGGCCTCAATGCGGTTCGCCGCTTGCAGTTCGACCGCGCGAGAGATCGTATCGAAACCGTACTCGCCCATGTCTCCGAGCGCACCACAGCCGAAGTCATACCAGGCTCGCCACACAAACGGCAGGTAACTCTTGCTGAAGGGGCGCATCGGCGCAGGCCCAAGCCACATATCCCAGTTGAACCCATCTGGAATCGGATCCGCTTGGGTTGGAGTGGGAAGTCCTTGTTTCCAAAATGCGGAGGCCCGCTTCGTCCAAATGTCGATGGATCGCACGGGACCGATGAGGCCCTTACCCAGCAAATCGTGAACCTGCATCGACGCTTCGGAATTCGAGTTGAAGATAGAGACTTGTGTCGCACGTCCAGTCTCTTTCGCAACTCGAACCATCTCGCGGCACTCCCAAACGCTGTGAGCCATGGGTTTCTGGCTGTAAACATGTTTTCCCGCGCGCATGGCTGCAATGGCAATGGGGGCGTGCCAGTGATCGGGCGTGCTCACGATCACGGCGTCGAGATCTTTTTCTTTCGCAAGAAGTTCGCGAAAATCTTCATATGCCGTGCAGCCGTTGTAGGCTGACGTCCCGTGCTCCTTCGCATAAAACGCGTTCACAATGCCTTGTGCAACCTCACGTCCCGCGGTGGGGCCGGGCAATGTTGCGCCCCAGGAGGAATCCTGCAAGACCATTCGAACCTTGTTCTTCAGTTCATCGGGACCCCAATCCAAATAGTCGCTGCTTCCGCGGTTCACGTCGCACACCGTTACCACTTGGATTTCCGAGAGCCGCAGCACATCCAACAGGACGCGCAAGCCTTGCGAGCCCACGCCAATGCACCCAACGGTGAGTTTGTCATTCGCTCCGATCCGCGGCGCAGTCAGGCCAGGTCGACTTAGGCGAGATTTGCCCAAGCTAGATCGACTGAGAGAGAGTGTGGCTGCCGCCAGTCCAAGGCCCTGAATCAGTTCGCGGCGGTTCATGTGGCCCTCGCACGGTACCGATGGAAACAGTCCGACTCTCTGCTGAGGAGAGTGAATGGAAATCTGCTCATGGCATGCAGCTTAACCCAGAGCCGGACTTTTTGTCTCGCCGGTCATTGGATAGCCGGGCATGGAACGCTTTACTAATTGCAGGCGATCAGAAGATCTTTGCAGGCAGGAGAACGACCACCACGAGGCCGTGTAGAACTTAGAAGTGGCGCGAAGACCCTGAAAAAAACTAGCTCCCCGGTTGCGCCAGAACTTTCACCGCCACATCGGAACGGTCGCCTAACTTCTGCACCGCACCCTGGATGGCTTTGGCGGATGCTTCGTCCTCGCTGTTGGCGGCCAATTTCGCGACGTTTTCCGCGTCCTCGACGGTGCTGGTCGCAATGTCCAGCAGCACGACAAGCGCATCGGCATGAAGTTTCCACAGCGAAGACATGCTATGGGTGCGTTTTACCTCCTCAAGTTCCGTGTTGATGCGCGCAATGCAGGACACCAGCCGAATCAGCGTACGCGCAACGTCGGCGCGAAGGCTTTTCTCATCAAGGAAACTTGCATTGTATGCTTCAGCCTCCGGCGCGGTCAGCGTCAGATTAAAGAACCGCATGGGTACGACCTGGCGATACTTGGGATCGGCTACGCGCACGAAGACCCTTATCGATTCTTCCACGCGACGCAATTTGCCTTCTTCCGCTGAAGTTTGTTGCGCTGTGATGGCTGGCGGATGAAATATGGAATTTTCAACCGGTACGTCGGCGGCGATGCGCGCGCGCTTTGTAGCTGCCGCGGCTCCGCTGTTTGCGTTTACTCTGCCGCCAACGCCGGGCGCGAGCAACGACTTGCGAATCGGCGGCCGCCGGTCAAGTTCTTTTTTCAGATTCGAGACGCGACGGAATTTCTCCAGCGCACTGCCATAATCGGCCTGGAACATCTGTGTCTGGTCGATCGCCGCCACATGTTCTACCGTAACTTCCACCCCATCGACCGTGCTTAGAATGCTCCCGCCCATCTCGTCCAGGGCCTGGGCGAACTGTTTGACCTCAGCCAAAGCCTTGCTGAAGAGTTCGTCAAATCGCGCGCCGAATGCGGCGTTGTGCGCGGCAACCGTCGCCAGCACTCCAGGATGATAAAAAGAAGAATCCAGCCAGCGCTTCAAGTCGCGAACACGTGAAACGATTTCCGAGTCCATGAGCGAATTGAAATTGCGATAGCGAAGGATTTCTTCGCGCAAGGGATCGAAGTTTCGCAGTAACTGCACGTGCTCTTCCGGAAGCGAGGGAACATCGGTATCGGCGAGAATCTCGATCAAGGCGATTTCGAAGGGCGAAAGCGGAAGCGCTCCATCCAACCCATAACCCTGCTGCTGCCATTGGCCGTGAACGCGAGGGTGACGATAAAGAAAAGTGGTAATCAGGTCAGTCTTGTCGCGATTGATGTCACTCGGCTCGCGGCGGCGGACAAAATAACGAAGTAAAGCCTCGGCGACTTCGGAATCGGTGTCTGGGGTAAGCGCCTGCCGCAACATTGCCGGCGTTACCGCCATGTCAAGGACATGCAGCCAGCGATAGAGGCGGGACAGTGTTTCCGCGAGATCGCCTTCTGCGTGGCGAAGCGCGAGCTCGTCCAATCCAAACGGTAGCGGAACCTCTTCATCCATGAGGTCACGCAGCAGCTTCTGGTAGAAGCCCTGAACAGTGGCCAGAATGCCTAACTCGAATTTAAGATCCTCGGCCAAGAAACGCTCCCGCAGGCGTATGTTTCCCTCATCGAAGGAACTTCGCCAATGCTTTTCCAGTAAAAACCATAGTCACACCTCGCACAAGTTACTAGCGGAGCGACACTATTTATCGGGGTTTACGGATGCCGAAGGACCATGAACTTCAGGGTGCGTGAAGGATTTAGAACACCACAATTTAGAACACCACAGTTTTGTTGCCGTAAAGGAGGACGCGGTTTTCCACATGCCAGCGAACCGCGCGTGAGAGAACGACTTTTTCCAGGTCGCGGCCTTTGCGGATGAGATCTTCGACCGTATCCCGATGGGAGACACGGACCACATCCTGCTCGATGATGGGGCCATCGTCGAGGACTTCGGTGACATAGTGGCTGGTTGCGCCAATCAACTTCACGCCGCGAGTGAACGCTTGGTGATAGGGACGGGCGCCGATGAAGGCAGGCAAAAAAGAGTGATGGATATTGATGATGCGCTGCGGATAACGATTGACGAAATCGTTCGAGAGAACCTGCATGTAGCGGGCGAGGACCAGGAAATCGGCCTGGTGGACTTGGATCAGCGAGTGAATTTGCGCTTCGGACTCGCGCTTGTTGTCTCTTGTGGTGGAGACGACAACGTAAGGGATCTTGTAGAAGTCGGCGATGGGCTGGTTATCGGGATGGTTCGAAATGATCAGGGGGATGTCACAAGAGAGTTCGCCGCTTTGATGCCGATAGAGGAGATCGACGAGACAGTGATCGTATTTTGAAACCAGAATAATCATTCGCGGACGGTGCGAGGACTGCGCCAGCCGCCAGTTCATGCGAAATTTGTCGGCGATGGGCGAGAAATGTTTGCTGAAGTCGGTGAGATGTTTATCCGTGAGATCGAGGTCGAAATCTTTGGGATCGAACTCGACACGCATCAGGAAGAGTCCGGATTCTTCGTCGGCGTGTTCATCGGCGTGCAGGATGTTGCCGCCGTGGCGATAGACAAAGTCGGCGATGGTGGCGACTTCACCCTTGGCGTCAGGGCAACTAACCAGCAGAATGGCGGAGTTCTTCATGGGCTGGGAGGAAGCGCGGTCAGCGGCCTTTCTTGCGTTCGTTCTCTGCGATTCGTGCCTTCATTAGCTTCTTCACGAGAGTGGCCGGTATGGGCTTATTGGGTGCGAAGCGGATGGTGCCTTTCGAGGTTTGGAAGTTCTTGAGTTCGTTCTTGAACTCTACGGTCGGCCCCGCGCCAGGGAAGAGGCTGCAATGATCCGAGAACGCGGCGTAAGCCGCGAGCATTCCTTTGTATTTGAACGTCGGGATGCCGTAACTGATGCCCTCGATCGCTTCGGGTGGCGCGACGGACCGAATGGCCGCGCGAACTGTCTTCAAGGTGGTGCGGGCGGGTTCGGAGATTTCCGCAAGATACTCGTCCACACTGTCGGCGCCGGTCTTGAGTTTCCTGACCGAACCGGGGTCGCCTGATTTCGTTTTCTTCATGATCTCGCCTGCCTCAGCTTCGCCGGGGGAATTGCGGCCTGAGACGGTCAAGTGTACATTGAGAGCCGGTCGAGGGGGAACGTCCGGGACGGATGGTTTTTCGGAGGTCTGTAATGAATTATCGGGGCCTTTGCGTTGCTTCTTTCATCCTGCTGATCGTCATCGCTGGCTGTGGTAGTGGTGGCGGTTACAATGTCAATAACGTAACTGTAATTGTTTCGCCCGCAGCCGCCACCATCCCTGTAGGCGGCCAGGTGACGCTACAGGCTACGGTTAATGGACTGTGCTCAGGATGCGTCAGTAGCATCGATCTTTGGTCCGTCGCGGAGCATGATGGTGGTGTTCCAGACTCGGGCTGCGACTGGTATACCACTCCGCCTTCCGGGCCATGCCCAGGCGGTACGATTCAGGAAACCGCGGGCGCTCTTAGTAATACCCTGACGGTGACGTATTTTGCCCCAAGCACCCCGGGCACGTACCACGTTGTCGCCGGATGGTCAGCCGGCCTTGGTGCTCCAGTTACCCAGAATGGGACGTCAGTCATCACTGTGAGCCCCTGAGTTCGAGCTTCACGAATTTAAGGACCGGTTATTCGTGTTGGTTGGCGACAGGTTTAGACGCGCCCCGAGCTTTCCCTCGCACACTCTCGCACCGGCTGCCCGGAATTCCGTTATTAGGCCTACCAAGTGGACCTTCTCTTGCGCTCAGGGGTCAGCGCTTCAGATGTTTCAGAATCTCTTTCGCGGCATTCGCGCCCGAGCCTCCCGTCAAGCCTGCGCCGGGATGCGTGCCGCTCCCGCATAAATATAAGTTATCAATTGGCGTGCGGTAGCGCGCCCAGTCGAGCAGCGGACGCATGGTGAAGAACTGGTCGAGAGCGAGATCGCCGTGGAAAATCTGACCGCCTGTTAATCCGTAGATTTCTTCCAAGTCGCGCGGGGTGATGATTTGGTGATGCAGGATCAACCCTGGCAGGCCTGGGGCGTATTGCGCGAGCGTTTGCACCACGGTTTGGCCGAGTGCACTGCGCTGACTTTCCCAGTCGCCCTTGAGTTTGTAGGGAGCGTACTGCATGTAGATCGACATCACGTGTTTGCCTTCGGGGGCGAGCGTGGGATCGGTCAGTGAAGGGATGGCAACTTCGAGATAGGGCTGGCGTGAGAAGTTGCCGTACTTCGATTCGTCAAAAGCGCGCTCGAGATAATCGATCTCAGGTCCAATGTGAATGCGGCCTTTGAGTGCGTCACCATTTCCATTCTTCAGCGCTGTGAAGTTTGGCAATCCTGAGAGCGCCAGGTTAACTTTCGCGACCGTGCCATTGCCACGAAAGTTCTGCAACTTCTGCACGAAATCCGGGGAAAGATTTGTAGGATCGGTCAGCTTGAGCAGCGTGCGTTTAGGATCGGCGTTCGAGATCACAGCCCGCGCCGCGATTTCTTCGCCGGTGCCAAGCAGCACTCCAGTAGCGGCGCCGTTTTTCACGCGAATCTCAATGACGTCAGCTCCGGTCCGAATCTCGACGCCGTTTGCCATCGCAGCGGAAGCCATCGCTTGCGTAACGGCACCCATTCCGCCAGCCGCGAAAAATGCGGAACCAGTGGGATGAGGATCGCCGGCAGCGCGGATGAGCAATTGCAGCGCGCTTCCTGCCGACCATGGACCTAGAAAAGTTCCGAAGATTCCACGGGCCGCGATAACCGCGCGTAACAATTCGGTTTCGAAATATTCCGCGACCAGATCGGCGACCGCCATTGGCCCCCACCGCAACACGCGATAGAGATCCCGCTTGCCAAGATTGCGGAGCGCGCGGCCGGTTTTGAGCATGCTCCAAAGATCGCCCCTGCTGGGATGGTCGATATCCGGTGGTGTAGTGGCAAGCGCCTCTGCGATTACTTTGCTGATCTTTGCGAGCGATTGCTGAAATTCGGGATACTTCGTGGCGTCTTTCTGAGAGAAAGCGGCGATTGCCTGCGCAGACTTTTTTTCATCCTGATACAGAGAAAGCGCTCGGCCATCGGGAGTGAGCGCCGTAACACAGGTTTCCGGCGTGATGAACTTCAGTCCGTGCTTTTCAAGCTGCATGTCCCGGACAATATCCGGGCGGATCGGGCCGGCGGTATGCGCCAGAGTCGAGCAGCGAAACCCTGGGTGAAACTCATCGGTGATCGCCGAACCTCCAACCTGCAATCGACGCTCGAGCACGAGCGGCCTGAATCCCGCTTTCGCCAGATAGAACGCGGTGACCAGTCCGTTGTGGCCGCCACCGATGATGATAATGTCGCGCTTCATCTCGGGCATCTAGGCGGCTCCCTTATCTTTCAGAATTTCCAAAGCGGCTAGCCTCCCCGGCGCGCCCATGATGCCTCCGCCTGGATGCGTGGCCGATCCGCACATGTAAAGATTCTGAATCGGTGTGCGGAAGCGCGCATAGCCCGGCGCGGGACGCAGGAAGAAAAGCTGCTCCAATGAGAGTTCGCCCTGAAAAATATTTCCTTCGCTTAGTCCCCACTCGCGTTCGAGATCGAGCGGAGTAATGACCTGGCGGTGAAGAATGATGTCTTTAATGTTGGGCGCGTATTCGGCGATGGTGTTGACGACCGTGTCACCGAAGGCTTCTTTCTGATCATCCCAGTTCAAGCCCGCCCGAAGTTTGTACGGCGCGTACTGCACAAAGCAGGAGAGTACATGCTTGCCCGGCGGCGCGACTGAGGGGTCGGTGAGCGACGGGATCACCATGTCGATATATGGCTTACGAGAAAAATTCCCATACTTGGCATCGTCGTAGGCGCGCTCCATGTATTCGACGGAGGGAGAAATCGAAATTGCGCCGCGCAGGTGTGCGCCGGGTCCGGGCATGCACTTAAAGTTTGGCAGCCCATCGAGCGCCATGTTTACTTTTCCTGAAGAGCCTCGGTATTTGAAGCGGTTGATATCTTCGAGAAAGTCCGCGGGAAGATGCTCGGCTTCAATGAACTTGTTGAAGGTGAGGCGGGGATCGACGCTGGAAGAAATGGTCTCAGCATAGATTTCATCACCATTGGCGAGCACAACGCCTTTGGCTTTGCCGTCTTTGACAATGATCTTTGCGATGGCGGCCTGGGTGCGAATTTCGACGCCAGCTTCTCGGGCCGCATCGCCGATCGCGTTCGAAATTGCGCCGGTGCCGCCGCGCGCAAATCCCCAGGCGCGGAATGCTCCGTCGATTTCTCCCATGTAGTGGTGGAGAAGAACGTAAGCGGTTCCCGGCGAGCGCACGCCGAGAAATGTGCCGATGATGCCAGAGGCGGACATCGTGGCTTTGAGAACGTCGGTTTCGAACCACTGATCCAGAAAATCAATGGCGCTCATGGTCATGAGCTGGACCTGGTTGTACTTGTCGTTGCTCGACATGCCCTGGAAGCGGCGTCCGATGAAGAGCAGCTTCATCAGTTCGCGCGGGTTCAGCGTGTTGGGGTCGGGCGGGACCACGCTGAGAATTGGCTTCACGAATCGGCACATGGCTTGCATGGCTTTACCGAATTCGTCATAGGCCTCGGCGTCGACGCGGGAGTGGCGGGCGATCTCGCGATGAGTTTTGCCATGGTCGTTCACGCGCCAAAGATAATCGCCGCTGGGCATGGGCGTGAACGTGCCGTCGAGCGGAAGAATTTCCAGGCCGTGACGCGGGAGATCGAGATCGCGAATAATTTCCGGACGCAGCAGCGATACTACGTAAGAGCACACCGAAAACTTGAAGCCGGGAAAGACTTCTTCAGTGCAGGCGGCGCCGCCGAGAATGTGACGGCGTTCGAGCACCAGAACTTTCTTTCCGGCGCGGGCCAGGTAAGCGGCGTTGACCAGGCCGTTGTGGCCGCCGCCGATTACGATTACGTCGTATGAATTAGCCATTAGCTTCTAGCTCCTAGCTTGAATACGTGGATTTCAGGAAACGCAATGATACTCGCGAAGAAATGGTGTGGAGAGCGGGATTAGAGCCCGCTAGGAAGAACGGTCCATTGGAGAAGGCGTCGCATCGGCGATTTATTGTAGCAGAGTAAAATGCTTTCTCCGGTCTAAAATCTTCCTACAGCGGAGGGAACATGGCTACGATTCTCCAGAGGATTTGCTGGAACACCGAGTCGTGGACAAAGCCTAGCGGCGCAACGGTGGATAGCGGAAATCCCGGGCGGGTCGGTTTTGGAAATGAGGAATGGAACTTCTGCCGACGAGACGCCTTCGATGGCAACATTTACGGCTGGCTCTATTGGAAAGGAAAAGGCTTCGAAAATAAACATTTCCAGATTTTATTTTGGACAATTTCGCCACTGAAAGAATGGCTCTTGGTCGGGGCATACCGCAACGCCACGGTCGCTACGGAAGACGAGGTTCGGGATCTGGGCGGGTTCTTCAAGAAAAAGGGGATTACCGCGCGTCGGTCCCAGGAGGTATTGGATGCGGTTAAGGGAATCGTCCAGAAGGAAAACCGGCCGCGGCCTGCGGGCGCGGAGCACTTACGATTCAAATGCCCGTTAACCGAGCTGGAGGTCTTCGAACCATATATCAATTACTCGGCGCTACCGAGGAAATTTCAGCGCGACAACGCTCGATTTAAGAACCCGGCGATTCTCAAAACTCCACTCGACGAAATTCTGAATGCCGTTGTTAAAAGACGCCGTCGCGATCCTGACTATGGTGCGTTGGGTCTACTCGAGGAGGCTTACCAGCGTGCAACGCCTGCGAGCATCAAGATCATCAGACCGTTGCATAAGGAATTATCCAACAAGTTCGTCCGCTGGCTTCGTAAGACTGGATGTAAAGTGCTTGGACAGGAGAAAGAACGCGTCGACGTTGAGTTTCAGGACGGCGCAAGTCTATGTCGAGCGGAGCTAAAAGTCTGTTACGGCATGACGACGCGGTTCGCAGTCCGCGAGGCTCTAGGACAGCTTCTCGAATACAACTATTACGGTCGGCGGTCTCCCGCTGACCGCTGGATCATCGTGTTGGATATGCCTCCAACACCTGCAGACGTTGCATTCGTGCGAACCCTCACCAAGAAGAAAGGGTTGCCATTGTCACTGTGCTGGCCCTCGGGCAATGCCTTTGTGAGTGACTGATTGGAGGACGGGCATTCCATGGTTGCCCATCCAGCGCGCCTCTGCATATAATCCGGCTGCGAACGAATTTTTTCAGCGAGGCCACTCCTTTGCCAATTGGAACCGCGTTTCACGAACGAACATTTCCGCTTTGCGAGAGCCTGAATTACCGCGAGTGGTCGGGATATTACACGGTCAGCGTGTACGAGGTGCATCACGAGCACGAGTACAACGCGATCCGCAATGCGGCGGCGCTGATCGATATTTCTCCACTGTACAAGTATTTGGTTACCGGGAAAGACGCGACCCGGCTGGTGAACCGTATCATCACGCGCGATATTAATAAGGTGAAAGTGGGGCAGGTGATTTATTGCTGCTGGTGCGACGAAGAAGGCAAGGTCATCGACGACGGCACGATTTCACGGCTTGGGGAGAACGTTTATCGCTGGACGGCTGCGGACCCTAGCCTGCGCTGGTTCCGGCAAAACGGCCTGAACATGGATGTTCAAATCGAGGACATTTCAGAGAAAGTGGCCGCCCTTGCTCTTCAGGGGCCGACTTCGGCGAAGTTGCTCAAGTCCGTGGCCGATGCCGACGTCGCGAACCTGAAATATTTCCGCGTCACCCACGGGAAGATTGCGGGCGTTCCCGTCGATATTTCCCGCACCGGATACACCGGCGATCTCGGCTACGAGATCTGGGTTCCCCTTCGCGAAACAAACGATGCGGTGAAAGTTTGGGACGCCCTGGCGGAAAAGGGCCGCCAGTTCGATCTTCATGCAGCCGGGATGTTGGCGCTGGATGTGGCGCGGGTTGAGGCTGGGTTGCTGTTAATCGAAGTGGATTACACGAGTTCGAAAAAAGCGTTGATTCCGTCGCAAAAGTTTTCGCCGTACGAATTGGGCTTTGCGAAGATGGTGCATCTTGAAAAAGAGAACTTTATTGGCAAACGAGCGCTGGAGCAGGATGCGAAGAATGGCGTAGCGCGGCAACTGGTCGGCATTGAGGTCGATTGGACCGATGTGGAGGAGCTTTACGAGCGTTATGGACTCACGCCAGCCGCGCCAAGTCAGGCTTCCCGCGTGGCCGTTCCTCTCTATTCGGGAGAAAAGCAGGTTGGTAAAGCGACAACTACCAGTTGGTCGCCGATCCTGAAAAAGTTGATCGCGCTGGGCAGCGTGCAAACTGAGCATTCAAAGCTGGGGACGGAGTTGCAAATGGAAGTAACCATCGAGGCGGTTCGATTGAAGATGAATGTGAAAGTAACCGCGTTGCCATTCTTCAATCCCTCGCGGAAGACGGCCACTCCCGTCTAGAGTATGCGAATTTATTTCGGGATATAGTCGTCGAGCAACGGGACCACCGAAGCTGTGAATGGGCTTAATCTTTTCTCAGCGGCGTTCACCGTTTCGCCGGGAAGCATGTCGGTCGTGATTCTGACTAATGCGCCGTCGCTGCGGTTCATTCTTATCGCATCCCTGACCAGGTAATATTTGGCCCAGTACTCGCTCGCCACGCCGCGGTCATGGGCCCAATACCAATAAAGCACCAGCTTGCGCGCGCCGGCTTTCGAGATCACGTAGCGATTAATGGGGAACGGCGCATGCCCCGGCATCGCCAGCATTACTACGTCATTCCTTTCGGGAGTCCAACCCGCGCCTGGCAGGCAGTGCTTGGGTGAGTGAATGGTGTCGCCGCTGCGCTGGCTGGGAAAATACGCCATGAATAAATCGACGTAGTCTAAATCGCTGTTCGTATTCTGATAGCCGCGCGCCAGGAAGTCTCCTGGACCTAAAACTTCGAGAGTATCTTTATCCAGCGGGATGTCCTCACCGGTCCAGGCACCGAGTTGAGCGGGAAACGAAGAGAGCGGAAGGCTGGATGGAATGGATTCGGTGCGTCCGCGGGCTTGCAGCAGAACCGCCGTAATGATGATCAATCCCGCTGCCAGAATAAAGCGCCAGCTGCCCAAGCGCTTCATGCGTGGCCTTTCGCAGGCCAAACAATTCGTATCACCCTGTGTAGAAAATACAGCATGGCGAGCGATGCCACGAACATGAGCCAGCCCTGAAACTCATGAAAAAACCCCTGCGCTTTATCCGGATCCCAGTATTGCACCAGCAGGCCGGTCCCCACCACGCGCAGGCTATTGGCCGCCACCGCGATTGGCAGAGCGGCCAGAGCCAGCACAACTCTGATCCAGGTTTTCCGCTCCATTAAATACCCATAGATCACGGCGAGTGTAGCGAGCGACATCAGCGACCGAATGCCGCTGCAAGCGTCGGCAACTTCCAAGGCCATTGACGGAAGAACAATGACGTTGCCTTCCCGCAGGACAGGCACACCCAAATGCGCCAAGATTCCGCTGGCTATTTTTGAAGCCAACAGTTGAAGCGGAAATGTGATCTGGTTAAAGACAATGGCCGGGATCGGAATCATCATCACCAAGAACGCCAAAGGGAAAAGAATGGCTCGAAAAAATGTCCAACCGGAAAACAAAATCGCCAAGCCCGCAAGTACCAGCAATAAGGAGCAGCGCGATAGGAAAATCTCCGCACCCAACTGGCCGAGCACTAATAGGCACAGCCCACAAATTAGTAAGCCAAGCCCCCACCAGGAAGGGTGGCTTGGTAGCCGTTCCAACTGAGGCCGTTCTTGCCAAATGACAAACGCGGCAAATAGGGGAACAAAAAATCCATGTGAGAAGTTAGGATCCGTCCACCACTGCCTCACCAGATGGGCCAGCGTCGGTGAATAAAGCCAGATCAGCAGACCACCTAGAACCATGGTCTGGATCACCGAGAACCTCATCGACTCAACGCGCCGCGAGGGCACAATGGGTTGCTCAAGTTGTACGGCTTGGCTCAACGATAAGCCTCTAATTTCCAAGGGGGGAAGACTTAGGATATGCGAATCGAGTGGCATCCGCAATCAAATCCTTTAGCCCCTGGTGACCTGGGTTAGTCCAATCGGACGAGTTCGGACGGAATATCGTCCCTACAGCAAACACTGCAAGCGAATTCCGCCATCGAATCGTAAGCTTCTTGTTTCCGATGGCTTTGCGATTAAATTAACTCCACGAGAATTACGGCAGGAGAAATAAAGCTATGAACCGCAGGATTTGGGTCTTTACAGTCTGTCTATTATCGCTCGCCGCAGTCGGATTCGCTCAGGATCGGGATCAACCTTCGGCGAAGTCCCAGGGGCGCATCATTCGAGAAGTGCGCCACGAACTTCTCATGCTTCCGTATGTGGGTGTATTCGACAACATGGCCTACAAAGTGGAAGGCGGCACCGTCACTCTGCTGGGAGAGGTGGTCCGTCCCGTTACAAAATCCGATGCCGAAAGCGCAGTGAAACATATTGAAGGCGTGGAGAAAGTCGACAATCAGATCGAAATTCTTCCGCCTTCTCCAATGGACGATCGGCTCCGAATACGTTTGTTCCATGAGATTTACGGATACCCGTCGCTGGAAAAGTATGCTCTGGGCGTCCAGAAACCAATTCGCATCATCGTAAAGAATGGCCGGGTTACTTTGGAAGGAGTTGTGGACAACGAGGCCGATAAGAACGTTGCCGGGATACGCGCGAACGGCGTGCCAGGAATATTTCAAGTCACAAACAATTTGCAGGTGGTTGCTTCGAAATAACAGCAGGGCACAGGGACCTCTAAGCGCCGCTCACGCTTTTTCCCCGAACGGGTCTTCAAGCGAAAGGCTTTGTGGCGTGAATAATTCCGCCGCATTCTCGGTGATATGCATGTCATCTTCAAGACGGATGCCAAACTCTCCGCGGATGTAGATGCCCGGCTCGTTGCTGGTGGTCATATTGGCGGCAAGTCTGGTTGCGTTGCCTCGCACAAGATATGGCCACTCGTGGCCATCCATACCCATGCCGTGACCCAGGCGATGCGCAAAATATTTGTAGTCGGGTCCGTAGCCGGAGGCTGTGATCACTTTGCGGGCAGCGGCATCGACAGCGCCGCATTCCGTGCCCGGACGGGCGGCGGATAATGCCGCGGCTTGGGCGCTGTGCACAATGTCAAAAACTTTTCTCATCTTGTCTCCGCTACTTGGCGGGAGCTTCCCTAGCACGAAAGTACGGGTAATGTCCGATTGATAACCTTCCACGGTGCAGCCATCGTCGATCATCACAATCGAACCTTCGTGAATTACCTGTGGCGTATTTGATCCATGCGGATATGCGGTGAACTCATCCACTTCCACGCTGGCTTCGCCTGGAAAGCCCAGCTTTCCATAGGCTGCGGAAATTAAATCTTCGACCTGCCGCTGCGTCATGCCTTCCTGCAACGAACGATAAACTGCTTGATAAGCGGAGAGTGTCACCTGAGCTGCCAACCGCATCAGCGCGATCTCTTGCGCGCTCTTGATCATGCGACAACCCGCTGTAACGCGCGTTGCACTCACCAGCGTTGCATGCGGTGCGGCGTGTGCAATTCCATCGGCAAAAAAGAAACGGACGGTTTCTTCGATTCCCAACTTTCCGTTAGCCGCGCCGCATTCTTTCAGTCCCTGCGCCAGAAGCTGATAGGGATTTTCATCTTCCTGCCACGTTCGTACGTCTGCCCGTTCGCCATCGGGTGCGTTAGCGATTTGCTCGCGAGCCCTGCCTTCTTCAAAACTGGGACAAACATAAAACGCGGCGCCTTTTTCGGGCAGCACCAACGCAAACAGACGCTCGCCGCCCCACCAACGAATTCCCGTGAAATAGTTCAACGACGTTCCCGCCATCAGGACAATCGCGTCGATCCGGTTCTCGTTCATCAGCACGCGTGCGCGCTCGAGTCGCGCGCCCCGCTCTTCCCGAGAGATAGGTGTGGCTTCGTTCTTGCGCGACTTCAATTGCGCAAGCGCCGTCGGCAGCATAGAAGCCTTCGTCTCATCGCCCCCGGTGGCGCCGAATCCAAACGGCGCACTGAGAGCCGTACTTGCCGCTACGCCACCCACTTCCAAAAAACGCCGCCTCGAAATCATGAAGCCTCCAGCGCAGAGTTGGTCTGCGTCATTATAAGGACTGCGGGAATTGGCTCTAGAATGGCTTATTCCACGGAGTGGCGGAGCTTCTTATGGAAGCGGGCTTTCAGTGCGCTGGTTGCGGAGAGTGGAATGTCACCACGGTGGATGAATCCGCGGGCCGAAAGCAAGCCTATATCGAAGACTGCCAGGTGTGCTGCAAACCTAACTCGCTGATCGTGGAATACGATACGTCGTCGCAGGAATTCTTTATTGCGGCCGAGCTCGAATGACCGTTTAGCGGCTCCTTCCGAAAAATCCCACCATTAATTATTCGCGCGGTCTTGCTATAGTTATCGCGAAGTTCGAAGGAGGACGGGATGGCGACAAACTATACAGGCGGCGGGCGGATGGTGGCGCACAACATGGTGACAACTCAGTTCGAACTAGATGGCTTCCGCGTTACCCGCACGCTGGGCGTCGTGCGTGGCATTGTGGTGCGTTCCCGGTCCATCTTCGGTACCATCGGAGCCGGACTGCAGACGCTGGTGGGCGGTAACATCACGCTGCTTACCAATCTGTGCGAAAAGACTCGTGCCGAAGCTTTCGAT
>Ga0182015_10001537_pt1 | contig 30023 bp, 17 predicted proteins | sample 712P3MmetaG_FD_120478 | JGI IMG/M metagenome (GOLD analysis project Ga0182015, IMG submission 120478) | Permafrost microbial communities from Stordalen Mire, Sweden - 712P3M metaG | ecosystem: Environmental > Terrestrial > Soil > Wetlands > Permafrost | place: Sweden: Stordalen | collected... | reverse complement strand
GAAGAGATGTACCGGCGTAGCCCGTTTTCCAAAACAGATGCATCGCTCGATCCAGAGCGGTCGTGTAGTCAAATTCGGGAGTACGTGCCATCCATTCCCTCGTCTGAACTAGTTTCCGTCAAAGACCCTCTTGACGGAAACTCCTTATTTCCTCTAATGTGTAGCAACTGCTACAGAACCGCACGCTCTGGTTTTGAGAGCGAATGTTGAGAAGACCCGAATTCCAATGAGAGCCGGCAGAACCTGAATCGCGGTGAACTTGGCTTCTAACACGCCGAAGGCCACGACCGCAGCGAAGATTCGAGTCGGCGGGAGTACGATGCTATGAATACTCAAATCAGCGCTGCAGATCCGCATCCACGTCGGACCATCAAGGTGCTTGACTCCGAGATTAGTTACGTCGATATCGGAGAAGGCGATCCCATCATCTTTCTTCATGGCAACCCGGAATCGTCATACATTTGGCGCAATGTCATACCGCATGTGATAGGCCTGGGTCGCGTTCTCGCTCCAGACCTGATCGGGTTCGGCCGTTCTGGAAAGTCGCCCAGTCAATCGTACAGATTCACTGACCATGTTCGTTATCTTGACGCGTGGTTCGAAGCCCTTAAGCTGACGCGCAACGTAACTCTGGTAGTGCACGACTGGGGTTCAGCGCTGGGCTTTCACCGTGCCGCTCGTTTTCCAGATCAGATCCAGGCCATCGTTCACATGGAGTCGATCGCGATGGTCAGGAATTGGAGCGATTTCGGAAACATGGCCGAGACGTTCCATGCGTTCCGGTCTCCGAAAGGCGAAGAGATGGTTCTGGACGAAAACTTCTTTGTTGAGAAGGGACTTCCTCGTTTCGTCATGCGAAAGCTGACCGCGGACGAGATGGCTGTCTACCGCGCCCCGTTTCTGAAGCGCGAAGACCGCCTGCCGACCCTGGTCTTTCCTCGCGAAATTCCTATCGAAGGCGAACCGGCGGATGTTTCCGCTGTCGTGAACCACTACGGTGGGTGGCTCGCGCAGTCGAACCTTCCCAAACTCTTCATAAATGCCGAGCCTGGCGTGGTGATGACCGGGAGAAACCGTGAGTTCGCCCGTACCTGGAAAAATCAAGCCGAGGTCACAGTAAAAGGCTTGCATTGCATCACCGAGGATTCGCCGGACGAGATCGGTTCAGCAATCGCACAGTTTGTGAGAACCCAACGCGACACAGAGTCAATGGAGGCCTAAGAAACCGAAGCGGCGTAGGTGCCAGCATCCGCGCCGCTGGTTACAGGCAGGAGGGGCTCAGTCTTGGGGATTGCTTTTCTTTCAGCTTATCTGGGCGGAGACAAACACTACGCACGCTGGCCACAGTCAGCCCCTGGTCCGGTCCCTCGCTCTAGGGGGCCAGGGTTGCCACAAACCTCAACCGGCATAGAATCGCATCGGGTCGGTCACGATCAGTCCCGAAAAACGCCCTAGGGTCCCGGCATTGTGGTCTGCTCAGAATTCCATGATACTGGCACACCTATCGGTACTAATCGGATCCTCGATGACTGCATTGGCGATTTATTATGTGCTCACGGGTATCAGCGGAATGCTACTTGTAAGCAACCGCTCCGCAAGAGCTTTTGCCCCCTTGGTATAATGTGCCCTGGTTCACCCAAACCTGTGCATCCGTGCTCTTAAATTGAAGGCGATCATGTCTCTTCCGTCTGCACAGAGCACCGCCGTCCCCCAGCCAGCCGAACGATGGAACATCCGGGAGAAGGCGTGTGAAAACTTGTCGAGGATTCGTTGCAGGACCGCTTATGACCGCTGCGAGGACTTCTCAGTGGAAACGGGGATTCGGCAACCGGCAATTCTTTTCTGTAGCCGTCATGGTGCTTGGCTTGCTGGGCCGCGCAGCGAATGCGCAGACGAACGAATGGACGTGGATCGCAGGAAGCAATACCGTGCCGGTCTGCACATCCAATTACCCCAACTGCGGCCTGTCCGGCGTCTACGGGACATTGCAGACTCCCGCCTCCGGTAACACCCCGGGCGGTCGAGTGGGAGCGGCAAGTTGGACTGACAGCAAGGGCAATCTGTGGCTTTTCAGCGGAGTCGGCTACGATTCGCAGGGCACCTTTGGTTACCCTAACGATCTCTGGCAATTCAACCCGACCACTCACCTATGGGCGTGGATGGGCGGAAGCAACTCGTTGAGTAGCGGCACGAAGGCCTCTGGTTCTGACCCGGGCCAGCTTGGTGTCTACGGCACCCTGCGGACCCCTGCTTCGGGAAACATTCCGGGCAGTCGCAGCAGCCCCTTCACCTGGACCGATACCAGCGGAAATTTCTGGCTCTTCGGCGGTGAGGGGTACGATTCTGCAGGCGGATTCGGTTACCTCAACGACCTCTGGGAGTTCAACCCCACTACGAATCAATGGGCGTGGATGGGCGGCAGCGTCACAGTTCCCGCCAATTTCCAAGGGCAACTCGGCATATACGGCACCTTGGGTACATCCGCCCCGGGAAACATGCCGGGAGGCCGAGTGGGCGGGGTTAGTTGGACTGACGGCCAAGGCAATCTCTGGCTGGCTGGGGGAGTTGGCGCTCCTTCCAACGACAATGACAACATTCTCAATGACGTCTGGGAGTTCAATCCCTCCTCCAACGAATGGGCATGGATGGCGGGTGTCAGCACTATCCCCTTCAATGTGACCGGCGAACCCGGCGTCTACGGTACCTTGGGGGTCTTCGCGGCCGGAAACCTGCCTGGCGGCCGCGAAGGCGCCGTCAGTTGGACTAACAGCAGTGGTCACGTTTGGCTCTTCGGGGGGGATGGCGACGATTCGGCCAATACCTACGGCTGGCTTAACGACCTTTGGCAGTTCCAACCAACAAGCAATCAATGGGCATGGATGGCGGGTAGCGAAACCATAAGCGCCGGTGAACTCTTTCCAGGGCAGGGTGGCGTTTATGGCACGTTACAGATGCCCGCTGCCCAAAATACGCCCGGCGGCCGCTACCATTCCGTCAGCTGGACTGACAAGCAAGGCAATCTGTGGCTCTTTGGCGGCTGGGGTTACGATTCGGTTACGTCAAATTTCTATGGCGACCTCAACGACCTTTGGGAGTTCCAGCCTTCCATTGGCGAATGGGCCTGGATGACCGGCAGTGAGGCATTCCCGTACAGCGAGGGACCTCATCCCGGTCAATACGGCACGTTAGGAACCGCCGCCTTCGGAGATACGCCCGGCGGCCGCGAGTCTGCCATCAGCTGGACCGACAGCACCGGCAGGTTCTGGCTATTTGGAGGCAGTGGTTACGATTCGGCCGGTAACTACGGCTTACTCAACGACCTTTGGCAGTTCCAGCCCCCCACTGCCGGCCTGACCTCGGCTGCTACGCCCGTCATATCGCCGGGTACAGGAACCTATATCTCCGAGCAGACGGTCACCATCACTGACACCACACCGGGAGCAACCATCTCCTACCTGATCAACGGCAATCCCCCCGCCATTCCGTATACCGCTCCCATCGTGGTTTCCGCGAGCGAGACAATCGAGGCGAGTGCCGTCGCCCCTGGATATACGAATAGCACTGTTGCGACCGCGGTTTACACGGTGAATTTGCCGCTCGCCGCCGTCCCGGTCTTCAGCGTGGCCGGCGGAACTTACGCCACAACCCAGACGTTGACCATCACCGACACCACTCCCGGAGCCGCCATCTATTACATCATCGGCGAACAATTTGAAGACGCGTCGAGCGAAGTCCCGTCCACCAGTTCCACTTTGTATACCGGTCCCATCACCATCGCCGCATCGCAAACCGTCACCGCTATCGCGGTGGCGTCGGGTTACGCGAACAGCAACGTGGCGAGCGCAACCTACTCTATCTGGCCAAATCCAGCCCTCGGCGAATGGACGTGGATGAGCGGCAGCAACACTTCTGTGCCCTGTTCATCGGAGCAACTAGATTGCGGTCAGCCCGGCGTGTACGGCACACTCGGCACGCCTGCCGATACAAACGTTCCTGGCGCCCGGAGCGCGGCGGCCACCTGGACAGACAAGGCCGGCAACCTCTGGCTCTTTGGAGGAAGTGGCTTCGACTCGGCGGGCACGTTCGCCGACCTCAATGATCTATGGAATTTCAATACTTCTAGAAATCAATGGACCTGGATGGGCGGAAACAACACCGTATCTCCTTCTACCTTTGGTTTCTCTGGCGTCTACGGCACGCTGGGCAAGCCTGCTGCCGCCAACCTGCCGGGAAGCCGCTATTCGGCGGACAGCTGGACGGACGGAAGCGGCAATTTTTGGCTGTTCGGAGGATTCGGATTCGATTCCGCTGGAAACACGGGATACCTCAACGACCTTTGGATGTTTAATCCCTCCACTAGGCAATGGACTTGGGCGAGCGGCAGCAGCACCGTGGGAACGGTTTGCAACCAGAGCGTTGTCTGCGCAAGTCCTCCAACCTACGGAACTTTAGGTGTGCCCTCTGCCACGAACATTCCGGGTGGCAGGATCTCTAGCGTCACATGGGTCGATAAGAGTGGCAATCTTTGGCTATTCGGGGGCAACGGTACCGATTCCCTGCAGGATATCGGTGACCTGGGCGACCTTTGGGAGTTCAGCCCGGCCACCAGCGAATGGACGTGGGTCGATGGCGGCACCACACTCTTGAACTTCGACAACCCCGGGACATTTTACGGCATCCAGGGTGTCGCCGGGCCCTTGGGAGTATTCGCCCCGGCCAATATTCCAGCGGGCCGCACCGCTTCCGTGGGCTGGTCGGACACTATGGGCAACTTCTGGCTTTTTGGCGGCTACGGCATCGATGAGTTCGGCTTTCATGGAGCTCTCAACGACCTTTGGGAGTTCAAGACCTCGACCGGCGAATGGGCGTGGATGGGTGGCTACCTGAGTTTCAGCACGCTGGGCTTTTCAGGCATAGAAGGAACACTGGCGGCCGCTAACCTTCCCGGCGCCCTGTACGGGGCAACCGGTGTCACGGACAGCATTGGCAACTTCTGGCTGTTCGGCGGGTTCGGCCTTCCCCCGGATGGAATCATCAGCTCCGACGCGCTCTGGGAATTCAACACTTCCACCAGCGAGTGGGGCTGGATGAACGGGGTAAACAACGGCGGCCTCGCCGTGTATGGCACCTTACGCATCCCCGCTGATACCAACACTCCCGGCGCTCGATTTGCGAACAGCTGGGCCGACCAGAAAGGGAATATCTGGGTCTTCGGGGGTAACAACACCGCTGGTTCCAGAGGGTACCTCAACGACCTTTGGAAATACGTGGCTGTCACTCCTGCGGCCGAGCCCGCCTTCAGCCCGGTGGCGGGCACCTACACGGCAGCGCAAACGGTAACAATCACTGACACCACTCCGAACGCCACCATTTACTTCACCACCGACGGAAGTACTCCGACCACGAGCTCGACCGTCTATAGCAGCCCAATTACCGTTTCGTCTACCGAAACGCTGCATGCGATCGCCACCGTCAGCGGCTACTCCTCCAGTCCCATTGCCAGCGCGCTTTATACCATCGACCTGCCGCCGCCTCACCCTAATTTCTCCATCACTGGCCCAGCCGTCACTGTAACTCCCGGAGCGACGGCAGGAAACACATCCGCGATCACCTTGACGCCATCGGGTGGATTCACTGGCACAATCAGTCTGACCTGCGCCATTACTCCCGCAGCCGCAAGCGATCCTGCGACGTGCGACATTCCAGCCTCTGTAACCATCAGCGGAACTGCGGTGCAAACAGCAACCCTCACGGTAAACACGACTGCAGCCAGCACCGCTCTCAATGAGTTCGGAAGGTCATTCCGGCCGTTCGTGGGCGGCACAGCCCTCGCAACCATCCTGCTCATTGGCTCCCCGCGGCGGCGGAGGTGGTGGAGCACTCTCGGAGTGCTCGTCCTGCTCTTTTACATTGTCGGAGGCGCACTCAGTTGCAGCGGGGGCGGCAACGGTGGTGAAGGCGGCGGCGGTGGAGAAGGGAATGCCGGGACCACGGCAGGTTCGTACGTCATTACTGTTACGGGTACTTCCGGCGACATTACGCAAACGGGCACGGTGTCTCTCGCTGTAAAGTAAGCCCGACTCAAGGCGCACTTTGAAGGTTTCATTCGATCGGTTCTTTGCGGTGTTAGAACCCGCAAACGCTGCGGCGTGCGGGCCACCCACTTTTTCGGCTTCCGCGCTATTCCTTAACCTGAGTACGACAGTGACGAATGTTAGTCGCAAGGTTCGTCACTGTTCGCCGATGCTAAGGTACGTCAGACTCAGAAGATTTGGGCGGAAGGTTCAAGATCGCCTCAGCCGTGCATACTGCTCAGCGTGAGTCGCAGATAAACAACCCGCATTCGCCGAATGAGGGGACGACCGTGGGAAGGGTTGCCCAGCGCTTCGAAAGACGCTTGAGCTCGGCGCGGCTGCATCCGCCCTGCTTACAGCATTTCGTACTTGACATGAGCTCTTTCCGGGGCCAAGATGGTCGACGCGGCTTACCGTTTGTTTTCGGCAGCTATCCCACATTGCGTGACGCAGCTATGTGGATGTGAAAGCTAGAGTTCAAAGAAGCCCACAGATGGGCGCAGACGGCAGTCTGTCCACTCGCCATTGATCGAGCCGGGAAGCACAGCGGCACGGAACGGTTACTCCAACGCAACATCGAAATCGACGTGGAGGCGAACGCCGAGTATGCCGGCAAAGTGATTCGCTGGTTTTCGCCTTCGACCTGATCTCACAGCAGACAAGATTTCAATGAGGAGGACACGCGCCATGTGGAACCGGGGTTCGTTGGACATTTTGGGGCAAGATATCCGCCAGGCCATCCGCACCCTGCGCAATAATCCAGGGTTCACCTTTGTCGCGCTGGCCGCCCTCACCATCGGTGTCGGCGCAAACGCCAGCATCTTCAGCGTCGTCGACAAGGTTCTCATACAGCCCCTCCCCTACCAGGACCCAGAGAGCATTGTGCAACTGGGACGGAAATTTCCCGCCGGCATTGCCTATCCCTCCTCCATTCCCGAATACATGGTCCGCCGGGATAACAATGTTTTCTCATCGATGGCGTTGTACGATCTGGAGGGTCCGGCCTTCAACATCGACACTGGGGACTTTCCCGAGCAGGTTAAAGGCGCTCATGTGTCAGCCGGCTACCTTCCGGTTTTCGGCGTCTCACCCCTGATCGGCCGCAACTTTAACCAGGCAGAAGATCTGCCCAACGGCCCCAAAGCCGCTCTGATCTCAGAAAAGCTCTGGCGATCCCATTTCGGCTCCGATCCGCAGATTCTCACCCGCACCATCAATCTCAACTCTTTGTCCTACCCTGTGGTCGGCGTGATACCAACGCGGTTCGCCGCACGACCAGACGCCGAAGTTTGGATACCGCTTCAAGCTGATCCGTACAGCGTCAATCACGGCCATTACCTGCAGATGGCGGCACGTCTGAAACCCAATGTTTCCCTGGCGCAGGCGCAAGCCGAAATGCGCGCGGCCGGCGAGCGCTTCCGCCAACTTTATCCGCAGTATATGGACAAAACCGAGAGCGTCGCTGTCGTCCCCTTACGCGAGTCCATTGTAGGAAACATCCGGAAAACTCTTTATGTTCTGTTCGGTGCAGTCGCCCTGGTGCTGCTCATCGCTTGCGCCAATGTTGCCAATCTGCTGCTCGCCCGTTCCGGGGGCCGCCGCCGTGAACTAGCGATTCGCGTCGCGCTGGGCGCCAGCCGTCGTCGAGTCATCCGCCAATTGCTGACCGAAAACATATTGCTCGCCACGGTGGGTGGTTTCCTCGGCCTGATTCTCGGGGTTCTGGGCGTTCGCATGCTCCTGCTTCTCATCCCCGGCGACATCCCTCTGGTGAATGCCGCTCAACTCGGGAACCCACTCGCGCTGCTCGACTGGCGCATTGTTTTTTTCACCATTGGCATCTCTCTGCTCACCGGCATCCTGTGCGGCCTCATTCCGGCGCTTCAGATTTCAAAGCCCGACGTCGCTTCGACTTTGAATATGGCGGCCACACGATCCTCGACCAGCCGCCATCAGAACATCACCAGCAAGACGCTGGTCGCCCTTGAGATGGGCCTGGCGCTGATGCTTCTCGTCTCCGCCGCTCTTCTCATCCGCACCTTCGCCGGCCTCAGTTCGGTCGAATCCGGCATCGACTCCCATCGGGTGTATACGACACTCACGTCCCTCGCGGGCGACCGTTATCAAACGACCGAGAGCACGACGCGCCTTACTCACCAGGCGCTTCAGAACATCGAAGCCATTCCCGGTGTGGAGAGCGCCTCTACTTCTCTCGTTATTCCGGCAACAAGCGCCGTGGGGCAACTCGCCTTTGACATCCCGGGGACAGCGGCTCCCTCCGGCCAGGATCACAATGGACTCGAGCAATGGCGCACAGTGTCTCCTCACTTCTTCAACGTGTTCCGCATCCCGCTCTTGAGCGGCCGTGCCTTCAATGAACACGACGACATGGGAGGCGCCCCGATCGTCGTCGTCAGCGCGGCGTTTGCCAAGAAGTACTTCGCAAAAGAGAACCCAATCGGCAGGACGCTTGACATTGGCAAAGGCATCGGCCCCACCTATGCCGATTACGCGCGGCGAGAGATCGTAGGGGTTGTGGGGGATACGTCTGAGACCGGACTTGTTGCGGGCAAAGTTCCCGTCATGTACATCCCGCAGGCCCAACAACCGCAGGGCATGACCAAATTATTCAATAGCTCGGTCCCATTGGCCTGGGAAGTGCGGTCCAGCCTTGACGAAAGGTCGTTGACTACCGCCGTCGCCAAAGCAATTCACGAGGTAGACGGCCGATTGCCTCTGGGGGAGATACGCCCCATGGACAAAATCCTTGCGGACAGCATCTCGCGGCAGAATTTCAACATGCTGCTACTCTCCATTTTCGCCGCCTCGGCTCTGCTGCTGGCCGCGATTGGTATCTACGGCGTGATGTCCTACTCTGTCCAGCAACAAACCAAGGAAATTGGCGTTCGCGTGGCTCTCGGTGCAGACAAGACCACGATACTCACGATGATATTGCGGCAGGGCCTCACACCCGCGTTCATCGGGGTCGTCGCGGGCCTTGCCGGAGCTTTCGGTTTTACCAGACTCATGGCAAGCCTGCTTTATGGAGTGAAACCGGGTGACCCCCTCAGCTTCTTCGGCGTAGCCGCAATTCTATTGATGGTCGCTCTGCTCGCGGTTCTCATTCCTGCGCGGCGCGCCGTTTCCCTGGATCCTGTCGCCGCCCTGCGCGGCGAACAATAGCTACGCCTGCTTAGCTCTGCAAATACTGCTGCCTGACCACGATCCATGACGAGGGTCGCAGGATGATTTTGGGTTGAAGTGGGCTGTATGAGCAAGGGCAGGCACACGGCTGCGCAGATCGTTGCGGCACGGAAGCAAGTGGAAGCGGGTCGCGGGGGGGAAGCCGCGGGAAGGTGGGAGTGAGCCAGCATACGATCTATGCCTGGGAGGCGACGTATGGTGGCATGGCAGGGGACGAAGCGCAGCACCTGCGATTGCTGGAAGATGAGCACTCACGGTTGAAGGGGCTGGTGGCCTACCTGAGCCCGACCTGAGTCTGGATCGGGTGATGCTCAAGGCGCGACGACCACGTCTGCGGCTCTGCATTGCAAGAGCCGCATTGGGATCGCGCCCTACTTCACTTTCAAACCAATCGTGATGAATAGGGCGCCGTCGGCCCCACCAGTGAGCAGGAGTTCGAGCTGGGTCATCAGCCGGTCCAGCTTTGTGCCTTTGTCGTGCGGTTCAAACAGTCTTTCCTGCGCGGTAAATGGAGAGGAATCGATCTTGGGAATACTGAAGATGTACTCGAAACCGTTGGCTGAGAACCAATGCATGACTTCGTCATAAGAATGCTTGCTTTCTTGCGGATGTTTGTATTGGTCCATGAACCATGCTCGTTTGCGAGCTTCGTTGTAGTTCCGACTTCGCAGGTGCGCATCCAGCCTGTGCAAGCGGTTTCCGGATAAGCGAAACAGCATTCTTCGCAGGTCTGTGGTCAAACGCCCGATCCTGTTGTACAAACCGATGACCGCATAACCACCGGGCTTGATCAGGCTCGCAATACTCTTGAAGCCGCCGAGTGGGTCCCCGGTGTGATGAAGAACTCCATTTGAAATGACTACGTCGAAGCTCGCTTCACGGAAAGCAGGTCGAAAAAGATTCATTTGCACGAACGCCGCATTTCTGATGCCAGATCTGTCGCGGAAGGCCTTTGCCAGGCGTAGCGAATTCAGGCAGACATCCGACCCAATGACTTGCCGATTCCCATGTATGCCAAGGAAATTAGTAAGTTGACCAGTCCCACAGCCAACCTCCAGAACGCGCGCCCCAGGGGGAATTTGTTCGTCCATGAGGCGCGCAAACACGCCTCGCTTCGCCTTCTCAAGCAGGCTCTGCCGGGAATCGAGGTCATCATAATTGGGAAACGGATTCTCCTCATAAAAAGCCTTCACCGTGTCGGTGACCTGCTGGCCCTGGCCTACGCCCGGCGTGAAGAGCAAGGGAATATCATGATCGACGGCAAAGAAAGCATCGCACGCTATACAGCGCATGCCCTGGCCATCCCAGGCCAGCGCTTCGCGGCAAGCCGGGCAAGCATACGTCTCCGAATACCTGACGGGGAAACTGGAGTGGCTTTTCACTCGCAGATATCCTGAACGCTAGTCCAATGCATAGGTATGTTCATAGTCCTCAATCAGGCTCGTGTTCTGATCTTCTTTGCGCAAAATACTATTGCCGATTGCCAGGACCTCCAGTTCGGTACCCATGAAACACCGAAACGCATCCTCCGGGGTGCAGACAATTGGTTCGCCGCGTACGTTGAATGAGGTGTTCACCAGAACCGGGCATCCGGTCAACTCCTTGAACTTCGAAATCAGACGATGGTATTTCGGATTGGTTTCCTTATGCACAGTCTGGATCCGAGCGGAATAATCGAGATGCGTCACCGCAGGGATCCCGGATCGCACCACATTGAGCCGGTCGATGCCGAAAAGCGCCCTTTCCTTTTCCGACATAGGTAACCGCATAGCCTCCACCACATCGGCAACCAAAAGCATATAGGGACTGTCGCGCTCGAGCTGGAACCAAGCGGAAACATCCTCTCGCAATACGCTGGGCGCAAAGGGCCGAAAGGACTCCCGGTACTTGACCTTCAGGTTTAGCTGTTTCTGCATGGTCGGCGAACGCGGGTCGGCAATGATGGAGCGGCTGCCCAGGGCTCTCGGGCCAAACTCCATTCTTCCTTGAAACCAGCCGATGGCCTTGCCATCCACCAGGGCATGAGCAACGGTGCGAATCAGCTCGGAGTCAGGCACCGTCCTGAAGTTTGCTCCGGCCTTTGTTAGCCGGTCCTCGATCTCGCAATCAGTGAATTCCGGCCCGAGATAAGCTCCCTTCATACCGTCGGGGACGGTGATGTGCCTTGGCTGGTTGAGCATAAGGTGGTATGTGCCCAGAGCCGCGCCGATCGCCCCACCCGCATCCCCGGCTGCCGGCTGAATCCAGATATTTTCAAACACTCCCTCTTTGACCAGCTTTCCATTGGCAACGCAATTAAGCGCGACCCCACCGGCAAGGCAGAGATTCTTCTGCGCCGTCGACCGTTGAACGAATTTGGCCAGGCGCAGGACAACCTCTTCGGTAACCGCTTGAATAGAAGCCGCAAGATCCATCTCCCGCTGGGTCAGCAGGCTTTCTGGATGTCTGGGAGGGCCGCCGAAGAGCGCATGAAATCGGCCGTTTGTCATGGTCAGGCCGGTACAGAAGTTGAAGTACTTCATATCGAGGCGGAACGACCCATCTTCCTTGATGTCGATCAGATGCTCTTTAATCAGATCGGCGAAGCGGGGCACCCCGTACGGAGCCAGGCCCATCACCTTGTATTCTCCGGAGTTGACTTTGAATCCGGTGTAATAAGTAAACGCGGAGTAGAGCAACCCCAGCGAGTGCGGAAACCGGATCTCTTTCAGGGCGGAGATTCGATTGTCCTTCCCGGTGAACACAGCAGTCGTCGCCCATTCACCCACACCGTCCATGGTTAGAATGGCTGCCTCTTCAAAGGGCGATGGGTAAAATGCGGATGCAGCGTGGCTCAGATGGTGCTCAGAAAAACACAATCGCTGTGGCCAGTCGACCTTTGCGTCAAAGCAGTCGCTAAGCGCCTCGCTGATTGCCATCCGTTGAAAGAGCTTCTCTTTCACCCATACCGGCAGTCCGGTTAGAAAGCTTCGGTATCCGCTCGGGGCGAACGCAAGATAAGTTTCGAATAAGCGTTCGAACTTCAAGAATGGCTTGTCATAGAAGACAACGTAATCGATGTCCCCAGGTTCCAGGCCGGCTTGGCCGAGGCAATACTCTGCTGCTTTCGCGGGAAAGTTGGAGTCATGCTTCTTGCGTGTGAACCTCTCTTCTTGCGCAGCAGCAATAATCTCGCTGTTGGACACCAGGCAGGCCGCAGAGTCGTGATAGAAAGCTGAGATGCCTAGAATATTCATGGCAGTCCTCTCATCGGTGCGACCTTTATCGGCAGTAGCCGTCCACCGGCCCGGATATGAGGCCGGCGAATTTCCTGGTTCCGAGCGGCGCAAAGTGCGCGTAATCGACAAAATCGGTGTGTTGGAAATTCGCATTTCCGGCATCGATATATTTGGCCGAAAGTGGAGAGACCGTATCTCGTAAGAGAGCATTGAAACGGGCAATCAGATTGGGAAAATCTCCTGTTTTAACCAGCGGCGCAAACAGATTGGGACCCTGGGGCCAGTCTTTATTGATCATCTGTCCGATAAAAATGGTCTTGATCCCTCTTGCCTCATTGATCGCGGCTATGGATCGGATGTGGTCGACAAAGATGCCTTCCAGGCGCTTATCGCTGCCCGTGAGCGGTGTTGCCCCAAGAACCGGTGGAATCTGCGGCACGGTGTCGAACCGCTTCTTGGCCACGTCATTGAAAAGAGACATCAGTGGAGAGTACTTCGCGACGGACAGATCTGTCCTGCGGACAGCCAATGTCAATGAGTGGTAGTTCGCGTAGCCGCTGTCAAGGTTTTCGAGGTGCGAGTTGATGACATCATTCCACCCCACATAGTAGATCGCGCAGACCGGTGGCTTGCCGATGACGTCCTGGTAGAAGGCCGTGTCGATGAGATGCTCTTCTGTACTATGGCCGACGACACCGAAGTTGACCACGGTGTATTTGTTGTTGAGGTCTGATTGCAGGTGCTCGACCCAGGTTTCACCCTGCGTTACGCCCACATCGTAGGTGGTTGACCCGCCATAGACAAAAATAAGATTCTTGCGTAGATCGTCCGCCGTGAGTTCCTTGCCCCTGATTCCGAGCGAATTGTGAACGAACTTGAGTTCTTTGCCTTGTATGGCTGCAACATCTATCCCGCCTGCTTTCGCTTCTGCTTCATGGCCCCTTAAATCGGGGTAGTTTGTATATTGAAAATTGGGCCGCGGGACGAGTTGTAGTAAGGGATGGTAAACCCACGGGAACTCTGGTTGACCGCTGAAAACGAAGTTTGGTGGACGAAGGCCGGGATTGGCTGCTGCCAGGCACAATTCAACTGTGCACCAACACAGCAACGCATAGGACAACGTGCGGAATTTACTGAACACAACGGCGATCAGCAGAAAAGAGGCAATATAAGCAAAAAAATAGAACCGCACCGTTCCCATGCTTAAGTCGCCGGCGAAGAACTGGAATAGGCAGACGAGGAATACGACGATGAGTCCAAGTGCACTCAACAGGAATGGCACCGCAACCTTGAAGTCAAAGGGAGATGTCAATCCGTAGAACGCCTTTACTCTGGTCAAAAGCATGGGCGATGTTGTTGGAGTTCTGTCTATAGTCGGCATAGTCTGCTCCTCTTACGGTGAAAGCTTGAACAGCGTGAGAAACGATATGCGGGCAAATCCGTGGTTCGATGAGGAACCCACCTCGCAACAGGCTTCAAAACTGATTTCTGAAAGATTCCGGCGTTGGAGTCAGTGACGTGGCGTCGATCCAATGAGAGTTGACCATACGACGCTTCAACCGAAGTTCGTCACGGCCAAACAGCCGGGTCACAACGGCAAGCGGCGTCAGAATCCCGAAAAAGATAACGCCCAGTACGATTGGGTTGAATACCTTGCCGAGCCCGCGGCCTAAGAGAAACCAGGCCTTGTTCGGTAATGCGAGACACCGGGGTACGAAGAGAGCCAGTGAAGTCAAGACGAGACCTGCGCCGAACCAGGAGCCAATGGCAGCCGGTTGCCAGTGCCCGAAGACTCCGCGCATTCCTAAGAGAGCGCAGGCAGCCGCGATCATCAACCCGAAGCGGCGTTCCGATGGAAGCTTTGGTGCAGAGAGGATGCTCATTGGCGATTCATTGTAGGAGCGGACAAGGGAAACATATCTGTATCTCAGAAGAGGGAGTATATGAACGGGGCAAGCACAGAGCCTTGCGCAACGACCAGTAAAGCGGTAACGATAACGATCACGCTGATGACTGGCGTGATCCACAGCTTCTTGCGAACGCGTAGGAATGTCCAGAGTTCCTTGATGAAGGCAACCATAACTTCCATCTCCTGATTGGTCTTTGCTCTCTCTTCGGGCCTGCTCGGCTTTCAGAACTGATGGGCGAATCTGATCTCTGGCGTCCCAGACTTACAGGCGATCCCATAGGAACCGGCTCTACAACGATGTCGTGCATCTGAAGATGACGAACGTTAGAGACTTAAAACCCACTGGGCACTCAGAGTCTGCGTGAGAACCGGGGAAAAAGCCACAGCAGGTCCCTCCACTACGCCAAAACCGATGGTGTGCGTGGGACACGTTTGCTAAGCGCGACATTGCTGACTTAGGTGGATTCACCTAGAGGCAATGTGCAAAACGATGTACAAAACAGTCACGTGCTGGCGAAGTATTTTTTGCCCGTCCTGAACCAATGGTTTCGGGCGCAGATGTTCACAAAGTGCCGGCGTAACGTTTTCCGGGGCCATTCGTTGAACAGAGGCTCGGGTCAAGGATGAGATATCGACGAGCTATGGGATGAAGGTCAACTGCGGTATGCTTCGGCAACCGAAACTGAGGTTTTTTGGGCGGACTGCCGTCATAAACTGTCTTAGGCGTGCATTATTTTGTCTTATCAACGCGCGGGAATCAGGCCTATGGCTCTCGACGCGCGTGGCTTGAGAAGAGAGAGGCGAATTTCTCTACCACTCGAAGTACGGTGCCGTAGACGAGTTCACGCTAAACCGTCTCGATTATTTTGTCAAGCAGTGAAGCAAGAATCCGCTAGTGTCGACAGTTTGATACAGATGGCGGGAAATCGCGCGCAAAGCCAGCCAGCACCCCAGATCATCCTCTTGCGGATTCGCGAATACTCCCGCTCGCAGTTCACTGCGAAACTTCCTGCGACCTTACATGCCTGGCCGCGCTTGCGTAGAGAGTCTCTTTCTTGTCTAACATCGCGCGCCATTCAAAGTTTTGGCTAAAGCGGCGACGGGATCGTGCCCCCATATTTCGCCTTAAACCGGCAGAGGTAATCAGCAACGCCAGCCTCTCCGCCAGCTGCACCGGGTCTCGCGGACGGAGGAGGAAGCCATTCACTTCGTTCTCCCACCGCCTCACAGCCCCCGCCTATGTCGGTCGCAACAACCGGTAGCCCAGCCCGCATGGCTTCGAGAATGCTGCAAATGTAACAGTGCCTGAAAAAGTAACGGCATCCAGGTATGGCGGCAATAGTACTGATAGCCTGACTTTAAAAACGTTCTTCCCACGTTGGTCGACAAAACCACGCTTTGGCCGCGGTTTTCCGCTTGGATCCTTCGTCCCCACGAGTATCTCCACGGTTGGTGCTAATGATACGTAACCCGGGTTTGCACTCGCGTACCCACGAATCAGGCACCGCGGACTCATCAATGAGAGACCTACGCTGCCACCTCGGTTACAGTAGGGCCATGATCCGTGGACTCTATTCCCGATGGATGTACCGCTGGGAGACGGCACTGACGACCCGCGACACGGACCGTATGGTGCGCCCTTTGGAATGGGGCTTCGAATCACTCGAGGATTTCACCTTGAGCTCCGGATTCAGCGGCCTGCATCCGCCTTCCCTCGATCCTGCCCTTGGCGAGGCGGCAATGTTACAACTGAACGACTTTATCCTCCAGCACCGGGCTGAGTTCTTCGCCTATCGTTCTCCTGAAGATTTCGTTCTGGAGCAGCGCCATCCACGATTGTTCCCTACCAATACGCAGCCTGAGAGCTTGCATCTGGATGCGCAGCTTCGCCGGCAGGCGGCCACCGGTAAACTCCACACTGCTCAGTTTCTACGTTTCACCTCTCCCGTTTGCAGTCCCTATCCCGAAAACAATCGGGTCAATGCCCGGTGGTTCCCGGCGCCGGCAGAGAAAATGCAAGGCAAACGAAAGCAAGCGATTATCGTATTGCCGCAGTGGAATGCGGACGCGCTCAGTCACAATGCACTCTGCTCTGTTTTCAACCGCTTTGGTATTTCGGCACTACGCTTAAGTAACCCCTACCACGACGTACGTTGTCCCGGGGGGCTCCAGCGGGCAGATTATGCCGTCAGTGCGAACGTCGGCCGCACCATTGCGGCATGCCGGCAGGCGGTCATCGACATTCGCTGTTGCATTGACTGGCTTTCCCAGCAGGGCTATGAACAGTTCGGCATTCTTGGCACCAGCCTTGGCTCGTGCTACGCATTCCTCGCTGCAGCCATGGATAGCAGGGTGCAGGTGATCGCGTTCAATCACGCTTCCATTTCCTTCGGCGATGTTATTTGGACCGGCCAGACCACACAACACATCCGAGCTGCTTTTGAAGCTTCCGGAATGACCCAGCAACGACTCCGCAACGTCTGGGGGGCTGTCTGTCCCTCGAATTACCTCGACCTGTTTGCAGCTACGCCCCGGAAAGTTCTCTTGATCCGGGCACTCTATGATTTGACCTTCCTGGAAGAGCACACCCTTCGCTTAATTGAAAACTTTCGCCGACGCGGCGTGGATCTGGTCTCCAGGGTCCTTCCCTGCGGGCACTACTCTACCGGTAAGAACCCCTACAAGTGGGTGGATGGCTGGTACCTGGTTTCCTTCCTTTACTCAACCTTCAAGCGATTAGCTGAAGTTCCATGATCTCATCCACGTCGTTTTCAACAGAACTTTTGCAGGGAGAGAGCTCCATTCGGGCGGTGAACACTGACTTGGCCGAATGGAGAACACGTTACAGCCAGGCAGACGATCTTACGACCGATATCGATTATTTCCTGGCAACTTGTCCTCCCCGTAACCGGCGTCCCGTGTCCTGTTATTTCGTGCCAAATCACGGCCAGAAGCTGCCGTCCTGCTGCACGAGGTTTGCTTTAAAGGCATCGGCACCGGCCTATGCCGTGCTGAACTCTATACGGATCGTCTGCCGGGCCGGATTCGTATTACTTCCAATTTTTTTGGGCCGGCTGACATCACAACCCGCTTCCAGGGGTCAGTTTTATCTGCGTGATACTTTCATTCAGACGCGGTATTACCCCAATCCTGTAACCTTGGCATGTCCACCTTCGCGTACACACGCGTGGAGTCGGCTGAACTGTGACCGAGATGCCCTCCCACCTCCGTTAACGTCAGGCCCTGGGCAAGCAGGTGAGTTGCACAGGCGTGCCTGAGGCAGTGAGGGCCGGTACGCGGAGACTCGATCTTCAGCCGTTCATCCGATCGCCAACGGATTGACGTCAGAGTCTGAGTGAGGAGCGCGCGGATCAGCGCGTCCTTGTGTAACTCTCGGTGGTATGGTCAATGACCGCGATCGCGTCAACCTCGATCAGGTAGCCGGGGGACAGCGTCGCTATCCCCACCACGTCTGCTGGCTTGTGATCTCCGAACAGCGCTATCCGGGCCTCTTCGATAATCGGCAAATATTCGTCGCGTTTGTAGTTGACGACGTAGATTGTGATCTTGCAGACCTGCTCAGGCCGGGCGCCGGCAGCAGCAAGTGCACGGCCGAGATTGCCAAACACCTGGCGCGCCTGCGCCGCAAGATCACCATGGCCAACGAGCTTGCCGTGTATGTCTTCGGGCTCCTGGCCCGAGACGAATACCAACTTGCTTCCCGTCGCGACGACGACCTGGGTGTACGTTGCTGGAGTCGGCAGATCATCGGGATTGATGCATTCGAGCGTCATTGATTGGGTCTCGTGCTATTGGTAGCGGGAAACTGGTAGCCTTGCGCAAACCATTTGACGACGGTGACCCCCTTCGGCCAGCAAGCGCAGGACATGGTAAACAGTAATGCGCAGACATAAGGATACTGCTTGCTGGCGTCAACGAGGAATCGCCTGGTTCGCCCAATAGCGTTTCAAGCCCGAGGCGGCGAACGCCGGCGCTCTTGCGACGACTGCAGACAATTGGACATAACATTTGTGGACAGCTGTACTGTCTGCCTGCTAAGTTGCTCCGGAACCCGGTGGGAGGATCCCCATGCGCCCTGCGAAACTAGCCCTTGCTTTTGCCGTCTGTTCGGGTTTGCCTCTGGTCTTTGCCCAAATGGCCAACCCCACTGCGGCCGAATTGAGCAATGCCGCATTGCCCAGCACAGATACAACGTGGTGGAAGCACGCGGTTGTCTACGAGATCTATCCCCGCAGCTTTCAGGATTCCAATGGGGATGGCGTGGGGGATCTGAACGGCATCACGCAACGGCTTGATTATCTGAAGCAGCTCGGTATCGACGCGATATGGATCGCACCGATGTACCCGTCGCCCCAGGTCGATTTCGGATATGACATCTCCGATTACGAAGCGGTCGATCCGCAATACGGCACCCTGGCCGACTTCGACGGTCTGCAAACCGAGGCCAACAAAGCTGGGATCCGCGTCATTCTCGACATGGTGCTGAATCACACCTCCGACAAGCACAAGTGGTTTATTGAGTCGGCTAGCTCACGGACCAACTCCAGGGCCGATTGGTATGTGTGGAATGACGGCATTGCTGAGAATTCGGCGGGCGTAACCGATTACCAGAAGCGTTTCGCGCACGAGGGCATGGCGCCTCCGAACAATTGGGTATCGGGGTTTGGCGGCTCGGCATGGGAGTGGGTGCCGGCTCGCAAGCAGTTTTACTATCACAGGTTTTACAAGCAACAGCCTGACTTGAACTGGCGTAATCCCGCGGTGGAGAAAGCAATGTTCGACTCCATGCGGTTCTGGCTGACGCGCGGTGTGGCGGGCTTCCGCCTCGATGCAATCCCCACCCTCTTCGAAGATCCGCAACTGCGCAACGAGCCGGAAACCGGGGGGACCAACGAGCAGGGTGACCCCAACCTGAGTCCGATTTATACCGACAATCTGCCCGACGTGCATGGTGTGATCCGCCGCATGCGCAGTATGGTCAGCGAGTTTCCCGGCAACCGCGTGCTGATCGGCGAGACCTACCTGCCCGACACCGCTGCATTAGCCAAATGGTATGGAGGCGCGGCCAAAAACGAACTGCAATTGCCCATGGACATGTTGGTGGGCTTTGGAGCGCGGGAGCAAGGCGAGCCGCAGCTCGACGCGGCCTACTTTCGCCGGTTTATTACCGAAGCAGAAACCGAGCTCTCCGGTTCGCAACCGCTGTTTGTGTTCGACAATCACGACAACATTCGCTCCATCGATCGCTATGGGAACGGCTCGCAGAATGTGGCTATCGCGAAATGCATGGCTACGATGCTCTTCACCACCAGGTCCACAGCCATGACGTACTACGGAGCCGAGTTGGGTATGCCGACCACAACCCCTTCGCGACGAGAAGACGTCAAGGATCCTATCGGCATTACGGGCTGGCCAAAAGAAAAGGGTCGCGATGGGGAACGCACACCGATGCAATGGACTCCGGGGCCGCAGGCAGGCTTCTCCACGAACCCGCAGACCTGGCTCCCCATTCCAGCGGACTACGGAACCGTGAACGTACAGACGGAATCGGCGGATCCTGCATCGTTGCTCAACTGGTACAAACAGTTGATCGCACTCCGGCGCTCGATGCCGGCCCTGCATGATGGCGGAATCGTGATGCTGAACATAGACAACAAAGAGGTTCTGTCTTACCTGAGAACCGCGCCCCAGGGCAGCACGTCCGCAATCATTGCGGTAAACATGTCCGCCGAGCCGCAGACCGTTTCGTTCGACCTTTCTCACGCGGGCGTAAGCGCCGCGAAAGTGCAGACTCTAGCTGCAACCGATCCCTCCTTTCAGGGGTTGGCAACCTTGCAGTCCGTGACGCTTCCCCCTTTCGCCTCGTGGATTGCTTCCGTACAATAGCGAAAGTAAACGATTTCCCGGGTCTCCCCTCCATGGAGCGCATGAGTAAGCCAAAGAGCGCATTGAGCGCGCCCACTGCATCGAAGAAACCGCCGATGCACCGGGTGATCTACGACACATTGAAGGCAACGATCCAGCAGGGTGAATATCGCTCCGGCGATCGCCTCCCCAGCGAAGTCGAACTGTGCAAACGGTTTGAGGCTTCTCGCATTACCGTTGCGAAAGCGATCCATAGCCTGCAGCATGAGGGGCTGGTGGTGCGCAGGGCCGGGTCGGGGAGCTACGTTCAGCTGGCTGCGCCGGTCACGAGCTATCAGTTCGGTCTGCTGATCCCGGAGCTCGGCAGCACGGAAATCTTCGAGCCTATCTGCAAGGGCATCATGCAGTCGCCGCAAGCCAAATCGCACTCGCTCATCTGGGGACATACTTCGCAGAAGAACACGTCCCGGGAAGAAGGCGCGCTTGCCCTTTGCCGCCAATTCATCGAGCAGAAAGTGTCTGGCGTCTTCTTCGCCCCGCTCGAGTTCGTCGACGACCAGGACAGCATCAACCACCAGTTGGTCGCGGAGCTGCGCCAGGCAGAGATCCCAATCGTTCTGCTCGACCGGTGCTATTACCGCTATCCCAAGCGCTCGAATCTCGACCGGGTGGGCATAGACAACCACCGGGCGAGCTTTGTCGTAACGCAGCATTTGTGGGATCAAGGCGCGCGCCACATAGTGTTTGTGGCCCGCAGGCGTTCGGCCTCTACCATGGTGGAACGTGTATCCGGGTACCAGTTCGCGCTCAGCGAGTGCGGGTCGCAGTTTCCTGCGACAGCGCACTACGGCGATGAAGAAGATCTGGAGTTCGTGCGCAACCTATTAGAGCAACAACCTGACGGCGTAGTCTGCGGCAACGATCTGACTGCAGCACATCTGATGCGCACTCTGATCGGCATGGGAATAAGAGTGCCTGAGCAGATACGGCTGGTCAGCTTTGACGACGTAAATTACGCCAAATTTTTGCCCGTGCCGCTCACTACCATTCACCAGAATTGTCCCCAGATAGGCGAGTCGGCGATGGAGCTGATGCTGGATCGTTTGCAACATCTTCACCGCCCAGGCGTGGACCTGCTGATACCCTTCGAGTTGGTGGTGCGCGAGTCCTGCGGGCATGCCGGCAAAGCATCTCTCAAGAGCGGCGTCGATCGCCGTGCCCGCTCTGCTTCCCCGTCCATCGGCGCGAAGAAACCCTCCGCCAAGCGGCGCATGGCTTCAAGACGGCGAGCCACCTAGACGCCCGCCGTATCGCGTGGTGAGTATGGCCTTCTTTGCGGCTAACGGAAATCGACGTATACATGCCGCACGCAGGCACGGCGGGGGCAGTCGGCAGGCGCCCTTTTGGGTTCAGGCCGAAAAAAGCGATATGCCCATGCGCGATCCTGGTTCGATGAAGTGAAAAGCATAAGCAAGCGTGTTCTAGTTTTTGAATCTCCACTAACTACAGATACGGGTGCCCCATATCCCGGATTTCCTGTGAAACCTGGATGGGCGACTCACTCCATGCGGCTTTCCTTAATGAAAGCCGCACACGCAGCATTGGCTTATGCTACGTACAGGAAATCCGGGTATCTCGCGTTCTTTGCGAGATGTGGGAAATTAACAATTTTCGTCGCTCCACCGTATGACAAAACACATCTCTACTGCGGCGCGGTCAGATGCGGCGTATCTGCCTCCTGAATCTTTTGCGTCAGTTCAAATTCCCGGCTCGCGTCGGCGGTGCGTCCAAGCGCGCGATAGGTTTGTGCCAGTAGATTGTGGCTCACGAAATTAGCCGGATCCATCCGTACAGCCTTCTGCAAGTAGGTGAGCGCGGCCACCGCATCTCCTTCCTTGAGCGTAACTTTGCCCAGCAAAATGTAAGGACCCGTCGAGTTTGGCTCCAGCAGGACGGCTTGCTGCAGTACTTGGCGTGCTTCCGGGTAACGGCCGGCGCGGCTGTAGACATCTCCCAGACGCTCGTAGGTGCTGGGCTCCAGAGGATTGCGCGCTCGCTCCTTTTCAAAGAAGGCTGCGGCCTCGTCGAATTTGTTCTGGGCGAGCGCGATTTCGCCTAACAGCTCATTCGCCAGGGGAAGCTGGGGATCGAGTTGGAGCGCCGTGGCAGCGAAGCGCTGGGCAACCGGCACGTACTCCCTGCGGAAGAGCATACGGGCAGCGAGAAGATACGCGGACGGGGAGTCGGCGGCAAAACCGTATTGCGCTGCGAATGCGTGCCGCGCATCGTCGTAGCGCCGCGTATCCATGTAGCAGAGCGCCAGAACATAGGAAGGATCCGCCTTGGTCTGAACACCGGTGCCCGGCGCCTTCTCCAGCAAGGGGATGGCTTCCGCAGGCCTCCCCAGCCGAAACAACGTCAACCCGCGCATCTGCGCCGACTCAAGGTCGCTGGCATCCTGGGCAAGTGCTATTTCGAAAGCAGCGTCGGCCTCTTTGAGGCGATCCAGCGCATAAAAGGCTGACCCTCGTGCACGCTCCAACCCCGGTTGCGAAGGAGTGGTTGCCGCCAGCGCATCCAGACTGCGAAGCGCTTCTTCGGCATGCCCTGTCCGTATAAGCCGCCGTGCTTCTTCGACTGAAGGCTGCGGCGCCACAGTCGGCTGTGGCGTCTGGGAGTCTTGTGGCTGCAAGATCCTGCTTGCACCGCAGACGGTAGCGGCGATGATCAGGATGATCGAGGTGGTGAAAGGAAAATGGCGCATAGGTTTCTGGAAAACGCTCTCCAAGCAGTATGCAAAAAATTAGGGAAGGGCCGAAGCCCTTCCCACGAATTGAAGAGGTTTGTGATTAGAACTGGAGGTGCACAGTGAACTGCAGTTGCCGTGGGTTGGTGGTTCCGCCGGTACCAGTAGGGTAGGGACCACCGGTGATAGCACCTGAGCTGGTCTGATCAATTGCGCCATTCGGAGTAGCAAAATTGATATGGTTAAACGCGTTGAATGCATCAAAGCGGAACTGCGCCGTCACTCGCTCATAGATGGAAACGTTCTTCATGAGCGACATATCGCTGTTGAGGAAGTTCGAACCAAAAGCTGTGTTGCGCCTGATGTTTCCGATTTGATCCAGGCCAGGGCAAGTGAATCCGCCGGTGACGGAGGCTGAGTTGCAAAGATTATTTCCAGCGGTCAGGTCTGCGGCACCAATGACGGGTGAAAACAGGTGGACGCCCGAACCCACTCCTGGTGTCCCTTGCAACTGATAATTAATCTTTTTCACGTTTCCATTCGGCTGACAAGGTGCGCTACCCGGTATTGAGGCGCCGCAATCGGAATAGCTGAGGGAGAAGGGCAGTCCACTCTGCCAGACGACGACGGGGCTGAGCTCCCAGCCACCGATTATCCCATTCACCCACGAGTTGACGTTGCCGGCGAACATCTGATTTCGGCCGAACGGCAGGTTCCACAAGCCGTAAGACGTGAACGCGCTGCGGCGGATGGCTTGATCGGGCCCGATAACCGCCTGCTTGTCCCAGGTAGCGAAGCCGCTTGCGGCGTCTGTCCCTCGCTGGTACGCGTAATTCAGGTTGAGGCTGAGACCTTGCGTGAACGTCTTGGTAAATTTGGTCTGCAGGGCGTTGTAGTGGGTGTCCTGGTCGTCACCGTAGTAGCTGATGCCCTGGGTCCAGCCACAAGCGCCCCCGCAGGCGGGAAGTGTGCCGTTGGTATAACGCTGCAGCAGCGTGCTGTTGGAAGTGCCGCCGTTGGCAGAAACTCCGGTTTTAACTGTCGGATCGTAGTGCAGCGCCACCCCATTCTGAGTGAAAGAACCAGGCAGAGAAATTGCTGCCTCGTTGGGGTTGGTGTTATTGCCGTCGCCATCGCTCAGGGTATGCGTTCCCTTGTTGCCAACGTAGGCTATTTCCACTGACATGGTCGGGGTGAGCGAGTGCTGGACCGCCGCGTTCCATGCGTCCAAGGTGGGCAGCCTTTCCGTGAACGGTCGCGCTTTCACGCTCACGGACGAGCCGATGGATGCGCCGCCGGTCCCGGGGAGGGTCTCAGTAATCGGGATCTGGCCGGCAGAGTTCGCAGCGGGGGGCGTGTAGTTCGCCAGCGGGCTGGTCGCGATTTTGCCTAAGCCCGGAATAGTAGCATTCGTAGGATCGGACAAATTGAAGGCGTAGCTGGTGTTGCCGTTGGTCCCGCTCAGGGACTGGTTGGCCAGCACAGGAATGTTTTGGGTGACCACGTGGCCGAAGTCAGAGCCGAAGACGCCCAGGTCAAAGCTGCGTCCGTAACCGGCGCGAATGACGGTCCTGGGTGTGATTTGATAAGCGACCCCTAAGCGCGGGTTCCAGGCGTTGCCGGCAGCCTTGACGCCCATGTTAAGCGGAACATTGCCTTCACCGGCAACGTTGATGAAGCCGGTCTGAAGATTCAGCAGGGCACCGTTACCTTTGCCGTTCACCCGTTCCGGAGCGTAGTACTCGTATCGTACGCCGAGGTTTAGCGTCAGTTTCGGTGAAAAACGCCAGGTGTCCTGCGCGTAGAAGTAGTCACGCGCCTGGAATTCCTTGGCGTTGGTAGAGGTGCTGGCGTAACGGTTGAAGTTGGTCACGTCGCCCAGGATGAAGCTGGCAAAACCCAGTCCCCCGGCGGTGCCGTTGGAGGTGGGCCCATTGGCAAATTTATCCTGACCGGTACGATCCGAGTCGCTCGGTACGCGCAGATTGCGCGCATAGCGGAGGTCAACGCCGAACTTTACCGCGTGATTGCGAATCGTTTTGGTCCAGTTATTGACCAACTGGAATTGGTCTTCCTTTTCAGTGAGTGGGCAGTTGCAGTGGTTCATCTGCAGGCCGGAGCCGAACTGGGGACCGCTGTTCTGCGGGTTGTCGCCGGACGGAAAACTCGGAGTGGTTGAGGTGACGTCGGCGATGTCGATATCCGGCGTTCCAAAGTCTGTAGTAACTACCTGGTTCGGCGCGGTGCCGCTTATGTTCTGTCCGAGGAACGGCAGGTTTGTATTCCCGGGATCATTTTTATGGGTGAGGATGTTGTAGCGGAAGTATCCCAGACGAACGTCAGTAACGAGGCTGGAGTTAATGGCAACGTCTACGCCTGCAGCGGCGCTGTCATTCGCGCCCTTCGATACGCCGCCGTACCCGGCAATACCCAGACCTGGACCGCCGGCGGGACCAAACAGGCTGGCGCCGCTCAGAGTGTCTGTAAATCGGCTGAAGCGGACGAACGCGTGTGCCTTCGAGTATATTGTGGTGTCGAGGCGAACGTCCCACTGGTCGCTATTGAAAATGCCCGTTCCGGTGCCCGCGTAGTTGCTGGTGAGACCGTTGTCGGTGGTGAAGGTGTTGGGCACTTTTCCGTTGGCCAACAACAACTTGAACAGCTTTAAGGCTTGAGGCGAGAGCTGACTCAGGGGAATGATGTTGTTCGGGTAGGTGGGGGGTAAGCCCGTTATGGGGTTGACGGGGACCGAGTTGTTATACAGCTGGTGGCCTGAAACGGCCAGGTATTGGCTGAAGTCGCAGCCCGGCATTCCATTCGACGCCGTGGTCGCGCCAGTGCAACTCTGCAACGCCAGCAACGATGGGACGGTACCGATTCCGGAAGACCCCACCTTTTGCCGCACACCCTGGTAATCGCCGAAGAAGAATGCTTTGTCCTTGAGAATTGGGCCGCCGACTGAACCGCCAAACTGGTTCTTGAGCCCGCCAGGGTAACCGGCAGCCTGGGTCACGGTAAACGGGTCACGCGCCAGATTGGCATTGCTTTCACGATTGTCGAAGAGAGTTCCGTGGAAGGAATTGGTGCCCGATTTGGTCTGAACCGTTTGCACCGAGGCGACAGCCTTTCCGAACTCCGCGTCGAAATTCTGGGTGGCGATCTTGGCCTCAGACATGGACTCGTAGTTTGGATTGATGACAATGATGCCGAGAATGGCATCCTGATTGTCCGTGCCGTCCAGGGTGTAGTTCACGCCGCCGAACGCTTGGCCATCAATTTGAATCTGCTTGGAACCTTGTGGGTTCTCGTCGGCCGCGTGGGCCCAACCAAGCTGCACCGCACCCGGCAGCAACAGCTGCAAGTTGGTGAAATTATGGTCGGGGATGGGTAAGGTCTCAAGATCCTGCGCCGAGTAGGTGACGGCCACATCAGCGCGGTCGGTCTTCAGCTGTGGGATCGTATCTGCATTGACAGTAACTACTTCGCCGGCGGTGCCAACCGAAAGAACAACTGCGATGTTATCGGAGCTGTCGGCATTGACCTGGATGTTATTTTGCTCGTATTTCTTAAAGCCAGGCGAGTCGACCGTTACGGAGTACGCGTCGGGAATCAAGTGTTCGACCCGGAACTCGCCGCTTTCGTTGGCCTTTACCGTGACCGTAGTTCCCTTGGAGGTATCAGTGACCACAATGGGCGCATTCGGTATCAGGGCACCGGTTGCATCGGTGACTGTTCCGTAGATCGCTCCGTAGACAGCCTGTCCAAGTGCACTACAGGGTGCGAACGCCAAGGCGGCCAAAGCCGCAAGCCAGGCTCCTCTGCTTCTGCTCATCACCTACTACCTCCAAAGGTTGCACAAAAACGTTAAAGTGAGTTGTTATGACAACTTCGCTGTAATTAGCTAATACTACTTCCCGGAAATTAGACGACAGATTTCCGGACGAGTTTTTGAACGGCAGGACATTAGCGGAGCCGGTAAGGCACTGTCAAGGTCTTTCTGGACGCGGGATCCCGCGGGCTGTGGAAACCGCCCGCGCGGATGCACCAAATAAGGAGCGAGTCCATTAAGCTTGCAAGTGAACTTGCAATCGATTCGTAACAGTCTTCAGGAGGGCCGCACCATGCGCGCTCAATCTCTGCCGTTCGTCGCAGCTCTGGTGACGATTGCCTTCTGCTCCCTCAGCCTGTCCGCCAAAGCCCAGGCCGCCGCCGGCCCCGGTGCCAACAGAATCAAGTCGCCGTCTCCCGGGATCCTCTCGCGGAGTGAAGCCGCCGCTATTTTGCCGCCAAGCGTCTTCTACCGTGGTCAATCCGCCACCATCCAGGGCCGCAACTCAGCCGGCATCAAGCGCGAAGATGGCAAGTTGGTGCTCGTGACCCTGGTCGACACCGGCGGTTACTCCACAGCGGTCCAGGAAACCTACCAGGCTTATTTACTTAGTGAAGTCCCTCTTACCATCGGCGACCAAACGCTCCCGCCGGGCGCTTACGGCTTCGGGTTCATCTCCGGCGATCGTATGGTCGTCATGGATATTGGCGGCAACGAAATCCTTCACGCAACGACTACCCACGACAACAATCTGAAGCATCCCAATCCACTGCAGATTCTTGCTGACTCAACCTCTCCCCAGCACTACCTTCTCTATATCGGACGCACTTATATCCGCTTTGCGCTTGGTGCCCAATGATTACGGCCATCTACGGCTATGGTTTCATCTCAGGCCTTACGCGCCCGCGCCCCGGGCAACTCCATCCCTTCGCTATAAGCGAGTCCTCCACGACTTGTCTTTACGGAAGAGTGTTTCCTAACCTCCTATTCCATGGGTTTCCGAAACGGTAGACGAAACCGCTAATCAAACGGAAGCAATTTTCGCGTTGCATTGCGCCGCTAGAGTTCAGAAACGTCGTACGCTGGTAGTCGGCGCCGACGCGAACGGCAAACGGTCTGGAAAGGGAGTGCTCCACCCCTCCGCCTACGGCATACGAAAAATGAGTCTTTTGTCCACTTAAGTAGTACGTTCTGTTGACGGGAACCGCTCCGTCAACCCATGCGGCGCCGGCCAATACGTGCACGAGGATGCCGCTGTTTCCTCGCGCCATTGGATAAAATACCGGGCCGGCCAGGCCACTAATGACATCGTCACTGTGTCCCGTGCCGTGCACGTTGCCACTATGGGCGAAAGTGGAGTCTACCGTCGCACCCCAATGAGGGGAAAACCTCAAAAGGCCATCGGCGTCTACGCCGTTGAGTACGGCACGTGGTGAGGACGGCTCGGCCATGTCGAAGTAGACGTAGCCGAGACTCGCGTCGAAGGCAGGCCCACTCGCCGCGGGGGACGCTCCGCTGTTTTCCAGGCGGGTTTGCCCGAGGAGTGGTGTGCCGAGCAAGCAGACATAAACGGAGATTCTTCGTATGCTTTCCATTCCCATTGCTATTTGACCTTCAACTGGATTGTGGCAGTATGCGACAACGTGCCTGCCGTGGCCGTGACGGTTACATAGGTGGTGGCGCCCGGCGCAAAACCGTAGCGCATACCGGAGCAGCTGGACACGAATATCAGGAGTAAGCTGAGGCCTCCGGCCGTCAGCAGCTTGTTGGTCATGGGGTTAGTCTTGCTACCCCGGCGAAAGTTAAAAATCAAAGCGAACAATCCGAGGCAGCCGGAAATTTGCAACGGAGCGAAGATGAGCGATCGAGGACCCGTTCGACGTTGATCAAGACCCGCCGTTAGAGCTGCGGAAATGGTTAGAACCACCACGCTCACGGAAGCGCCATTTGGCGTAACCGCCGGTGGGGCAAAACTGCAACTTGTGTCCGCAGGCAGAGTGGAGCAAGTGAAGGTCAGCGTTCGATTAAAGCCGCTCTCCGGAGTAACTGTAATCTGCACCGTGGCCGGCTGGACAGGAGTGAGGACAACACTATCCGGCGCAGCGTCGAGCTTAAAATCGGTAATCGTCACGTTGGTACTCGAGGTGCTGGCATGGTAATTCTTATCTCCTCCATAGACAGCGCTGATCGTGTTATTGCCCGCGGCCAACGAATTGGTCATAAACGTGGCTACTCCCGAAGGCGCTACAGGCGCGGCTCCCAACACGGTCGCGTTGTCGAAAAATGTGACCGTGCCGGTTGGCGCCGGCGCATTCCCCGTAGCGGGGCTCACAGTTGCGCTCAACGTGACGCTTGCGCCCAGCGGAATCGTCGGATTTCCACCCGGCGGAGCTGTCGGACCCGCGGACAACGAGACCGGCGGGGTTGTCTGGGTGATGCTCAACGTTCCAGCGAGGAAACCGAACGTGTAGTTGATCGCGGTGAGCGTTCCCGGTCCTACGGTGATCGCATAAGACCCGACCGCGGAAGAGATCGTCGCGATCGTGGTCAGAACCGGAAATCCGCTCACCGCAGCCTGCGTGTCACCGTTCACGAAGCCGGCAATCATGTAGTTAAACGTTGGGTTCGCTGTCGCCAATACCCGGCTGTAGTTGCCGGCTGTCACCGTCAACGTCGCGGGGTTTACCCGTATGGTCGCCGTCGCCGTGGTGTTGTCGGCGGAGCCGGTCGGCGTGAAGGTCACGCTCAGCGTCTGCGATCCCGCGCCCAGCACCGTGCCTGCAGCCGGCGAGTAGACGAATGTTCCCGGCACACTCGACGTCGCGTTCAGCTGCGTGGCTGACAGCGCCGTGCCGTAAGTGATGGCCGATGGCGTCGCCCAGATAATCGTCGATGCGGCTTTGGTCACCACCAATGTCACTTTGGTCGTCGCCGGGGCGTTGTCAGTGGAGTCGGTCGGAGTGAAGGTTACACTCAGGGTCTGCGATCCCACACCTAACACGGTGCCCGCGGCCGGCGAGTAAACGAATGTTCCCGGCACGCTCGACGTCGCGTCCAGCTGTGTGGCTGATAACGCCGTGCCGTAAGTGATGGCCGATGGCGTCGCCCAGATAATCGTCGATGCGGCTTTGGTCACCACCAATGTCACTTTGGTCGT
>Ga0182015_10001536_pt1 | contig 30038 bp, 19 predicted proteins | sample 712P3MmetaG_FD_120478 | JGI IMG/M metagenome (GOLD analysis project Ga0182015, IMG submission 120478) | Permafrost microbial communities from Stordalen Mire, Sweden - 712P3M metaG | ecosystem: Environmental > Terrestrial > Soil > Wetlands > Permafrost | place: Sweden: Stordalen | collected... | reverse complement strand
TTGGCGCTCAAAGCGGATCCGGTGTCACCACACGCACCCCAAATCGGCGTGCACTGGTTTCCATTTCCTGCAAATGCATTGATGATTTGAGTTTTCGTATTCACCACCCGGACACGATTATCTCCGGTATCGGCGATATATACGTTGCCCTGGTTGTCGACCGCTACGCCTACTGGCCCATATCCTAAGTTCGCGTTCACCGCAGAGCCGCCATCGCCGCATGGAGCCGTGGGATTGTTGCAAATCGCATTATTCCAGTTACCGGCGAAGGCCACAATCTTCTCCGAACGAGCTGGTATCTCGCGAATGCGGTTGTCGCCGGTGTCAGCGATGTAGATGTTCCCGGCAGCGTCAACTGCAACGCCTTCGGGATCGTTGAGCTCTGCCGCCTTCGGCGCCCCGCCGTCGCCGCATTGCGTTCCGTCGCATGGTTTACTGGTACCGGCGATAGTGGTCAAAGTTCCGGCGGTATCGACCTTACGAATGGTGTTATTGCCGGAATCGGCAATATAGATATTGCCCTTGGTGTCGATTGCCAGAGCGTACGGATTCCACAGGGATCTTTGATTGGCTGGGCCGGGCGTGCCAAAGTACGCGATGATTCCCGTGCCGGCAAATTGCGTCACCGATCCGCCAGTACTCATTTCAAACACGTATTGTGAGAATGGCGCAGCGGCGTACAGGTTTCCGCTGGCATCTGTGATTGCCGCGGTGGGCCCTGGAATGTCTGCCAATAGCGGACTAGTATTGACTTTGCCTCCGCCCGCGACTGTTGCGATCTTATTCTGGCCGAGGACATTGGGAGCCATAGTCAACAGGCAAGTCAGCACGCTCGGCAACAGCGCGCGGAGTAGTGAATTACTTTGCTTTTTGCTCGAACCTGCGTCAAGCAAACGGCTGGGAGACTGCAACATCGAGAGAATGCTCATTTTGGTGAACTCCGAGGGATTAAAGTGCAGCGGGAGAAACTTACACTCAGTTAAATCCTAGTTAGAGATATTGGAGCAAGGTGCTAGGCCTGTCAAGCGGAAAGATGCGAAATTCACCGTCAAATAACAAATGGCACCTGGCGACACCAGCACAGATCAAATCAGCCGTGACACATTCCAGCTTTTAAATCAAGCTACTGACTTCTGCCCTTATTATTCGTTAGACTCAAATATGTCTCAAGCTGATGACGTGAAAGTTATCGCCATTCATCCATCCACTGGTCGAAACTCGCTTTCCCTCATAGCCTTTGACAGTTTCCGGATTCTCGATTGGGGTCAAGTTTTTTGTGACATCATCCACAATGACAACCTTGCCGCTTCGGGCGATACATAGGTCGACGGTGTCCTGAATTTGTGCGCCAGCTTTAGCCGGATCGGGTGGCGGAGGGGGAATCGAACAACTGATGGTTCCGTAGCGTGTAACTTCGGCTCCAGGTTTGGGTGCTTTGCTTCCGGCAGCTGCAAATAAGGCAAATAGTAGCAGCAGGCAGGCGATCGCAGACAACCTTAACGCTTTATCCATAATCAAAGCCTCCGCGTACGGCAGGGGAACCGTCCGCACCAAATAATAACTCATCCTCCCCAAGTCTGTTCTACAGAAAACAGAATTTTGACAACACTAGGCAGTTGGTGTGGTCCCGACTAGAAGTGTGGCGGTCTTTTCACGAGACTGGACTCAACTTTCAAGTTCATCACCCCAGTCCGCTTCGCGTTTTGTTCGCTATTACATCGGAACGGAAGGCAAAAGAGCATTCAAGCCTTTATTTGCTTAGCGAATGGAGACTGTTTGGAGACTTTAGTCATCAGGGCTTTCTACCTCTTGCAAGAACTTGCAGGGTCAATTAGCCTTGCGTCACTTCGGCTCTCCGGCGCAAAACGCTTGAAGGGTCGAACGGTTCGGTAACACTTTAGCTTTCCCCCCCAAAAGAGACTAGGCAGTTATGTTGTGTTACGGGGTCGAGAAAAATACCAGGGTCGCGGCATGTGACTCAGAGGGCGAAGCTATGATAAGCCCGACATCAAGGTACGTCGGCATGATTCTCGATGAGTTGAGGTTGGGGTTCGGATCACCAAAATCGTAGCAGGTCGAAAAATGAGTGAACAAAATCTAATACCGACACGCGGGGCCAGCTTGCGCAGTATACGGGCTGCAACTGAGATCCAGGCGATAGGCAAGGCTCTGGAGCAGACTGGATGGAACAGGAAACGTGCGGCTGAATTGTTGTCCATTAGTTATCGAGGCCTGTTATACAAAATGCGACAGCATAACATCACGCCGCCTAAGTACTCTGAGTTGACACCGGTTGCATAGGTTTCCAATAGTGTTGACTCCTGCCGGAGAAATCAGAGTAGACCGAATCTACCTGGTTTCTTAGCTAAACTTCTCGCTCAAGTATGCGAGCGAGACTGCAAACTCTTTGAGATTGGTGAAAAAGTTATGAAGAAGACATGTTTTTTGACCATTTGCGTATTATCCGTTGTCCTGGTTGGGCAAGCAATTTGCTTCGCTCAAACGACGGCCCCTCAAACGACGATTGACCCTGCAGTTGCTGCCGCTGCTGCTCAAGTTGCCGCCGCTGCCGCTCGTAATTCGGCGTCCGCGAACGCCACTGCCGCCGATTCCGCAGCTGCCCCGAATCAAACTGCTTCATTGCCCGCCGGCGGAACCGCGCCGGGATTCGCAAGCCGGGACCCGCGCTACAGAATCGCGGCCAGCGATTCCTTCGATCTGACCTTCCCGCTGAGTCCCGAATACAATCAACTGGCGATAACGGTACAACCCGATGGCTTTGTTACGTTCTTCGCAGTCGGAGATATTAAGGTTGAGGGGCTTACGGTCCCCGAGCTCACCGCGGCGGTTCGTACATCGTACGGCAAGATTTTGCATGATCCAATTGTCTCAATCGTAATGAAGGACTTCAACAAGCCGTACTTCATAGCCGATGGCCAGGTTGGTCATCCCGGTAAGTATGACTTGCGGGCCGAGACTACTCTTACTCAAGCTATCGCGATTGCCGGCGGACTCACGGAGTCGTCGAAGCATTCTCAGGTCGTGCTATTCCGGCGGGTGTCGGACCAGTGGGTTTCGACTCAGGTCATCAACGTGAAAAAGATGGAAGCGGATAAAACCTTGAAAGAAGATCCCTATCTCCATCCGGGAGACACGGTGTTCGTACCTCAGAACCGAATCTCAAAAATCAAACCGTACCTGCCTGCATACAACACCGGCGCGTACATTCCAGTGAAGTAACTTTAGAAATCAAAAACAGCTGAATCAGGAACGAGGGCGACTTATGAATAACCCCGATCTGGCGCGACCTGTAGACAAACCGAACAAAAAAATATCAATGCGGGACCTGCTGACTATTGTCTTTCGTCGCAAGAAGGTCGCGTTAATCTGTTTCTTTGGAGTTATGGCCGGCGCAGTACTGTTCTGCCTGGTTGTGCCACCATTTTACTCTGTCCCAGTCAAGTTTCTGGTGCAGCGTTCACGCGTGGACGCCGAGATCAGTTCTCTTCAAACTACTCCGATTGCGATTAGTAATGAGTTGACGGAAGAAGATCTGAACTCGGAGATTGGGTTGCTGCAGGATGACAACGACGTGCTGCGCAAGGTCGTTGTAACCTGTGGGCTCGACCACCGCAAACTATTGTCGGAATACCTGGGCATCAAGGCGACTCCAGAGAAGCGAATTGAAAAGGCAATCAAGCGCTTAAGTTCGAATCTCACGATTGAAGTCGAGAAAAAGAGCAACATCATCGACGTCACCTACACCTCGACTGACCCGAAGTTGGCGGCACGAGTCATGACTGCTCTCTCGGACGCCTATATTCAGAAGCACATGGAAGTGCATTCTCCGCCGGGACAGGTGCAGTTCTTCGCGGAGCAAACGGACCGCTATGACAAAGAGTTAGCTGACGCTTCGGCGAAGCTTAAAGAACTGTCCAAAGAACAGGATGGAGTTGCTCCTACCGCAGCCTTGCAGTTCTATCTGCAGAAACTGGCGGAATTCCACATGGACCTGCAAACCACCCGTTCACTGCGGGCCGCGGCCGAGGAAAAGGTCAAAGTGCTGGAGAAGGAAGCGGGCCATACTCCAGAACGCCTTACCACGGAGATGAGGGAAGAAGATGATGCGCAAGTTCTGCAAGGGCTGAAAGGTACCTTGATGACGGTTGAGAACAAACGCACCGAATTGTTGACCAAGTATCAACCTGACTACCCGCTGGTAGTTGAAGCTGACAAAGAAATCGCGGATACCAAAGCTGCAATCGCGGCCGAGGAAGCCAAACCCGTAAAAGCGTTAAGTACCGATCGCAACCCTACATACACGCTGGTTGACGGCGATTTGGCCAGAGCCAAGGCCGACTACGCCAGCCTGAAGGCGCAGGAATCGGCTATGCAGGCCATTATGATCAAGTACGAAGACCAGACTCGTAACCTGGCGCAAAAAGGACTCGTCGAGCAGGATTTGCAGCGCGCTTACAAAGCAGACGAACAAAACTACCTGCTGTACATGGGCAAGCGGGAACAAGCGCGTACTACGGAAGCCTTGAACAGCACTCGGATTGTAAACGTCTCTCAGGTAGAAGCTCCGTTCGTGCCAGTAATCCCAATTGATCCTCCGTTCCTGGTGATGTTGATCGGAACTCTTGTCGCTGGCATGGTCGCCGGCGGCGGAGTATATATACAGGAGCATTTGGATCCTTCCTTCAGAACTCCGGCGGACGTATCTGCCGACCTCGACGTTCCACTGCTGGCCGCCGTGCCCCACCGATTCGAAGAGTTTCAGCGGACCGGAACTTATGGCAACGGCAATGGCAACGGCAACGGCCGTGGACGCGAATATGATCGCGATCTCACGCACGTTGTTCCGCTTACCTCAATGGACGAACCGGGAAACGGTTGAACTTCACTCGCCTCGCTGCCGCCCAACGGCTGATACAGTCGGGCTGCGGCGAGGTATTCACTTTCCAAACTTGTATCTTCAAGATCAACCATCTCCTCCGAAAGGGATTTGAGGGCGATTATGAGTAAGAATTTTGAGCTTTTATATCAAGCAGGTAAAGCGGCGGAGATGTTGCATGCGGAAGTGGAACCTGCTGAACCAAGTGCTTTACCGGAAGTGTCGACTTCTGTTCCCGCCCTGCAAATTGAGGGGATGGCGAAAGATGAAATAAGTAAGCTGGTGCACCGGCTCTTTTTTATGCCTGGTGCGGATGCCCCGCACAACGTGGTATTTACCAGCACCGATCGAGGACATGGTTGCAGTTGGATGTGCGCCCATGTGGGCGAGATTCTGGCATCCCAGACTCCCGGTACGGTGTGCCTCGTGGATTGCAACCCGTTTTCATCGTCTCTTCACCAGGAGTTCAATATGTCGAACCATCACGGGCTGTCAGATGCCCTGGTGGGCGACGATCCCATTCGTGATTATGCCAAGCAGACATCGCGCCAGAATCTCTGGCTGATAAGTTGCGGTGCCTCGATGGAGATTACGGAGCGCATGCTGTCCTCTGACCGGATGCGCGCGCGCATCAGCCAATTGCGGGCGCAGTTCGATTACGTTTTAATGGACGTGGCTGCACTCAATACTTGCAATCACGGCATGGTTCTGGGTGGCTTAGCAGATGGAGTAGTTCTGGTTCTGAAGGCAAACATTGCCCGCCGGGATTCTGCCCGGGAAAACATCCAACAGCTCCAAGCTTCTAATGTAAAAGTGCTTGGTGCAGTATTGAATCAACGTACCTTCCCAATTCCTCAACGCATCTACAAGCGACTCTAACTCACAGCCGGCAGCGGCCAATCTGAATCACTCCGTGATCGCAATTGGGTATTCCCGGTTGCATGATTCCGGACAAATTCCAACCGCATCCTCACTTGCTCCCCCCACTGTCAAACCTCGTGAACGCCACCCTCCAAGGGAGCGAGAAAGACGTATGAGCACACGCCGGCTCTTAAACAACGCCTCCAAGCTTTTTGACTTGCTGGTCTTAACCGTGTCGTTCGGAGCAGCTACTCTGTCTCACGCGACCGACGCCCCTGTGTCTCTAACCCAGTTCCTCGACATGAGGATCAAGTTGGGCAATGTTGCCATGTTCGTTGGGTTGCTATGGGTGTGGCATTTGATCTTCGGAGCGCTGGGAATGTACGGGTCTCGTCGACTGGCGGGGCGTATGGCCGAAGTCATCGACGTGGTCAAGGCCACTTCGTTATCGGCGCTCGTCCTTGGCCTGGCATCGACATTCTTGCGCTTCCGCATGGTGACGCCCGCTTTCATCGCGGTCTTCTGGGCGGTGAGCACCCTGATCGCGGGGTCAACCAGGTTCGCGCTCAGGACGTGGCTGCGACGGCTGCGAGTGCGGGGACGCGACTCCCGCAACATCCTGATCATCGGCTCCAATCATCGAGCAATGGCCTTTGCCAAGCGGATTCGCTCCACACCAGAACTCGGTTATCGCATCATCGGTTTTGCGGATGATGAATGGAGCGGGGCTGGAGCATTACGACAAGAGGGTTGGTCGCTGGTCTGTAACTTAGAAAACATAAGTACGTTCTTGCGGCGCAGCGTGGTCGACGAGGTGATTATCGCAGTTCCTTTGCGATCATTTCATGACCACGCGTCGGAAGTCGCGACCATGTGCGAACAGCAGGGAATTATCATCCGGGTGTTGTCTGACCTGTTCAACTTAAAATGGAGCGTTCCCGCGGCGGAGGACTTCGAAGACTCTCCGCTGCTTACGCAATACGGTGGCAATGAACAGGGCCTGCCCATGGTGATCAAGCGCGTCCTGGATTTTTCTTTATCGCTAGCATTGCTCATCGTGATTGCGCCTCTGTTGTTGCTCACAGCCATCTTAATCAAACTCACGTCAGACGGCCCGGTATTCTTCGTGCAGAGAAGGATTGGGCTAAACAAACGGACATTTGACATTTACAAATTCCGCACCATGGGCGTGGACGCGGAACTAAAACTCAGCGAATTAGAGCACTTGAACGAATTATCCGGACCCGTCTTCAAGATTAAGAACGATCCCCGCATTACTCCTCTAGGAAGATTCCTGCGCAAGACCAGCATTGACGAACTCCCCCAGCTTTTTAACGTTCTTCGCGGTGATATGAGCCTGGTCGGTCCGCGACCTTTACAGTTGCGCGACTACGAGTTGTTCACCGAATCCGGTGAGGATTGGCAGCGTTGCCGTTTCAGTGTTCGGCCAGGGATTACCTGCCTCTGGCAAGTCAACGGACGGAATTCGCTGCCCTTTCAGCAATGGATGGAACTCGATCTGCAATACGTACGCAACTGGTCTCTCTGGCTGGACCTGCAGATCCTGGCCAAGACTGTGCCCGCGGTGCTGCGAGGCTCAGGCGCAGCCTAAATCGGGCTTTGCGCCGGCGGCGTTTTTCGCGCTCCTGCAGGCACAGCAAAATCCTTGCACTCTCAGGCGAAGCGCACGATGAACAGTACGTTCCCAAGCCGTTCCCTTCCTGAACAGTTGAATATGCCAGACGCCAAGAGGCCTCGACCTGATGCCTCGGGTATCAGTGTCGAACAGACGCTTCTGGAATATATTGCGCATTGGAAGCGGCTGCTCGTTACCACTCCCAAGCTTAACCTGCCAACCGATAGGCCGAGGCACGCCCCACGGACGCCCCGTTTCGAGTCCAGGATGTTAAGCGCTCCGAAGGATCTGACAGAATCACTCAGGCGTCTCAGTCACAGCCAACAAGTACCACTGGCAGTTGTGGTGTTGAGCGCTTTCCAGGTTCTGCTTCTCCGCTACACCTCCCAAGAAGAAATTATCATTGGTTGTTCGCTTGGCGGCGTCTCTGAAGCATCGCCATTAGCTAACGTTGATTTTTTATTACGGGCTGATCTCTCAGGCGATCCCACCTTCCGGAATCTGCTGGCACGTGTCAACGGCGCACTCCCTTCTGGACTTGAACATCAAGAATTTTCTCTTCGGGAAGTGGTGCCAGATCTCTCTAAGGGCGTAGAGGCTGCGAATCCGATTTTCCAAGTGTCATTTTCTTATCAAACTTATTCTTATCAAACCCCGACTCCCGATGCTGGTCCTCCATTCTCGCCCGTGGCCGATGTCCCGGTGGATTTGCATGTCCAGACGGAGGAAAGTGGAGAAGAGCTGATCCTGAAGTTGTTCTATAACTCGGAACTATTCGAGGCCAGCACCATCGACCGGACCGCCGGCCATCTGCAGACGTTGCTGGAAGGTATCGCGGAAAATTCCAACCTGCGGTTATCGAGTTTGCCCATTCTCACTGCCGATGAACGAAGACAGATTCTGAGTGAATGGAACCAGACAGCCTGCGAGTATCCGCGCGACAGATGCCTGCATCAGCTGATCGAGTCTCAAGCCGAACAAATTCCGGAAAGACCAGCCGCAGTCGCGAAAAACGAACAACTGACTTATCGTGAATTCAATGCCCGGGCCAATCAACTCGCGCACCATCTTAGAAGTTCCGGCGTAGGTCCAAACGTCAAGGTCGGGGTCTGCCTGCGCCCGTCATTAGACTTCGCGGTGGCCGTGCTCGCAGTCTTGAAATCGGGTGGCAGCTGCGTACCGATGGATCCGAGCTATCCGCCACAGCGCTTGGCCTACATTTTGCAGGACGCGCAAGCGCATGTTCTGATCACATCCGCGGACACGCTACCCGAGGCTGTTCCGGCGGAATGCAAAGTGCTTTTGCTTGCGGAACATTCACAAATTATCTCCCGCCAATCTCGAGCGAATCCGGCCCCAAACGTTACTCCCGGCGATATTGCCTACGTCATTTATACCTCTGGATCTACGGGAAAGCCGCGCGGAGTTCTTCTTCCACATACAGGCCTGGTGAATTACATCTCGACCATGGCTCGCATGTATTCCATGGTCCCGGAAGATCGAGTTCTTCAATTTTGTTCGATCAGTTTTGATATTGCGATTGAAGAAATCTTCCTCGCTTGGACCACTGGAGCCGCACTGGTTTTCAAGTCAGAGGAGACGCCGCTCGCCGTTTCTGAATTCTTACATTGGACTGAGCAGCAGGGAATCACGGTCCTCGATCTGCCTACCGCCTATTGGCATGAGTGGGTGCATCATCTTCCCGAACTGCAAGAGCCGACCCCGCGCAGTTTGCGATTGGTAATTGTGGGCGGCGAAAAAGCTTCCGCCAAAGCGTATGCAGCATGGCAGAGCGCGGTGGGCAAGCGCGCGCGCTGGGTGAACACTTATGGTCCCACCGAGGCCAGCATAGCCGCGACTGCATCCGAACCACAGCTTAGTTTGGATTCGATCCCGGACAATCTTCCCATCGGCCGGCCCGTTCCAAACGTGCGCATCTACCTACTGGACGCGCACCTGAATCCGGTTCCGGTTGGCGTTCCCGGCGAGTTGCATATCGGCGGCGTTGGCGTGGCGCAAGGCTATTTCAATCGTCCTGAGTTGACGGCTGAGAAATTCATATCCGATCGGTTCGCTTCTGAAGCTGGCGCGCGAATGTACCGTACCGGCGATCTCGCCCGTTATCTACCCTCCGGCGAAATTGAGTTTTTGGGACGCCGCGACGAACAGATCAAGATTCGCGGGTTTCGCATCGAACTCGGCGAAATCGAATCCGCGTTGGCAAAATACCCCGGCGTCCGTGAAGTTGCCGTGGTCGCCAGGGAAAGAATTTCCGGCGAGAAAAGCCTGGTGGCATATGTTGTGCCGGAGCAACGAACGGAAATCAGCGCAGGGAAATTTCGCAATTTCCTTCGCCAGCAACTGCCGGATTACATGGTGCCCTCGGCGTTCATGTTTCTTGACTCGATGCCGATGACTCCCAATGGCAAGATCAACCGGCAGGGGTTGCCTGAACCGGAATTCGATCTCGCTTCCACCGAAACCACAGTCGCCGGAGATGCTCTGCAATGGCAACTTTGCAGGATCTGGGAAGAGGTGCTGGGAAGAAAACAAATCGGCATTCGCGACAACTTTTTCGACTTGGGCGGCCACTCCCTGCTGGCGGCGCGCTTGATGCATAAGATCGGACAAGCGCTGGGAAAGACCCTGCCTTTAGCGATGCTTTTTGAAGCTCCAACGATCGAACAGTTGGCTGCAGCGCTCAATCAAGATGGATGGTCGCGCTATTGGTCGTCCTTGGTGCCGATTCAACCGTTGGGCTCGCAGCCGCCATTTTTCTGCGTCCACGGCGTTGGTGGAAACGTAATTGGTTTGCGCGAACTCGGCCAGTGCATGGGCCCTGACCATCCGTTTTACGGGCTGCAATCGCAGGGCTTGGACGGAACCCGGCCCTGCCACAAGACAATTGAAGAGATGGCCTTGCACTACATTCACGAGATTCGTAGCGTGCAGCCCAACGGGCCCTACTTTTTGGGCGGCTTCTCTTTTGGCGGATTGGTAGCCTACGAGATGGCGCAGCAACTTCGCGCCGGCGGCGAAGAGGTAGGACTGCTCGTTCTTTTTGATACCTACCCCGGCAATCTAACTGCTGAGAAAAATTCTTTTCTCACCTTGTTGCTCCGCCTGAGCTGGAGCAATCTGTTTCGCGACTTGCCTAAAGTTATTGAGAAACGAATTCGTCGCCGGGTGAAATGGTGGCGTCGCCGGGTGCAGCCGGCATTGTGGGATGTGCGGAACTCAAATACAGCCGCGCACAACAATTATGTTTTACGCTCATACCCAGGCCGCGCCACTTTGCTGCGTGCCGAGAAAAAGTCTTTGCGAGGCTCCAAAGATCCCCACGCTCCATGGCATGGTCTGGTTGGCAATCTGGAAATCCACGAGATACCGGGCAATCATTTCGACATCCTTGTGCAGCCGCAGGTAAACCAGCTCGCGGATTGTTTGAAAGCTTGTGTGAATCAGAGCCGCTCTGCCTTTGAAGGGTCGGAACTCAGCGTGCATGCCTCGTGAGTGGGTATCCGATGTTTTGCGCGTCAAGATTTCTAAATCAATCAAAAAAGTTCAGAACGAGATACTAAACTTTGCCCAACACCAAGATTCCAGCGGACAATGTTGCGCTTGCAGAGGCACCCGACGTTGCTCAGACCAGCACTCCGCCAAAGAAAATAATCAGTTGGATTGGCAAAGGCGGACTTGCCGTTCTCGACCAGGGACTGATCTCAGGCTCCAACTTCGTGATCAGCATATTGCTGGCGCGCTGGCTGGTTCCCGAACAATATGGTGCTTATGCGGTGGCTCTAGGCATCAACGTTTTGCTGTTCACGGTTTACCAATCACTCCTTTTGGAGCCCATGTCGGTTTTCGGCGGATCTTCCTATCGGGAATGTCTGCGCGGTTATCTCGGCTCTTTGTTTTGGATTCACATCGCGGCTTCGCTATTTATTTTCCTGGCCTTTGGCGCGTCCGCTTTAGTGGCGAAGATGATCGCCCCGGCCAGCGTTTTGCCAGCAGCGCTTCTCGGCGTGACGCTGGCGTCTCCGTTTATCCTGTTTCTGGGGCTGGCACGCCGCAGCGTATATCTGCAGTTTTCGCCTTTGCGGTCGACGATCGGTTCGTTTGTATATTCCATTGCGCTCTTGGCCGCGCTTTACTTGCTCTTCCGCCGCGGCTTCCTGTCGCCGATGACGGCTTTCTTGCTGATGGGTTTGGGGGCGGCCGCGACTTCGTTTTATCTGTGGATGCATTTGCGGCGCACGCTGCCTTCAACCCCAATTGTCCCGCCAGGAATACGCGAGAGCTGGGGACGGCATTGGAGATACGGCCGCTGGGCATTGGCCGGTTCGTTCGTCGGTTGGATTCCTGCCTACATTTATTATCCCTTGCTAAGTTCGTTCAGCGGGATGGCGCACTCGGGTCAGCTAAGAGCGTTGATGAATCTGACTCTGCCGATCGAACAAATGAAAGGCGCGCTCGGACTGCTCCTCATTCCATATGCCGCTCGCATGCAACACATGAACGGCCGCAGCAGCGCGCAGAAGCTAAGTGTCAGAATGACGCTGCTGGTCCTGGGCGGCGCCATTGCGTACTGGGCCGTGATCTTGCCGATGCAGCGTCCGCTCTTTCATTTTCTTTACTCGGGCCGCTATAGCGAGGTGGTGCATTTCTTGCCGCTGGTTGCTATCGGGTCGGTTGTTTGGACCGCCGCCTACGGGCCTGCAATTGTGTTACGAGGGATGAATTCTCCGCAGTCTTACTTTCTTGCCTGGGCATTGGCGACTGGGGTTTCCCTGATCGTCGGCATCCCCGCAACTTGGAAATATGGGTTGACGGGAGCTATCTGGGGAAGCAACACCGCGGACATCTTCTCGTTCATTTTTATCGTCATTATTCTTCGCCGCAAGATAAACCGCTATCCCGAAACCAGCCAGCCGATGATTTCCTGGCGAGGTGCGGCCGCGGGTGCGGTTTCCGGAGAATCAGTGGCCGCTAACCAGTCCTGAACCGGAACAGTCTTTAGCCCTCATCGAGGAGAGCAGACATGACAGAGCAGTCTCACATGCCGGACGAGAAGAAAGAGCGATCCGCCGCTAAGGCGCGCAAAAGGCCTACTTCCGCCTGGCGTAAGTTTCGCCGCGAACTTTCCAAGACGAAATTGCGGGTTCCGCATATCTGGCTTCGCCATCACGGCATTCATCCCGAGGATGTTATTTTTGGCTCCTATCCACGGTCAGGAACCACCTGGTCTCGTTTTACCTTGTATGAGATTTTCACCGGGCAGCCGTCGGGATTCGAAGCCGTCAACGCCGCCATTCGCGGAGTCGGCCGGCACATGTTTGCGTTGCGTCCCCTCCCCGGCAATGGGCGGTTAATCAATACGCACGAGCAATACCGGAAAGAATACAAAAGAGCTGTTTATCTGGCGAGAGACGGCCGCGACGTGGCGCTTTCCGAATTCGCCTACACCAGCGCGCTGGAATTTTTTCATGGCGACTTCGATCAGTTTCTTCAGGTTTTTTTGTGCGGGAAAATCAGTGGCTTTGCGCCGTGGCATAACCATATTAATTCCTGGCTGGATTCGCCTATCGCAGGCACTCCGAATCTTCTGGTGGTGCAGTTTGAAGACTTGCGTCAAAATCCGGTCGAGGGTTTCACCAGGATCGCGGATTTTCTCGAGATTAATGTAAGCGCGGAACGCATCCAGCGCGCTGTAGCCAACAACTCGCTTGACCGGATGAAGGAAAAAGAACGCGCCGAACCGCAGCGAGTTTCAATCAAAGATCGGTTCGTGCGCACCGGTTCGACCCAGGGATGGCGGGCGAAGCTAACGCCCGCGCAATTGGAGTTGTTTGAGAAGCATGCGGGAAGCGCCTTGGAGCGTCTGGGTTATCCGCTCTCCAGCCCAGTCGCAGCATCCCTTGCCGGTCTTGATCGCGTGCTACAAAGAAGCACCACACTGTCTTAGCATGATTACAGGAGAATCCTTGGTCGTAGAGATTCTCGATTGATACCTTAAATGTCCACACAACAGCTCCAACCTTCAGCAACGCAGTACGGCGTCACGGGCTCATCTTGGCGCCAGTATTTAAGCCCGTGGCTCCTGGCCTTTATGGTGGTAGGCTTCATCGCCAGTGTGCTCGTGGTTTCTGTGCTGGCGTACTCCGCACATTGGGGCGTCGTCATAGCGATAGTTTTAGTTTTGGTGACCCCGATCACGATGTTCTGGGGATTTTTCGCCTTCCGCGAGGCTTTTCGCAAATGGGCGTTGCTCAAACCCAAACTTCGATGGTGGCATGCGCTTTGGTTCCTGTTGTATTTGAGCACGCTGGTATGGCGAGTCCGGGATCAAGGAGAAATCGAGCAGAATCCGCTGGACGCCTACGCTTTCCTGCGCATCATTCCGGAAACGATAGTGTTTGCCTGGTTGGCGATTCGTTATACGCGCCGCGACGAAATTTTTGGCTGGCTGAGATCTCTATTTGGTGGCGTTCCTCTTTGGCTTACAATGTTTGCGTTAGCTTGTCTCGCTACCACATTCTGGTCGGTTTTCCCCGCCTGGACTCTGTTCAAATCTCTGGAGTACATGCTTGACCTGTGGGTGCTGGCGGCGATTCTTTCCTATGTCATAAGTCTCGAAGACTTCCACAGCCTCTTTCGTTGGACATGGACCATCTTGGCCGTGGAGTTAGCCTGGGTATGGATTCAGATTCCGTTGTGGCCTGCTGATTCGTTCGAGGACGGCCGCCTCAAAGGATTTTTTCCTTCGACCGCTTACAACTATGTCGGGCAGTCGGGAGCGATTTTCGCGATTCTTGCTTTTTGCAAACTCCTGCCTGCGCGGGGCAGTGAACGAGGAAATATTCCCTTCTCCAGCATCATGTTCGCGGGCGGCATCGCGACACTACTGGCCTGCCAAACGCGAAACACTATCGCCGCGTTTGGCTTCGCAGTCTTAGTTGTGCTCACCATCACTAAGCGGAAGTGGATGATTTTCACGGGTGCAGTTGCCGGGGCCATGGCTTGGTTCTTTACTCCCCTCGGCGACGTCGCCATGACTTACCTGCAGCGTGATCAGAGCAGGCAGGCAATGGAAGAGATGACAGGACGTGCCGAGCTTTGGTCGTATGCCTGGCAACAATTTCTGGTGCACCCGCTCACGGGAATGGGTGCCTACGCTGCCGGCAGATTTTTTATCATGACCAAGATTGGCAAAGACACCGCTTCACTGCATAGCGATTGGGTGGAGTTATTAGTCGGAGTTGGACTGATGGGATTGATTCCCTTTGTCATCGCTCTGTTTGGAACCTGGTGGTACCTGGTTAAATCGGTTGGAGATAAATCGCTGACTCCGGCCCATCGCCAAATGGTTCTGGAAGCGGTTGCAGTGCTCGCGGTAATTACCATCCACTCCATTTTCAACGATGAATTGACCTGGCATGCCCCACTTTTGTTCATGGTGACTTTGGGTTGTGCTGAGCTACTGCGGCGCCGTCAAAAGGCAACGATCAACATCAGGAGTCCCTTGTCTCTCTCCGTGGCAAAACCTTTCGGCGGCCGCGTTTACAGTAATGACTAATCGCATTTGCCTTTAAGCAAGATTTTGTAACTATCCCTTGGGTCTGGTAACCGGCGAACGATCTCAGCGCGCGTGAAATTCAACCTGCTGCGGTCTGCGCGCTCAGCCGTTGCTCGTATATGGTTGCTGTGCTAGGTTGGGGTTAACCCTTCGTCCCCCGAACATGAAGATTCTTTTTGTACATAACGCATACCAACAGCCCGGGGGGGAGGACGTCGTCTTTCAGCGCGAACGCGACTTGCTGAGGACGGCTGGACACGAGGTCATCGAGTATCGTCGCTTTAACGATGAGATCAACAATTATTCGATCGTGCAGCGCATCAGCCTGCTTGGCCGGACGGTTTGGGCTTCCGATTCGTATCGTGATCTGACCACCTTGCTGCGGCGGCACAAGCCGGAAATCGTTCATGTGCACAATGCTTTTCCGCTGATTTCACCCTCGATTTTCTGGGCGTGCCGGAACGAGGATGTTCCGGTAATTCAGACGCTGCACAATTATCGTCTGTTGTGTCCCGGCGGAAATTTTTGTCGACAAGGGAAGCCTTGCGAGGACTGCATCAACGGCGGTTACTGGCAGGGTGCAGTGCACGCTTGCTATCGCGATTCGCACGCCGAGTCGGCTGCGGTCGCTTTAATGTTGACGGTCCATCACGCCAAGAAAACCTGGACGAAGATGGTGAATTGCTACATTGTGCTCACCGCCTTTTCCCGTAGCAAGTACGTGGCTGCTGGTTTTCCTGAAGACCTTATCAGGGTAAAACCAAACTTTGTCGACCCTGATCCTGGGCAACGCACTGGCACAGGGACAAACGCTCTATTCGTGGGGCGCCTCGATCCGGAAAAGGGCGTGCCTACCTTGTTGAAAGCGTGGCTGCAGATGTCGCATTCGCATACCCTGCGAATCGCGGGAGACGGTTCTTACCGTCCTCAGTTGGAGGCTTTTGCCAAGGTCTATCCCAATGTGGAATTTATGGGATGGCTGCCCCGCCACCGCGTTGTCGAGGAGATGAAGAATGCTCGCTTCGTAGTTTTCCCCAGTGAGTGGTACGAGAACAACCCGCTGGTAATTATTGAGGCATTTGCATGTGGCGTTCCCGTAATCGCCTCTGACTTAGGCGCAATGAAAGAGCTAGTGGAGCATGGACGCACCGGATTTTTATTCCGGGCAGGTGACGTAAACGATCTTGCGAAAACCATGGCGCTGGCTTGGGATCAGCCCGAGTACCTGGGACGCTTAGGTGACCAGGCGCGCAAGGAATATGAAGCAAAGTACACTGCCAGTGCCAACTATCACCAACTGCTCAGTATTTATCAAGATGTGATTGCCAAGCACCGGGGCACCGATGAACTGCTGCCGGCGGCGGAGCCGTCTGAAGTGCGCATTGCTTGAGTCGACTGCGAATCACGCACTCCGGCCTTTAACTTCTAAACCATGATGCAATGAGCAGTCGTTACCTCACTATCAGCGTTGATGACGGATGCCCATTAGATTCTCGGGCCGCGGATTTGCTGAACAAGTATGGATTGCAGGCCACTTTCTATATTCCAGCCAGCAATCCGGAACGTCCGGTCATGGCGCCTGGCCAGATTCGCGAACTGTCCCGGCGGTTCGAGATTGGCGGCCATACTTATCATCATGCAGGCCTAAAGTCGTTGCCGGAAGAGAAAGCATTCGCCGAAATCTACGATGGCAAGAAATGGCTGGAAGACCTGCTGGGTCAGCCGGTGATCTCTTTCTGTTATCCACAAGGCAAGTTCAATAGTTCGACTCCGCGTTTTGTCCAGAAGGCTGGGTTCCTGGGCGCGCGCACGTGTTTATTCAATTTGCATTCGTTTCCTCGCGATCCATTCCTGTGGGGACTCAGTACTCATGCCTGCTATCACAGCCGAATCATTCAACTCCGGCATGCCGCCATCGAAGGCAACGTTGCCGGCATGGTAAATTTCTTGCGCATATATAACGGAACCACGGATTGGCGGCAACATTTTTTCTATGCGCTCGAGCATGTGGAGCGGCACGGAGGCATAGCACACCTCTATTTTCATAGTTGGGAAATTGATGAACTCGGTCAGTGGGACCAACTCGAAGCCGTTCTAGCAGAGACCTCGCAGCGCAGCGATTTTTCTAGAGTAACCAACGGAGCGCTCTTTCAACTTTGGAAAACTAGAAACGGCAACAGCAAGAATTGAAGTTTCACCCTTCGTTGTGCGCAATCAGCTGAAATTGTCACAGTCACATTTTTCCGATGAGTGTAATCGCCCTATGTCATTCCCCATATCGAACAACACTTCCCAAGCGTTCCCGCACGATAAGTTGGTAGCGGAGTTGGTCAGCGAGCACGCGCGGAAGACGCCGCAAGCCTTAGCGTTGGCCTCCGAAAGCCAAAGTTTCACCTACGCCGAGCTGGAGAATCGCGCAAATGGCTTGGCAAATCACCTGCAGTCTCTCGGTGTAGGCGCGGATGTTTTGGTGGGAATTTGTTTGGATCGTTCACCGGAAGTGGTGGTGGCTGCCCTGGCTGTGTTGAAAGCGGGCGGAGCCTATCTTCCCATGGATCCGGCTCAGCCTGTCGCGCGCCTCCAGTTCATGCTCGGCGACGCCCAGCTTAGTGTCCTGATTACCCAAAGACAGATAGCGGAACGGTTGGGTTCGGGCGATTGCACGGTCGTGATCCTGGATGAAATTGATGCGTCGTCGACTCCGCGAGAGCCGAGCGCAGTGCCGCTTACGGAAGACAACCTCGCCTATGCGATCTACACCTCGGGCTCTACCGGCCAGGCTAAGGCCGTACAACTCACCTACAAAGGCTTGCTAAATCTTATTTATTGGCATCGCCGGGCGTTCTCAGTCACGCCGGAAGATCGTGCCAGTCAGGTCGCCAGCTTCGGTTTCGATGCGGCTGTCTGGGAAGTTTGGCCTTACCTAACGGCGGGGGCAAGCGTTCATTTTCCTGACAGCGACACGCGAGGCTCGGGCAGTACACTGCGGGACTGGCTGGTGCAGCAACGAATCTCAGTAAGCTTTGTGCCCACGGCCATGGCCGAAAGCCTGATTGGGTTGGATTGGCCAACGCAGGCCTCGCTCCGTTTTCTTTTGACGGGAGCTGACGTATTGCACCAGTATCCTTCCAATAAATTGCCGTTTGTATTGATCAATAACTATGGGCCGACGGAATGCACCGTGGTTGCGACTTCGGGCGCGGTGCTGCCCGAGCAGGCTGGCGGCGAGCGGCCCTCTATTGGACGTCCCATTGACAACGTCCAGGTTCATATTCTTGACGAGAACGGGGAACCAGTCCCTGCCGGCGATGTTGGCGAGCTCTATATCGGCGGAGCGGGATTGGCTCGTGGCTATTTGAATCGCCCCGAACAAAATGCTGAGTGCTTCGTCGCCAATCGGTTCGGCAAGTTGCCGGGCGAGCGGCTGTACCGCACCGGCGATTTGGCACGTTACCTGCCGGATGGAGAGATCGCATTCGTGGGGCGAGCTGATGAACAAATTAAGATTCGCGGCTTTCGCATCGAGCCCAATGAGATCGTTACCGCACTAAATCGCCATCCCGACGTGAGTGCGAGCGCTGTGATTACGCGGGCAGACGATGGCGCAGAGAAACGTCTGATTGCCTACGTAGTTAGCTCTGGCGAGCAACTGACTCGCGACGCTCTGCAGGAACACTTGAAAACTTATCTCCCCGATTACATGGTGCCCGCGGTTTTCGTGAAAATTGACTCGCTTCCATTGAACTCCAGCGGCAAACTGGACCGCATCGCGCTCCCAGTTCCTACCGCGGAGAACAGTCTTGGCGATCACGTCTACGTCGCGCCGCGTACAGAGGTCGAGAAGCAAGTAGTTGTCATTCTGGCAGAGTTGTTGGCCTTGGAAAAGGTCGGCGTCGACGATAACTTTTTCTTCCTCGGCGGACACTCTTTGCTGGGCACACAGTTAATTGCGCGCATCAGAAACGCTTTTGACGTAGAGCTGTCATTGCGCAAGGTCTTCGATTCCCCCACAGCCGCGGAACTCTCCGAGACGATCGAACATCTGCTGGCCAAAGAGCAACAGATTTCCGCGGACTGAGCCGCTAACTTTATCAATACTTCTACAACGGAAAAAATGCCTGTCGCCGGAAAACCAGAAGCTCCACTGAGCTTGTACCACCTGCTCCGGCCCGAAGTTCTGGCCGACCCTTATCCGCTTTATGAACGGCTGCGGACCGAAGATCCCGTGCTTTGGGATCCTTTTCTGCATGCCTGGATCGTCACCCGCTATGACGATGTGGTTAGGGTGCTGCTCGATTTTTCTGCGCTTCGCACTCCCACGCCCGATCAGCTTACTGCGATGGGCTTGGCCGGCCTGACACCGATTGCGCGAGTAATGGTCAAGCAGATGCTGTTTATGGACCCTCCAGCGCACACCCGTTTGCGCGGCCTGTGCTCGCAGGCGTTCACGCCGCGACGCGTGGAAGCTCTACGCGAACACATTCAGGATATAGCCGACCGATTGCTCGATCCTCTCCTGGCTGCCGGAGAAATGGATCTGATTGCGGATTTCGCGGCGCCTTTACCGGCAATTGTCACCGCGGAAATGTTGGGAGTGCCCACTTCCGATCATCGCCATCTCAAAGAGTGGTCCTCGGATTTCGCGGAAATGCTGGGAAACTTCCAGCACAACCCCAATCGCGTCGACCGAGTTCTCCATACTCTGAATGAAATGACGAAGTACTTCCGCGAAGCAATTGCCGAGCAGCGGACCAATCCGCGCGATGGTTTGATCCACTCTCTGCTCGCGGCGGAAATTGATGGTGACCGTTTAAGCGAAGAAGAGCTGGTGGCCAATTTAATCGTCACCATGGTTGGAGGACAGGAGACGACTACCAATCTGATTGGTAACGGCGTTCTCACGCTGTTGCGAAATCCTGATGTGCTGGAAGATTTGCGCACCAATCTTTCGTTGATTGGATCGGCTGTCGAAGAGTTGCTACGCTACGAAAGTCCAAGCCAGCATACCGCGCGTCTGGCGAATGAGGACTTGGAGATTGGCGGCAAACAGATTCACAAGCGACAAGCGGTTATGGCGGTGATGGGTGCGGCGAACCGCGACCCTGCGCGTTTTCCAGATCCTGATCGGCTGGACATCCGCCGCAAAGAGAATCGTCATGTAGCGTTTGGATTTGGAGCCCACTTTTGCTTTGGAGCGCCGCTAGCCCGCATCGAAGGTCAAATAGCCTTCGCCACCATTCTGCAGCGGCTCAAGAATCTTCGGCTGAAACCTGGACCTGTCATCTGGCGTGAAAATTTAGGATTGCGCGGGCTGACCGCGCTGCCGGTCTCCTTTGATCCCGTTCCCGCACCTTCCGCAGTTCTGTAGCGACGTAGCTTGCTACGTCTCTACAGATTCTCATCTCTGGTACACTCGCGCTGCAAACTAACCAATCAGTGAAACTATAAGTCGAAAATGGAGAGTACTGCACAAATCGACCAGCCGGGATTGCGGCTTGCCAAACAGCCACTCGACGGTCGCATTCGGCCTTCGGTGAACGGCCAACCGGCGCCACTGTCTTTCGCGCAGCAACAGATCTGGCTGCATGCGCAGATGGTCCCCGGTTTGCCAATCTACAACGAACCGGTCACCGTCCGTCCTCGCGGCGCTGTAGATGTGCCTACTCTCGGTCGCGCGCTCACTGAAATTGTTCGCCGCCACCAGGCATGGAGAACGAATTTCGTGCTGGTCGACGGTGAGCCAGTTCAGGTGGTTCAGCCGGTCGCCCCAGTCGCGCTGCCTCAGGTTGACCTGAGCCATCTGCCAGAATCAGAGCGGGAAACGGAAGCCAGACGTTTGGCTAACCATGATGCTCTGCGGCCATTTGAGCTGTCGCAGGGTCCGTTGTTTCGTGCTCTGGTAGTACGGTTCAGCGAAACCGAGTACAGGCTGTTCTTCACTCTGCATCATATTATTTTTGATGGGTACGCAATCTACCGCGTATTTCTCCCGGAACTGGCGGCGCTGTACGCCGCGTATTCCGAAGGCCGTGAATCCCCTCTGCCAGACCTTCCCATTCAATACCCGGATTTCGCCGCGTGGGAGCGTGAGTGGCTTTCCCGCAACGGCCATTCGTCCTCTCAATTGGGATATTGGCGTGAGCATCTCAAAGGGATCTCGGCTGTACAGTTGCCCTCCGACCACCGCCGTCCGGCGATCCAGAGTTTTCGTGGCGCCATCCAGCCGGTCGAATTATCCAAAGAATTAGCCGATGCGCTGAAGCGGATTAGCCGCCGTGAAGGCACAACCCTGTTCATGACTCTGTTGGCCGCCTTTGCTGTGATGCTCCAGCGGTATTGCTCGCAGGATGACATATCCATCGGCACCGTCAGCTCTGGGCGCAAGCGATCGGAAGTGGAAGGCTTGCTCGGATACTTTCTCAATCCGGTAGTGCTGCGTAACGATTTGTCTGGCGATCCCACCTTCGTTGAATTGCTGCGCCGAACCCGCAACATCACGCTGGATGCGTTGTCTAATGACGACGTGCCTTTTACTCACGTGGTCAATGAAGTACGCCCGAACCGGAGCTTGAGCGTCAATCCTCTGTTCCAGGTTCTGCTAACGTTAGAGCCGCCGCTTCCTGAAATGCAGCATGGATGGACAGTGGCCCTGACTCAGGCGGAAGCCGACACCGCAATCTCGAAGTTCGACCTTTGCCTTGAACTGGACGATCGCCCCACCGGCATTGTCGGCCGTTTCAAATACAGCACCGATCTCTTCGATCCTGAGACCGCGGCGCGAATGGCGGGACACCTTACCACTCTGCTGGAAGCTATCGCCGCCAGACCTGACCAGCGCATTTCCAAACTTCCTCTGCTCACGACCCGCGAACGCCAGCAGATTGTTGTGCAGTGGAATGAAACCAGCGCAGAACCCGCGCCGGATGTCTGTCTGCAAGACCTATTCACAAGTCAGGCGCGGCGTACTCCACAGCAGTTGTCTCTCATCGCAGGAAATGAACGGCTGACCTACCGTGAGCTTGACCGCAGAAGCAATCAGTTGGCCCGATATCTCCAGGACCTTGGCGTCGGCCCCGAGATGCCAGTCGGACTTTATTTCGAACCATCGATCGAAATGATCGTGGGCATTTTGGCTGTGTTGAAAGCAGGCGGAGCCTGTGTTCCCTTAGATCCGAATTATCCTGCCGAGCGAATCGAGTACGTTCTTCAGGACACCAAGCTTCGCGTCTTCCTGACACAGAGACACTTGCAATCGCAAATGCCAGCTTCGGCTGGCATTGACGTTTTCTACGTCGATTCCGGCTGGAGTCGAGTGGAACACCACAGCACCGATCCCGTTCGCAGCGGAGTCAAGCCGGAAAATCTGGCGTATCTGATCTACACCTCTGGCTCCACGGGGAAACCGAAAGGGGTCGAGGTCACGCACCGAAATCTTGTTCACTCGACGCATGCGCGTAAGCTCTACTACGGTCCAGATGCTGGCAGATTCCTACTGCTCTCGTCGTTCGCCTTCGATAGCTCCCTGGCCGGCATTTTTGGCGCGCTCAGCCGTGGTGGAACCGTCGTCCTCACGCCCGGGCCGCTACAGGCGAGCCTGACAAGACTTCACGAGATCGTGGCCGAAAACCAGGTTTCTGAGTTGCTGTGCGTTCCGTCCTTGTACTCGCTGCTGCTTGATCAAGCGAGGCCGGGAGAGTTGGCGTCCCTCCGGGTGGCAATCGTCGCAGGTGAGTCTTGCACCGAAGACATTGTTAAGCGGCATCACAAACTGCTGCCTCAAGCAGATTTGTTCGATGAGTACGGCCCCACCGAAGCCGCCGTTTGGAGCACGGTGTACAAATGCACAGCGGACGCTGCCGCAAAACTCGTTCCCATCGGCCGGCCAATTCCGAATGTTCAAATTTATGTGCTCGATCCACATCTGAACCCTACGCCGGTTGGAGTTCCCGGCGAACTCCATGTGGGCGGCCCAGGGGTCACGCGCGGTTACTTGAACCGTCCCGAGGAAACGGCCAAGAAATTTATTCCCGATCCCTTCAGTCGAACCTCTGGCGGCAAACTATACAAGACGGGAGACCTGGTTCGCTATCGGCCCGATGGCAATCTCGAATTTCTGCGACGCCTCGACCATCAGATCAAGCTCAACGGAGTGCGCATCGAGCTGGAAGAAATTGCAGCAGTCATCTTGGACTTCAAAGGCGTGCGCCAGGCGGTGGCCGAAGTTTTCACCGAAAAAAACGGACAGAGCAAGCTGATCGCATACTTTGTCCCGGTTGATGCCGATCAGTTTGATACCGAGAATTTGCGCAGCTTCATGAGCAAGAAGTTGCCCTCGTCCATGATTCCGTCTCAATTCGTGAGGCTCGAAAGTCTACCGCTGATGCCGAACGGCAAAGTCAACCGGGCGGCTTTGGCGGTTCCCGATCAGCCGGCAGCAACTGGCCAAATCGTCGAGCCCGAAAGTGCGGCAGAATCCAAGCTGGTTGAGATTTGGAAAACAATTCTCGGAAGGACCAGCGTTGGAGTAACTGACAACTTCTTCGATCTGGGCGGAAACTCGCTTCTAGTCGCCAAGCTCTTGCTGCGCATTGAACAACGATTTGGAAAGAGACTTTCGCTGGCCGACATTTTTCAGGAGCCCACGATCCGGCAATTAGCGGTCACGCTCGATAGCCTGAGTATTGGACAAAGCGCGCGCCGGCAGGATTCCGCAGTAGTCCCGATTCAGCCGCATGGCACGCGTCCGCCGCTATTCTGGGTGCGCGGTGGTCCGCTGTTCCGGCCTTTGGCCAATCGCCTGGGCGCCGACCAACCGATGTTGGGAATTCATCTTCCCGCAAGCGAAGCGAGCCAACTTTCTGTACCTTACAAACTCGAAGAAATCGCCGCTGCTCTGCTTACACACGTCCGCCAGGTGCAGCCCGAAGGTCCTTACTCGCTGGCAGGGTTATGCGTCAATGCCGTGATCGCATATGAAATGGCGCGGCAGTTGGTGCTGCAAGGACAGGAGGTAGCGCTCTTGGCAATGGTTGATGGGCAAAACCCCGCGTATTATCAGAACTTTTCACAAGAGAGCCGCGCCCAGTTGTCCTTTAACAAAGCGAAGTACCATTGGATTCGTTTGCGCCAGTGTAAATGGACAGAACTGCCGCAGTTCCTATGGCATCGAATGGAAGGAATCGGGCGTCGTCTGAGCGTGATCCGCTGGCGATTGCACCACGCGTTCGGTCTCAATGTTAGCGAGGACGATCTGCGCGAACTGGACACTATCGTGCACCCTTCCTCATATTTGTATCGACCGAAAGCGTATCCGGGGCGGGTGGTGTTCTTCCAATCAACCGATTGGCCTGTTGGCCGTTACTACAATTTTTACGAAAGTTGGGATGGCCTGATCGGCGGAGGCATGGTTGTTCACAAGATTGCAGGCGGTCATCAGCAAATATTCCACGAAGATTACGTCGACGCGCTGGCCAATCTCCTGCGCGGCTACACCAGTGTCGCGGCCGAAACCGCCCAACCGGCGATTTCGGCGTCCGATGGACATTATGCAAAAGAGGGAAGCCGGTATTAGACACGAAAGATATGCACGGAAGGCCGCATAGTGTCTTTAAAGTCGAGACTTAATCGGCTTCGGAACCAATTAGGCCGTCCCACCGAAAGACTGATCGTTTTGGAAGCCAGGCGCGCCGCGTGGGAAGTTTCGCGCTTGCCCATCACCACGCAGCTCAGAAAAGCCGGCTTCGGAGCGTTCTCACAATTTGATGAAGATGGCATTATTCAATTCCTCATCAGTCATCTGGAAATCAAGAACCAAACATTCATCGAGTTCGGGGTCGAGAACTACGAGGAAAGCAATACGCGTTTCCTCCTGATCAACGATAACTGGCAGGGAATGGTGATGGATGGATCCGACGAAAGTGTCGCCTACATAAAGAGCGATCGCGTGTCCCGCCGGTACGACCTACAAGCGAAGTGCAGCTTTATTACCAGGGAAAATATCAACGACCTGTTGCGGCAAAGTGGATTTGACGAAGACCTGGGCCTGCTCTCCATAGACATTGACGGCAATGATTACTGGGTCTGGGAAGCAATCGATTCTTTCCGGCCCCGCATCGTGATCAGCGAATACAACAGCGTTTTCGGACGCGAGCCTATTTCGATTCCTTATCAGGCCGATTTCTACCGAACCAAAGCGCACCATTCCAATCTTTATTACGGATGCTCCCTCAGCGCCTTGACCCATTTGGCAGACAAGAAAGGTTACGTCTTAGCGGGCTCCAATCAGCGAGGCAATAACGCCTTTTTCGTGAGAAAAGATATTGCGGGTGATCTTCCACCGCGTACTGCCGATAGCGAATATGTGAGCAGCCACTTCCGCGAGTCGCGGGATGCGAACGGAAAGAACAGCTATCTGCGGGAGTCTGCAAGAAGAAAAGTTATAGCGCATCTTCCAGTAGTAAACGTGGTCACCGGTCAAACCTCTACGATCGGCGAATAGCACGGGGAATTTTGGAATCTGCTGTCGGGAAGCGATCTACCCATGAACGAACTTGTAACTCAATCACTGGAAAATATTGAACCCAAGGTTGACGGAGCATCTTTTCAGCCGGCGGACGGGCCTCTGTTTGTGGTGGGAATGTGGCGCTCGGGGACCTCTCTGCTTTATGCGCTGCTGAATCAGCATCCCCAAATCTCTCTGATGTATGAAGAGGATCTGGCGCACGTCCGTTCTCTGTTCTGGATTCCCAGGGACACGCAACAATGGCTTGCGAAATGGGACTTCTGGAATGACGCTTTGACCCGCCACAAGATCGACATGGGTGAAATTCCCAGCGGAATTCACGATCTGAAAACCGGCGCTGAAGCGGTATACAAGCACTACGCGAAGCAAAAAAAAGGTGCAACCATTTGGGGATCAAAATCGCCGACTTACCACGACTCGATTTCCCGCCTGAGCAAGACCTTCCCCAATGCGAGGTTCGTGATCATCTGGCGCGACTTGCGCTCGACCTGTCGCAGCATCATAGAGGCATCGCCGGGAAATCTTTTTTTCAGCCGTCCAGGAATGCTGCTGCGGGCGATTCTCGGTTATCGCGAAATCAAGAAGCAATGTGATTCCATGGTAGAGCGCGGCGTTCCCCTCCACCAGATTTATTACGAGGATCTGGTGCGCGATCCCAATGCAACCATGATCGAACTCTGTGAGTTCCTGCAGATTCCGTTCGATCCCAAAATGGTGTGTCTCGAGGGTGCGGATCGGAGCGCGATTCAGGAGGGTCCGCATCACTCGCTGGTGAAGAGCCAAGAAATCGTAGCCTCGAGAAACACCCCAGCGGGGCTTCCCCCCGAGATAAAAAGCAAGATTGATCGCTACCTTCACCTGTGGCGGGAGCAGTTCCAGGGCACATGGCCGCTCTATCCCGAATCGCTTGAGGAGGTCTCTGCTAATCCTTCCGCGTGGGAAAGACTACGCGACCGGATCGCGTACAAAGTGCTCTCCACCTATCATCACACCATCCCGGTGGTGTTCTCGTTTGTTCCTTTCTTTATTTGGCGGAAGTATCGCAAAATCAGTGATGCCCACAGATATCGACGATCATTTCGCGGCACAAACGGAAATTCGAGTTAAGACTTGAATATTTAAATTCCTCAACAACTAATTCCACCTGCACTGTCTTCGAACGCAATCTTCAGCGCTAGCTATTATCCCTTCCGCTTCTTACCTGCCACTGGAGCCTCCAGCCAGATCGGCTTCATTCCCACCAAGACAGTATTGTTCTGAATGTTCACCTTGCCTCCGGCAAGATCCAGGTAATCGACATACTTGGCATCGACCTTGATCGGGGTCGTGGTGCAATTCCCGCGCGAGCAAGTCTGCGAACTATCCCAGATTGCCAGGTACTCAGAACCGTCAGGCCGGGTGAACGCGCAACTGGTCTGAGTCTTGATCTTATCGCATACGTTGACCAGGGTTGCGCCCACCATCCATTTGTAGACTTCCGCGTATGCCTTGGCTGCCGGCGTCGGCCCAACCTGTTCGTTCCACAGTCCGCCCACCTCGGGGTCATCCCACGCGTACCAGAACATGCGCTTCACTCCCGCGGACCACATCGCGAGATGGAATTGGCCGACGAACGCGACCTGCATATCGGGATCCGTAGTGCACGTCTTGGAGATGCGATTCCAACTTCCTTCCGTGTTCCACAAGGGCAAGTCCTGAATACCATTTTTTTTCATCACACCGCGGAATGCCGCGATGCCATTCGGTATCTGGTCGAGATCCCACGCGCCGCTGGGACATTCGCCTTTCACGTATCCGTGAGTCGCCGCTATATCAATATATTTGGCGCCGCCAGCCGCCAGGTAGGCGTTGGTCCACGCCAGCGCGTTCCAATCTGTTTTTCCGCTCTCGGGCTTGTTATCTCCCCAACCAGTGCCGGGTGAGAGAATCATTGCTTCGGGATCAATGCTCTTAACGATGGTGCGCAGATCCTGCGTCATCCGGACCATCTGGGGCATGGTGCCGTTCCAAAAGAAAAGATTCTGTGGCTCGTTCCACACTTCCCAGTACTTAATGCGACCATGAGCATGCTTCGCCAGTGCAGTTACGAAATCTTTCCACGATTGATCCGACCCGCTGCCATCTTCTTTCACATCGCCGGGAGGATGGCACGATCCCGGACCCCAATTCTCGGAAGCCGCTTTCCTGAATTGCAAACCGCAGTGCTTATCATTGACGTCGCCCGATGCCCAACTCGGAACACCACCGAATGTGTATAAAACATCCAGATGACGCGCTTCCGCCGCCGACAGCCATCGATCCAGCAACTCCCAATCGTAGTGTCCCGGACCAGTTTCGATCTGCAGCCATTTCGTGTGCGTATCCCACAGACGCAGGGAACCGAACGGGACTGACGGAAATGGCCGGCTGCGAACCACGCCAGCATGTCCAATCATGCCGAAAAAGGTGCCAGGCACGGCCTCTTGCGCAGTCTGCGCACTTGCCATCGCGGTAAGAACGGACAAGCCCAGGGCGAATAGCAAAAACATCTTCTTCATATTTTGCCGCCTTCCAGGAGAATATTGCCCAACGTCGGGTTGCGTTTTGATCGTAGAAACACGGGCGTCGCACCCGGCTGAACGGGCGAGATGCCCGTCCTCCATTGGACGGACTTTCAACGCCAAGCCAGCTTAAGATCCGTCTTCCTCTGAAATTGGATTGGCCACAATAACCGCCAACACGACTTCGCCTGCGGCAGCAGCCGTCGATTTCGCATGTAGTTTATCCTGCAGAATGCACGTCCCGCTTTCATCCATTCTCAAGCTGGGATAGTCCTTGCTGCTGATTTCGGTGTTCACCAGGCTTAGGATTGCGGGTTGGCCAGTGTGCGAAGCTAGCTTGCTCTGACCTATAAGTTGTTCGTTTGCCAACACACGATCCGGATCGCGGTCCGCATTTACCGGACTGAGGACGAGAAAATCGCGGGCATCCTCTCCACTCAGCACCGCGTAGCGCATGGTGTAATATCCCGCTTTAAGTTTCTGATCATGAAAATCTTCACGATAGTCCTCAGAGGCTTCGGGCAGAAAACGAATCACACCCAGCAGCGACCCCGGCGCTAGGTTAGCATAGGTCGCACGAGTCGAACCCTCCTTATTCGGTTGTGTAATAGCCGTTTGCGCCCAAAAAATCTCGCAAATCGACATCTTAAGTCCATTGACGTAGGTGAAAATGCGCGTCCCGTGCCCATTGAGCGCGGCCACAGTGGATTGGGGCAAGTCTGCCGGGTTAAGGTCTGCTCGCTCGACCGAAAATGGTTCTGCCCCCCAGGCCACGGGTGCGCTGACAGTTATTGCCAGGACGAGCCCTGCAAAGAGGATCAACGCTCTTGGTGCCGAAATTCGCTTACATCCTGACATCAGCCCTCCGGATAGTCGTTTTTAGCCAATCTTTTGTGCTGAGAAGTGGGGAACAAGTGGATCTATTTTAGCGAAGTTAAACGGTCCTGTCTCTCCCTTACAGACGTTCCCAAAGAGTTGACGGCGATACGGCAAAATGATTAGCGGCGATAGAGACTTTGGTCACCAAGCCATTTGACCTCTTGCTGGCCGGTAGTTTGCTGATGTACGCTTTTAGGACTTTGAATAAGTTGTATCAGCGAAGCGACCTACATGGTGTGGCGCCAATCGTGGCTTTCGCAAAGTGTGGGTTTCAACCGATATTTTTCATTCGGCACATGACAGGTCCAAAAGCCGAAACCGCGAGTTTCGATATCTAGGTTAGTAGTTGGTAGTACCATTTGGTGTCGAAATCTTCTCCCCTGGGACTGATGGAGCAACTCAAAATGCATTCACCGACACTCACTCTTTCCTACCGCCGCTTTTTCACAGCTATTGGTATCGGTTTGTGGACGGGGTTGACATTCCTGGGGACAGTTGGCGCTGCGCATGCCCAAGTCGAGACTTCCTCGCAAAAAGTTGCTACAAAGGAATCACGGCCGGGCATTTCCAACATCCAACACATAGTTTTCATCATGAAGGAGAACCGAAGCTTCGATCATTACTTCGGGCTTTTCCCTGGCGCTAATGGGGCGACCAGTGCGACCATCTCGACCGGTCAGACTATTCCGTTGTGGCGCGCGCCCGACATCATGTTTCATGACTTGGACCACACTTATCAGGGGGCGATTAATGGGTCCGACGGGGGCAAAATGGACCGTTTTGACCTCAACTTCAAGACCAACGTGAACGGTGATTTTGAAGCCTTCACGCAAATGACCCAGGATGACATCCCCAATTATTGGTCATACGCGCAGCATTTCGTGCTCGCGGATAACATGTTTCAATCTTCCAATGGACCCAGTTTGCCGGCGCACCTGTATAGCATCGCCGCGCAAGCGGACGGTGTAATTACTATCGGCATGCTGCCCGGCGGTGCCCCGACGCATGACTGGGGTTGCGATGCTCCGGCTGCCACTTTTGTGAACCAGATGGACGCCAACGGTGTCATTTCCGATGTTTTCCCGTGTTTCGATTTCAACACCATGGCTGACACCCTGAACGCCAAC
>Ga0182015_10001535_pt1 | contig 30043 bp, 26 predicted proteins | sample 712P3MmetaG_FD_120478 | JGI IMG/M metagenome (GOLD analysis project Ga0182015, IMG submission 120478) | Permafrost microbial communities from Stordalen Mire, Sweden - 712P3M metaG | ecosystem: Environmental > Terrestrial > Soil > Wetlands > Permafrost | place: Sweden: Stordalen | collected... | reverse complement strand
GAACTCGCCGCTGACGAGGCAATGGTGATGGAATTCGCGCCGCCGGAGAGCCGTTACTGGGGATTTCAGCTGATGAACGATTTTTGGGAGACGCTGGCCTTCGATGTTCATCAAAGCTCCCTGAATGGACATCAGGGTCGGCTCGATCACGACGGCGTCTTCCGTGCTGTCATATCCGTCTCGGATCCCGGCGTGGCCAATTGGCTCGATCCCGTGGGCAATGCCCGGGGCTTGATCTGCGCTCGCGTGCTGAGCGCAAAATCCGCCCCGGAGGTGAGACTGAGGAAGGTCAAACTGACTGACCTGCGCCGGCACTTGCCTCCGGAAACGGACTTCATCTCGCCGAGCCAGCGCAGCGAATCCTTGCGCGCCCGCATGCTCGCGACTGCACGGAGATACCGCGAATAGGGGGCGAAGCGTGATGAGCGGCTCTCTCGCGAGGGGAGCACCGTCCAACGGCCAGCCGGCCAAGTCGTGGCCGCGCCGCAACGACGCAGCATCATCGAGATCCGCAGCGTGCGGCGAAATCCTGGCCGTGTGCAACGCCGCCGAATCATCGAGGCTCGTGGCGAAGAAGCCTCAGTGGACCACTCCGCCCTCCGAAATCAGTACTTCAATGTTGACCGCCGCGCCATGGTCGTGTAGAAATTCGCATGCGGATGATGCGCATCCGAACGGATCACCAACGAACGAACAAGATGGATTCAGGGGAGTGGCTGGTATGCGACATATTGAACGGCCGGGCCTTTCGCTACGCGCGGGTGTCGTAATTTGCACTTCAGTGATGGCGGCCGGCGTGGCTCTCGACCGCACCGCGTCGGCGGACCCGGACCCGCCAGGTACCGTCACGAATAGCAGCGCTACCGCGAATACGGACACGGGACTTCAGGAAATCGTCGTAACCGCGAATCGGCGCGAGCAAAACCTCCAGTCCGTGCCGATTGCCGTAACTGCTGTGACGGCTCAAACAGCCGGCGAAATGGGCATAACCGACACTCAATCCCTGGCGGGCGCGATTCCCGGCCTCAACTTCAATCGGCAGGCCAATTCATCGATACCCTTCCTGAGAGGCGTCGGTTCACCGGTCGGCGAATCGGGTGACGAACCTTCAGTGGCGTTCTATGTCGATGACGTCTACATGCCTGCGGGCAGCGCATCGGTCCTGAATTTCTCGAGCATCGAGTCCATGGAAGTGGAAAAAGGACCGCAGGGCACGCTGTTCGGGCGTAATGCGACCGGCGGTGTCATTCAGGTCTACACCAGGAATCCGAGCTCGACCCCCTCTTTCGAGGTTACCGCCGGCTACGCCAACTACGATACGACCTCGAGCTCGTTGTACGTGACAGGACCGTTATCCAGTACGTTATCCGCCAACGTTTCTTTATATCAATCGAATCAACAAGACGGCTGGGGCAGGGATTTGACAACCGGCTCGCCTGCCTACGCCGGTTGGGACAATGGCGGCCGGGCAAAACTGCTTTGGACGCCTTCCGATCATTTCAGCGCCTTGCTGACATACGATCTCGACAATACGAGTACTGCGGAAGGTGTGTCATATACGCCGGCGGCAGGAACCCTGGCGGTGCCGGGAATTCCGGGACCGACTGGATATTACAATACGCTTGGGAACGTCAATGGCCAGTCCATCAACGAGCAGCAGGGCGTCAGTCTGAAACTCACCAGCGATTTCGACTGGTCCAAGCTGGTCAGCATCTCGGCGTGGCGGCAGACGAAGGCAATCGAAACGTTTGCCTACGATCCGGTGCCTATCGCGTTAGCGGATGTGATCATCACGAATCCCGAGCGTACCTTGACGCAGGAATTGCGTTTACTGTCGCCCGAGGGGCAGAAGTGGAGCTGGATCGTTGGCGCCTTCTACTTTCATGACGTCGCCGGATTCGATCCCTTGCACTTCAGCGGTTTGGCTTTTGCGCCCTTTCCTTCTATCGACGGCTATGGCCTCGAGCACACCGAATCCTGGGCGGGATTTGCTGACACAACCTACCCGATCCTACCGGACACGAATATAACGGCTGGCGTGCGGTATACGCAGGATAAAAGGACATTGGATGCTGGTGCGGACTTCGGTGATGCGACCGCCTTCGGGCTTCCTGCCGGGTTCGTTCCCGCGGCCAATTCGCCCCAGTCGGCGACCTGGTCCAAACCTACCTACCGGCTCATCCTCGATCATAGCTTTACCCCGGACGTGATGGCCTACATCGGCTACAACCGCGGCTTCAAAAGCGGTCTTTTCAATCCCGTAGTCAATCCGGGTTCGCCCATCGGGCCGCCGGTCCAGCCGGAGACGCTGGACGCCTATACAGTAGGAGCGAAAACCGAATTCCTGGAGCATAAGCTGCGCGTCAACACCGAGGCTTTTTACTACAAGGACAAGAACATCCAGGTGGACGAAGTGAACGGTGCGGCGACCTACATCACCAACGCGGCCTCGGCGACGATCAAGGGCATCGACCTCGATATAACGGCGCAGCCAACCGAGCAAATCGTAATTACAGGCTCCATCGAAGCTCTCGATGGCCATTATGGCTCGTTTCCCAACGGCCAATTCTTCGTCTATCAACCGACCGGCGCCGGGAACTGCGCCTTCACTGTGAGCCCAGCGCCCAATCCCGTACCCTGCGGCGGCCTCGCGCTTCCGCCGGGCTACAATGCCAAGACCGGCATATGGAATCTTTCCGGCGACAAGACCATGCAAACGCCGCCGTTTTCCTCGTATCTGTCCGCCGACTACCGCATTCCCTCTGCGATTGGAAAATTTGACGTAAGCGCGAGCTGGACGCACACCGGCGATTACTATGCTGACGCGGACAACGGCAGAGGGCAGGTGGCGCCAAGTTCACCGAACAACGACAAGCAAGGAATCCTCAACCTGCTCAATAGCTCGGTCGGCTGGACTTCCATGGACGAGCACTGGTCGGCACGGTTGTGGGGCAAGAACCTGACCGGAAAGGAATACTGGTCGTTCGCCCTCGAAGATGCCTTCAATACGCAGTACTCGCCGGCGCCGCCCCGCACTTATGGCCTGACGGTCAATACGCGTTGGTGATCCGAGGGTAGTCGCTACGAGGGTGTCTCGTAGCGACTCAATGATCCTTGACGAGGGTCCGAACCAATGGGGCAACGGTCGATTCACACTCCAGCGCGGCCAAGATGGAGAGCGCCGCATCGATTTGGGTCTCTCGGAGATGCGGCGCGCAGTAGGCTCGAAACTTGCGCTCATGCTGTTCGGAGGTCAGACAAAATCCCGGTTCGCTATCGCCTTGTGAAAACTCTCGGCTGGTCGCATACACGTTGCCTCGCGCTGCGATCTCCATGCTGCACGGCATCCGGGCGGCGTAACCTCTCAACTTGAGATCTTCGGCGATGATTGCGGCGGCCGATGGCTCAACTTCGACCGATACCTTCTCGGCAAGGGCCCCGACGAGCGGACTGGCTCGCATTTCCGAGCTCAACCAATCCGGGCCCGGAGCACCGGCGAATGCGGCGACGCCGAGCATGAATGGCAGGCTGAACCCGCTGTCGATCAGCGTTTCTACTCGTGGATTTCCCACTTGGAGCTTCTTGAGACCCGCTTCCGGGACGCGAACGACGATGCGATCGATCTCGGTGGCGCTGATGGCATGTTTCTGGATGAGCTCGAAGAAGTTGTCGAGCGAGCCGCTGATGAATCGGCACGCCGGATAGATTTTGTAGCAGGCCCGTTCGATTACCCAGCTCTCGCCGAGGCGCTCGTCGAGCGCACCCCAATGACATCCGAGCGAGCCGGCCACTCGCCACAGGCCTAGATCTCCATCGAGCACATTGCGCTCGCCGGTGAATCCGGCTTTGGCAAAAACCGCGGCGAGCACTCCGGCTTCGGCGATCGTGCCGTACATCGCGTATTTGGTCATCGGCCGTGGCAGGGCGGACCCGAAGCGAGTGGCGCCGGGCAGAGGAAGTGTGGCAGCACCGATGGCGAATGCATGATGCATCTGGTCCGCATCCAGCCGGAGAAGGTAGCCTGCCGCGGCCGCCGCACCGAGCCCGATCCAGCTGTATCCCGTGACGGGACCAAATTGGAATTTACCGTCGGGGCCTACGGTAAGCGTCTCGAGCGAAAGGCCGATTCGTGCGGCGACTTCGTAGCCGAGAGCCACCGCAGTGATGAACTCCGAGCCCGGAAGATTGTGTTGCTCGGCGATCGCCAATGCAGCGGGCACCACGGCTGAGCCGATGTGCGCCTTGTAGAGGACGGTGTCGTCTGCATCGAGCGCGTTGCCACTGTGAGCGTTTATGTAAGCGGCTACGGCCGCCGGAAGCTTTTGGCCGGAGACCAACGCCGTGGCCTGGCTCGCACCTGCATAGGCCTCGAGGACCCCGGTGATGATTCTGGCCGATGGAGCGTCCCGACCCGCAACGACGCAGGCCAGGGTATCGAGAATCAGGTTGCGAGTGGCAAAGATGGTGGACGCCGGAAGATCCTCGAAGGTCTGCTCCACGCTGAATCGCACCAGCCGTTCTGTATGGCTTTCCTGCGTCATCGACTAGCCTGCCCTGCCGGTACTTGGGCTGCCCTTGGGATTTATGGCCTGCGGAAATGGGGCGACGCCGGAACCGCAATGAACCTCAGCGCCGTCGAGAGGTCGAGTGCATCGGTCATGGGCATCTTGGGTGTACGCACCACGCGGGCGATCTGGGCCATGGTGTTGTCGATGTCGTCGGTCTCCACGTCGTATATCACCATCACTTTCCAGGCCGGAACCGCTGCACCCACCGGCTGCTGGTCGATGCGAAACCGCTGCGCGGCGACGAAACCATCCAGCTTGAGGCAATCGGGAATATGTTGATGGTCGTACCACTCCTCCAGTTCCGCTTCGCGGCCGGGGCGGGGAATCGACAAGGCGATGAATGTGTGTTTTTGCAACCTCACAACCCGAGTCCGCGGTCGACGGACTCGTCCTCTTACTTCGCCACGTAAACGACGTGGTTTTGAGTGAACTCTGCGAGACCTTCCAGCCCGAGCTCGGCACCGATGCCCGATTGTTTGGATCCTCCGGCCGGCACGTCCATATGCACGTTCATGTGCTGATTGACCCACATGATGCCGGAATCGACTTTCATTGCGACTTCCAGCCCGCGCTCCGGATCGGCCGACCACACCGTGCCACCGAGTCCATAGGGCGTATCATTCGCGCGGGCGATCGCGTCATCGATGCTCCGATACGAAAGTACCGGGACCACGGGGCCAAATTGCTCTTCGCGCACGAGCCTCGCGTCATCGGCTATATCTGCAACGATCGATGGCCTGATGAAATAGCCCTTCCCGTCGCCGGTTTCGCCGCCGGCAATATATCGACCGTCGTGCCGGGTGTGATCCATGAGGGCTCGCACTTTGTCGAATTGCATTTTGTTCTGCAGCGGCCCATATTGGGTTTCTTCCTTCATGCCGTCGCCGATGATCGCCTTGTCCGCCAGCCCGGCAAGCTCAGTGCAGAACGAGTCGTACTGTGATTCGTGAACATAGATTCGCTTGATGGCGAGGCAGACTTGGCCGGAATTCATCATCGCACCTGCGAAGACCTGCGGTGCGACCGTCTTGGGATTCACATCGTCGAGAACGATGGCGGCATCATTCCCTCCAAGCTCCAGGGTCACGCGCTTCAGCGAACTGGCGGCACTCTCCATCACCTTCTTGCCCGTCACCGTCGAGCCCGTGAAGGAGATCTTCGCCACATCGGGATGTCTGGTCAGCAGGCCGCCGAGATCGTTTTGGTCGGTGATCATGTTGAACACGCCCGGGGGCAGGTGTTCATTGCAGATCTCGGCAAACCTCAGGCTGCTCAGCGGCGTCGTGGGCGCCGGCTTGGTGACCATCGTGTTTCCCGCGAGCAGCGCAGGCGCGACTTTGATCACCAAGATGGACAGGGGGAAGTTCCAGGGAGTGATCGCCGCGACCACGCCGAGAGGAGTTCTATGCTCGACAATTTTTTCCTTGTCGTTGTCCAGCAGCACCTTGGTCGGTAAATCCAAGCCGGCCAGAATCCGCAAGATCGCTGCAGAGCCCATGACCTCGCCCATGGCCTCGCGCAGCGGCTTTCCTTGCTCGGCCGTCAACAGACGGGCCACCTCGTTCGCACGTGCCTCGAGTCCGTCGGCAATGGCCATGATTTTCGCCCGGCGAGCGGCCACCGGTTGCTTCGCCCAGGCGGGGAAAGCCGCCTTTGCCGCTTGCACCGCGGCCTCCAGTTGTTTGGCATCGGCGCGGGGACACGCCGTCAGAACCTCGCCGGTCGCCGGATTGATCACTTCCATCGTCTGCGCGCCCGGTACGGGCCGTCCATTGATCATCAAGTGGAATGGCTTCATTCACGTCTCCGCCTGGCCACGTACAATTGATTCGCGTGCGTATAAAAATGCTATTTGCTAATATAGGACCGTACGGTGTGGCAGGTCCAGTCAAATCGGTGCCGGTGGCGCATCGTCAGTGCGATACTTGGAGTAGGTGGCATGTCGTTTACCGGGTATGTGCACGCCGAACGCGATAAAGCGCGCTTTCGGGTCGACAAGCGAGCCTTCACCGACGCGCAGGTGTTCGAGTCGGAACGCGCACTAGTTTTCAACCGCACCTGGCTGTATTTGGGGCACGAATCGGAGCTTCGACAGCCAGGCAGTTTCTTGACGCGCCAAGTCGCCGACTACAGTCTCTTGTTCAACAAGGACAAGGATGGAGTGGTGCATGCCTTCCATAATCTTTGCATGCATCGCGGCACAATGCTGTCCACGGAGAAATGCGGTACAGCCAAAGTCTTCACGTGCCCCTATCACGGTTGGACATACGGTACGAATGGATCGTTGCTGAGCCAGGGCGCACGCACCGGGTACGATGCCGGCTTCAATGCGGACGGTTTTTACAACCTTCGGCCGGTCCCGCGGTTGGAGCAATACCGCGGCTTCTATTTCATCAACATGAATCCCAAAGCGGTGGGGTTGCAGAAATACCTCGCCGGAGCGACGGAGTGGATCGACCTGATCGTCGATCAGACCGATGAAGGACTGGAGGTCACGCCGGGCGAACAGGAATTCCGGGTCAACTGCAATTGGAAGGTGATCACTGAGAATCAGATCGATTCATATCATGGTCCCTCGCTCCATTCGAGCTATTTTCAGTATGCGTTGAAGCGCAGCGGCGAGACTCCCGAACAGCTGTCTGCCAATTACTCCGGAGGGTCTTTTGCGTTCGGCAATGGCCATGCCGGCTTCGAGGTAGGTATACGGACGGGCAAGCCGATTGCCGATTGGATCCCGGCATTCGGGCCGGAATCGAAGCCGATCATCGAGCGCAAAAAGGCTGAGCTTCTGGAAAAATGGGGCGTGGAGCGGGGGACGCGGATGTCTGCCCGGACGCGCAATCTGTTGATATTCCCGAACACGATCTTGAACGACGTGATGTCGCTATCCGTGCGCACCGCCTGGCCGGAGACGCCCAACAGTAGCCGGGCCAATATCTGGAGTCTCGCGCCGATGGGGGAGCACCCCTTGATCCGCAAAATAAGGCTGCAGAACCATTTGACTTTCGTCGGTCCCGGCGGATTCGCGCATCCTGACGATTACGAGATCTTCGACCGGATTTCGATGGGCGATCGAATGTCGCCGTCCATCATGCATGACTACTCCAAGGGCATGAAGGCGGGATGTACCGACGACGTTCTCGTCGCGACCGGTGATCAAGCCGACGAAGGGCAACAACGGGCTTGGTGGACACAGTGGGATCGGATAGTCGGCGGCGCTGAAACGCTGGAAGAATGACACTCGTATGCAAGCAATGACGCTTCAGGAAACCATCGAGCGATTCCTGTTCGACGAAGCCGAGTTGCTGGATCGCTGGAAGCTAGCGGAGTGGGGTCAGCTCTTGACGGACGATGCGGAGTATACGGTGCCGCCCATTGGAGCGGCGGAAGGCGAAAGCCTCTCGCCTGACACGACTTTATTCGTGATTGCCGATGACCGAGAAATGCTGCACGCGCGGATTGAGCGGCTGGCCGGTAAATCCGCTTACTGCGAGAGTCCGCGCTCCAACTTGCGCCACCTGCTCAGCAACATTCGTGTTCTGGCGGAAGAAGACGACGAGCTCGCCGTATCGGCCAATTTCTGCGTCTACCGGGTGAGACGGGGGGAAGTCACCCAATATATCGGCCAATACCATTATCGATTGAGGCGAGCCGGCGCATCATTCCGGATCAAGCGCAAATCCGTGCTCCTGGATATCGATGTACTACGCGGGCAAGGAGGGCTCGGATTCATACTGTGAGCCGTTTGCAACCGCACTGACTCGAGGACCCGAACTATGGCTGATCAACAGGCGGCAGAGCCGCTACGAATCGCCGATGCGGATGCGATTCGATGGCACGAATCGGCGGATGTCATCGTCGTGGGGTTTGGCGGCGCGGGCGCCGCGGCGGCAATCCAGGCGCTCGATGAGGGCGCGTCCGTGATCGCGGTGGACCGATTTGCGGGCGGCGGCGCCACTGCCTACAGCGGAGGGGTTTTCTACGCGGGCGGCACCCGATATCTGAAGGCAGCCGGGTACGAGGACAGTGCCGACGAAATGTACCGGTATCTCGAAAAGGAAGGTTTGGTCGAAGCAGTGGGCCCGGCGACGCTTCGCCGCTTCTGCGATGGTAGCAACGACGATATCGAATGGGTCGCCCGCCTCGGTGTGCCGTATGGCGGTAAGGCGTTCGAAGAAAAGACCAATTACCCGCCCGATGGATATTATCTCTATTACACCGGCAACGAGAAAATGCCGGCGTTCAAGGCGGTTGCGACGCCTGCGCCGCGCGGCCATCGGGTGGCGGTGAATGGCTTCGGCGGCCAGCTCTATTTTCAGAAATTGAAGGAAGGCGCGCAGGCGCGCGGGGTCCGGCTCATCACCCATGCCCCCGTGACTCGTCTGGTGCTCGACTCGCGGAATACCGTGGTCGGCGTCGAGATCAACGAGCTACCGGAGCCGCTGAAAGCGCAGCACCAGAAACTTTACAAGGTATTGCATCCTTGGAAGCCGTTCAACAGCCGCAAGGCGGAAAAGGCGGCGCAATCGGCATCCGGGCTGGAAGATCGGAACGAGCAAAGAAAGCTATTGCTGGCGAAGAAGGGAGTGATCATCTCGACAGGCGGCTATAATCACAATGCGGAAATGTTCGAGCGATTTCATCCGCTCCTTGCGAAGCATTATCACAAGCTCCTGCGCCTCGGGTCCATGGGTGACGACGGATCCGGGATCAGGCTCGGCCTCTCCGCCGGTGGTGCGATCGAGCGCATGGATTATATCGGCATCGCGCGCACGATGGTCCCGCCGGACATCTTTGCGTACGGCATATTGGTGAATCAAAATGGCGAGCGTTTTTTCAACGAAGGCGCGTACGCCATGCGCATCGGCGTCGCTCTCATGGATCAACCTGATGGAAAGGCGTGGCTGATATTGAATGGCCGGGATTTCTGGGCGGGCCTGAGAGCATCTTTCCTCACGGGCGCCAATTTCCTGATCTGGGGCCTTCCCGCTCTGGTCAATATTTTCCTCGGCGGCACGAAGCGGGCCCCGACGCTCGAAGGGCTGGCGAAGAAGATTCATGTCGACCCGAGTGGGCTCTCGAAGACGGTCGCCGATTTCGACGCCTTGGCGGTCGGCAGCCGGCAGGACCCTCATGGAAAGGCGGCCGACCTGCTCCGACCAATCCAGCAGGGCCCGTTCTATGCAGTCAATTTTTCCATCGATAACGGGTTCGCACCGTCGCAAATCATGACGACCGGCGGGTTGGCCGTCGACGGTGAAACAGGTATGGTTAAGCGGGCGGACAACTCGCCGATTCACGGACTGTACGCCGCCGGGCGCGCGGCGGCTGGTATCGTCTCGAACGGATTCGTCAGTGGACTCACGATCGCCGACACCGTCTTCAGCGGTCGCCGCGCCGCGCGCGCGATCGTCAACTCGAAGGCCGAGCCATCGCGGACGCGCGGCAAATAGAAATAGAGTAACCCGAGGTAATCCATGAATACGACACTGGACATTGGCTTCGCCCGAGTCGAAGAGCTCGGGGACGCGATCATCCCGCGGCTCAATGCAGTGCGTGAGGCTTCACCGATCTACTGGAGCGAAAGCGATCAGTCCTGGATCATCAGCGGACACGCGGAAGTAGTAGAGGCTTTCAGCGGCAGGCTGCCCTTGTCCGCGGCAAGATTCAAATTATTGAATTTCCTGTTGCCCGACGAGGCGGAACGTCAGCGCGTCATTCCCAACATGCTGCGCTACTTCCCGCACTTTCTGATCAATCTGGATCCGCCGGACCATACGCGCGTGCGCAGGCTGATGCTAAAGCCGTTTTCCAGCAAGGTGACTGAAGCGTACCGTCCTCATGCCCGCGAGGTCATCCGCGAGGTCCTCGACGGACTTCAAGGCCGCTCCGACGTGGAGTTCGTCGAGGAAGTGGGTCGGCCGGTCACCGCGCGCAATATCATGCGTATCATCGGCTTCGAGGACGAGGCATTCTATCTGCCCAAGCTGAAGGAGTGGGCGTACCTCGCCAACGCCGCGGGAAGCGGCCGTCCGAGCCGCGACATCCTTCAGCGCAACGATGTCGCCTTCGGAGAAATGGCGGCAGCGTTCCAAGGGGAGATCGACCGGCGGCGCTCATCTCCTTCCGACGATTTCGTGTCGCTGCTCGTTCATGCCGGTGCGGGCGATGGAGACAGGTTCAGCGACGACGAGTTGATCGGCGAGCTCATTCTGATTTTGCTCGCGGGACACGACACGACCCTCAACACCATGGCGCTTTCGATCAATGCGCTATCCAAAGATCCGGCGGCCCAAGATTATATGCGTGAAAACCCGCAAAAGACGTTGAACTCGGTCATGGAGCTCATGCGCTATATCGCCATGTCCACTTCACAAGCGCGCATAGCCGCGCGCGACTTCGAGTGGAAGGGGCATGAATTCAAGGCTGGACAGATAGTCACCATCATGACGGCGGCGGCGAATCGCGATCCACGAGTTTTTGCGGACCCCGAACGCCTCGATCTGACCCGCGACCAGAGTAGTAACGTCGCCTTCGGCCCGGGCACCCATCACTGTATCGGTCATCTCGTGGCGAAAATGCAGCTCGCCGAATTCTTCCCGGAATTTCTGCGCCGATACCGCAGCTTCGAAATTCTCGACAAGACGATCAAGTTCGGCGGGGGCCTCACGTTCCGGGGGCCCCAGGAGTTGCATGTGCGATTGCTTCGTAGCGAGAGATGACTCGATTCAGCTCCCTTTCGTGGCGAGGCGGATATCGACGCCGGAGATCTCACCGGGAACGAAACCCTGGTCGATGGCCGGCACCCATACGGGGGCCGCGAGGTGTTGACCGCCATCTGCAAAAAAGACATTCCCGTTTAGCCAATCCGCCTCGTCGCACGCGAGCATCACGACGACCGAGCCGATATCATCCTTCGGATCTCCTCGACGTCCCAGCGCGGTGCCGCTTAATAAAGCATCGACCGTCTCCGGGCGCCGATCCCGGTAGGCGCGAAATTCCGAGGTATCCGCGCACGGTTCGACGTAGTTACAACGAACGCCGAAGCGCAGCCATTCCGTTGCTATAGTCCGCATCACGCCACGCATAGCGTGCGAGGCCGCGTTTGATTCGCCGTTGTAGGCGTTCATGTTCTGGCCGTATTGCGAACCGAGCATCACGATACGGCCCCAGGACTGCGACTTCAGCTGCGACCCGACCCCTTGGACTGACCATAAGGCGACTTTCACGCCGGCCCAGGCGAGATCCATCGCCGCCTCTGTTTTTTCATCCAAGGGAGAGATGGGCGTCGGCATCACCAGGTGTGTGACCAGGACGTCGACGCCACCCAAAGCGTCGGTCGCGGCGCGGATCACGCTCAGCCAGTGCTGCCGATCGCCTCGGACCTGCGCAAAATACTCGCTGATCCCATCGGCGCCGATGTTGGTCTTCGGAAGCTCCCCCTCGAGACATGCCGTGACCAAGGCGACGCTCGATCCTTCCTCCAGGAAACGCGCGTGAATGCCGGCGCGGATCTCATCCGCCAAGCCTACGATGATGCTGCGTTTGCCATCCATCCGATGCATGGTCCCCTCCTTATTCATAGCGCTGACCGGCGACAACCATCATCTGATTGAAGCCCCAGAGATGCATGCCCCCGTCAGCAAAGATCGTATGACCGGTTAGGAACCGGCCGGAATCCGAGGCGAGACCGACGATCGCCGAACCCACGCCGGTGGCGTCGCCCACCGGGAAAGCCTGCATCCAGGCAGTTTCCTGGAGTTTGCGCTGTTCGTTACCGAAATAGGGGTCCGCTTTCGCAAGCTCCTGCGCGCTTTGGGTCATCACCGCGTGACCGGGGCTGTGTGCGGCCGGTTGAATGGTGTTCACCCGGATATTGAAACGGCCCCATTCGTTCGCGAGCGTCCGCGTGAGGCTCGAGATGGCGTCCTTCCCGACGTTGTAGATCGTCGAATAGCGTGTCCCGTAAGTCGCCGATATAGAGCTGAAATTGATGATGCAGCCACCGCCCTGTTTGCACATCTGCGAAAACGCGGCCTGTGAGGCCCAGAGCGAGGCATACACACCGGTTGCCAGCGCGATCTCGAACGGATCCTGCTCTACGATGTCAGCCGCGATCCACGGTGTTATGGTCTGAGCATTATTGACCAGCAGGTCGAGCCGCCCAAACTGCTCGATCGTCTGCAACACCACGTCGACGATCTCATGCTTGACCCCCACGTCGCATTTCTTAAAGATCAGCGCACCGGATCCGTGCTGGCGCAGCCGTTCGACGGCCCGCTGACCGCGCTCCGAGTTGCGCGAGGCGATAATCACATCGGCGCCCTCTTGGAGAAGGCGAGTGGCGATGCCTTCGCCGACGCCCTGCGTAGCGCCGGTCACGATCGCAACCTGGCCCTCTAATCTTTTCATGATCCATTCCATCGAGTCGTCTAATTGAGGCCCCAAGGAGCTGAATTTGGGGGCATCGGCCGACAGCCATCGCAAACACGGTATGCCGATCGGTGACACCGGTCTAGAGGACAATGCCGTCGTGAGGCGCAGTCATACGCAAATACTGACGGTGCGACTGCCAAAAAAAGCTCCAGCTTGTTAATGAACGTCTTTGTCGATAACCTCGCGGCTTGCGTGTATGGCTTAAGTTGCGGGGGTATCATGATCGATCAATCGCTGCTCAATCCATTTGGGGTGCCTCGCGAAGATGAGCTTCCGCACGCCGCACACGCCCTCAAGAATTGGACGGAATACTGCTATTTCCTAGGCTTCGACCCGAAGGTCGGCACCGGCATCACCATCCATATCGGTCGCGAACCGACCGATACCCGCATCTGGCGCGGTACGTTGGGTATCTTTGTGCCGGGCGGCGAAGAGCTGTTGGTTGCCAAGTATTTCGGGCGTGACGGCAACGACCGTGGGCCCGGCGCCGGCCCGCTGCAGGTGCGCTGTCTGGAGCCGATGCAGCTGTGGTCGGTCGAGTTCGATGGTCTCGCAGAGCGCGTCACGCGCTCCGCGATCATGAACGATGTGCACAAGGACTCGCCGGCCGAACTCGCCAAATTCTATCTCCTGTTCGAGGCGGCCGCACCGTTGTGGGATCTCGGACGCGCCGGCATCGCCGACCAGATGGTTCTCGTCACCGATGAGGTCTCTGCGGAAGTCAAAGCAAAATCGCACATGAACCATTGGGAGCAGATTTGCCGGGTGCGCGGGAGCGTGACCATCGGGGGCAAAACCTATGAACTCGACGGTGCCGGCGTGCGCGACCACTCCCACGGTCCGCGCGATTACACGGCGATCATCGGCAATCGTTGGAGCAATATGGTGTTCCCGAGCGGCAAGGCGTTGATGACGATGGCGACACGCGTCGGCACTAACTTCATCATCGGCGGTTATATCTACCGCAACGATGGATCGCCGCTCGAAGTCATCAAATTGCTGGAGTATCCGTTCGTCGCCGATCTCGACACCCCGCACCGGAGCATCGCGGCCGATCCGTTGGCCGACGCGTCGGTCAGGAAGTTCGGCATGGTCATTCAAACAAAGCGCGGCCAGGAAGAAATCACCGGTGAGATTCTTCACGCCATGGGCACAACGTATCTCAAGCCCAACTTCGAGCTGGTCGGCACCGATATCGCGCGAATCAAAGGCGGATCGCAGCTCGCAGAATGCCCCGCGGTCTTCAAATGGGACGGCGAGATCGGCATGGGCATGACCGAGCGCATCGCGATGATGGAACATCTGCGCCGTACCGAGTAAAACGGTCGATAACCCGGGAGGAAGGCAGGTGGAGGCACTGGACTGGCGCGCGCGTCCCACGGAGGCGCAGATTGAGCAGATACGGCGGCGGTTTCGGACTGAACCCGCGGTCGACGCAAGCTTGACGAAAAAGATGCGTCAGCGCGGCGTGGGCCGGCCCCACACGCCGCAGACGCCCGGAACGGTGCGCGACAGTGTGGAAGCATTCCTGCGCAGGCGGATCGATGGTCCCATCAAGGTTCAGAACGTCGCCATTCTCTCGGGCGGTTCTTCGAAAGAACAGTTCGCTTTCGAGTTGGTTCAAGGCGCCGGCGCCCCGCAGAAGATGGTGCTGCGGCTCGAAACGCCGGAATCGACGGTCCAGACCAATCGCTTGCGGGAGTTCCAGGTTCTTGCGGCCGCCCACGGAAAAGTGCCGGCCCCGAAGCCCTTTTGGGTGGATGTCGAGGGAAGCGAGCTGCCTCAGCCAGGACTTATTTATGAGTTCAAACAGGGCGTCAGCCGCCCTCCCGATGGCGCCAAGACCGCAGGTCCTCAACAGGGTTATAACGAGCGCTACATTCGGCTACTTGGCCCGCAGTTCGTGAATTTGCTGGCGGACATCGCTCGGATCGACTGGTCTCAGTCGGACCACTCCGCCTTCGTGGTGCCCAAGGCCGGCACCAATGAGGCCGCACTGATGGGGGTGGACTGGTGGGAGCGCGTCTGGGAGGAGGACCGGTACGAAGCGAATCCGATGATGTCGCGGATTGCCGGCTGGCTGCGTGAAAACGCACCGGTGGCGGATCACATCTGCTTTGTGCATGGCGATTACCGCACTGGACAGTTTTTATTCGATGTGGACACTGCCGAAATCACGGCGATTCTCGATTGGGAAATGGTTCGTCTCGGCGACTATCATGAGGATCTGACCTATAACATGCTGCGTTCTCTGGGCTCCGCGGATCGCACGGGCCGCCAGTTGATCAGTGGCTTCTATCCCGTCGAGGAATATTTTGCGTCCTACGAGCGGCGCGCGGGCCTCAAGGTCGATCCCAAGCGCGTGACCTATTATCGGATCTTTAATCTGTACAAGCTCTGCGTGATCGGACTTGCGACCAGCCACCGCTGCATCCTCAGTCGCAAGACCCACAACGATACCCTGATGGGGCTGTCCGCCATGATGGGAGCAGTAAATTTCCACGAACTGCAGCAAGAGATGGAAAAGGTGATCTGATGGGCCCCGATTTCGCCGCCAATGTCACTTCGGCCATTCGCTCCATGGAGCAAACGGTGATACCAGCCGTGGACCCGAAGAATAGCGCCGCGCAGGAACAAGCCTACTTGGTGCTTTACCATCTGCGGCTCTTCTCAGATCAGCATAAGCACCTGTTGAGTTTCCGCCTGCAAGAGATCCGCGACTTCCATGCGCTCACGAGCGTACTGGTCGAGAGGGCGCATGCGAAGGGCGTCGAACTCGGCGAGGCAGGCGACGCGGCGGCGCTCGCGCTGTCGGCGGGCGCGCCATATTTGGAGCTTCGCATTCCAAGGTATGACGATCTCGCAGCGGCGGCGCAAGGACTGCGGGAGGCGGCGGATCGGCTGGTCGTCAACCTCCGGGATCGAGGCGGCAGCGATCTTCTGAAAAGCGTCGGCGCCGATGAGCTCCTTCTCGCGGTCAGCGCTCGCGACGAGGCTCGGGCACGTGCCTGGGTCAAGGCGCTCGGGATGGATCCTAGTCCCGGGGACATCCCAGCGCTTGCCGATCTGATGAAGAGTGTTGAATCGCCAGGCAACGAATAAAGATTGCCTATCGCTTGATCCCGTAGAGGCCCATGAAGGCATTGACGGCTTGGGCCACCTGCGCGCGGATTTCCGCGGGGGTGAGCGGTGGAATGAGATTCAACAAAAATCTGAGGTGGGTTGGGCCCTTGCATAAGCTCAAGAATTGCTCGGCCGCAAGCGCGCAGTTGGGCATATCCACGAGACGTTTTCCTTTAGCCCCCTCCAAGTACATCTCCAACCCCTTGAGCCCTCGTGCCGGGCCAACCTCATAGAACAGTCGCCCGAGTTCCGGGCTGCGATGGGCTTCGGCGACCAACACACGAAACAGCTTCACCGTTTGCTCGGAAAATAGGTGCTGAAGGTACTGCTCACCGAAGGCTGTCAGGCTCTCGGCCGGTGCACCCTCGATCGTCGTCTCGAGCATCCGGTCGGCCCCATGACCGCACATATCACGCACCTGCGCCTCGAATAATTCTTCCTTGTTTCTGAAGTAGTTATAAAGAGTACCTTTGGAACCGCCTAAGCGCGCAGCGATGCTCGACATCGAAGTGGCCGCGTAGCCATTTTCAAAAAAAACCTCACGGGCCACGCTCATGATCGCTTCGCGGCGCTGATCGCGTTTGGGTGAAGGCGCTGATTTGACCATACAGTACGGTTGCTCCTTGACGCTTCGGAGTCATTGATGCGATAGTACCATGAAATGACCATACCGTACGGTCATCAATCGAGCAAACGATGCACCTGCAGAATCCTGGCCGACGCTTTGTCGGTGTATTAACCGCGACCGCAGTGGTGCTCGGCCTTGGGGCTTGCGCGAGCGTTCCGGACTTGGGTACGGCGCCGGGGGTCAAGCCCGCGAGCGCTTTCGAGAGCAGCGCAAGTTTCGCGGCGCCCGCGGCTGGGTGGCCTTCCGAAAGATGGTGGAGGGCCTATGGTGACCCGCAGCTTTCGGCACTGATCGAAGAGGCGCTGCAGGGCACTCCGTCGCTGGCGCAGGCGGAGGCGCGCATCCGCCAAGCCGCGTCGACCGCCGCCGAATCGAAATCCGCGCTCTGGCCCAATCTCGAGATCGACGCCAAGACCGGCGAGATCAAGCAAAGCTTGAACCAGGGATTCCCGCCCGAGTTTGCCCAGTACCTCCCGCGGGGCTACAACTCGGAAGGGTATCTAGCCCTGAAGTTTGGCTACGAATTCGACTTTTGGGGAAAGAACCGGTCATCGGTCGCCGCCGCGGTCTCCGAGGCTCGCGCGGCGCAGGCGGAGGCGGCGGAAGCCCGACTCGCACTCTCCACCGGCATTGCCTCGGCGTACGCGGATCTTGCGCGGCTGTACGCGGAATACGAGGTCACCGCGCGCTCGGTGGCGGTTAAACAGGAGACCATGAATCTGGTATCGCGTCGCGTCGATAACGGACTCGATACACGGGCAGAGCTCGAGCAAGCGCTCGCAGGTCCGCCCTCCGAACGTGCGCAGCTCGCCGCCCTGGACGAGCAAATCGCTCAGACGCGCAATCGCATCGCCGCCCTGATGGGTGCGGGGCCCGATCGCGGCATTTCCATCCCGCGACCCGCGGCGGCCGCGCTCAAGTCCTTCGGCTTGCCGCCGCAGCTCGCGGCCGCGCTGATCGGCCGACGTCCGGATCTGATCGCCGCTCGTTGGCGCGCGGAAGCCGCCGCCAATCGCATCGGTGTCGCACGAGCGGCGTTCTATCCCAACATCAATTTGTCGGCTTACATTGGCCAGCAGGCGCTCTTCGCCAATCTTCTGTGGCGCAGCAGCTCGCAAATCGGCGGCATCGAGCCTGCCGTGACGCTCCCGATCTTCGAAGCCGGCCGGCTGCGCGCCGAGTATCGCGGCGCGCGGGCCGATTACGAAGACGCCGTGGCGAGCTACGATGCGACGCTCGTTCAAGCGTTGCGAGAAGTGGCCGACGCCGCGGCCAGTGAGCGGGCGTTGAGCAGCCGTCTTACGCAGAGCCGCGCAGCGCTCGCCGCCAACGAAGAGGCGTACCGGTTGACCCGGATGCGCTACCAGGGCGGACTCTCGAACTATCAATCGGTGCTGCTCGCCGAAGACGCGGTACTGCAGTCTCGGCTGATCGTCGCCGATCTCGATGCGCGTGCGTTCACCTTGGACGTGCAGCTCGTGCAGGCCCTCGGCGGCGGCTACACGCAAACCTGACCCAAAGGATCCACTCATGCCCGAGCCCATGGGCGCCCGCAATGCACCGGTGACGCCATTGCCCCCGCCGCCGCATTCGCCGTCGCCAGCCGCGGCGGCGAGCGAGCCCACGCGCGCCGGCAAACGCAAGCGACTCTTCGGCTTTCTGGCCGCAGTGGTCATCGCGGCGGCCGTCGGTATCGGAATTTGGCTCTGGCTCACCGCCGATGAGGTCACTACCGACAATGCCTACGTCGATGCCGATCTGGTTGAGGTCACGCCGCTCTACGGCGGTCCGGTGGCGAAGGTCGCTGTCAGCAACACGGATCTGGTGAAACATGGACAGATTCTCTTGGTGCTCGACGACAGCGATGCTCAATTGGCGCTTGCGCAGGCGAAAGCGGAGCTCGGTCAGGTGGAGCGCAAAGTGCGCGGCTACTTCGCCAACGACACCGCACTCGAAGGCCAGGTCGACTCGCGCGAGGCGGATATCGCGGCTGCCGCGGCGAAGCTCGCAAGCGCCAAAGCGGACTTCGAGCGCGGGCGGGTGGATCTTTCGCGCCGACAAGCACTTGCCGAGTCGGGGGCCGTCTCGGGCGATGAGCTGACTCAGGCGCAGAACGCCTTCGCCACCGCACGCGCGGGCTTGCAGTCCGCCGAAGCGGCGCGCACCCTCGCGATCGCCCAAAAGGCCGCTGCCATCGGCCAGCGCTCCGTAAACAAGGCGCTGTTCGAGGGGGCGAGTGTAGAGACCAATCCTGAAGTTGCGGCGGCGCGCGCAAGGGTGGAGCAGGCGGAGCTCAATTTGAGCCGCACTCGGATACTCGCGCCGGTCGATGGCGTGATCGCCAAGAACGTGGTCCAGGTCGGCCAGCAGGTCGAGCCGGGCCAACAGCTGCTGACAATCGTGCCGATCAATGCGGTGTATGTCGATGCCAACTACAAAGAGGCGCAGCTGCGCAAAGTGCGCATCGGTCAGCCGGCGATGCTGACCTCCGATCTATACGGCGGATCGGTCAAGTATCACGGCAAGGTCGTGGGGATCGGCGGCGGCACGGGCGCGGCGTTTTCGTTGATCCCGGCGCAGAATGCCACGGGCAACTGGATCAAGGTGGTGCAGCGCCTGCCGATCCGGATTGCGCTTGATCCGCAAGAGCTCAAGGCGCATCCCTTGCGCGTGGGCCTATCGATGAACGCCTCGATAGACACCTCGCGGCGATAGACCAGCAACTCATGGCAAACGAGGACGAGCGCCCGCCGAGCGCGAACACCGAGTTTGCGCCCATGAGTGGTGCGCCGCTCTGGATTGCGGGCGGTCTATTGGCCTTGTCGAATTTCGTCACGGTACTCGACACGACGATCACCAACGTCTCGGTGCCGAACATCGCGGGCGGCCTCGCCGTGTCGCCCAATCAAGGTACGTGGGTGATCACGTCTTACGCGGTGGCGGAGGCTATCATGGTGCCGTTGAGCGGTTGGCTCGCACAACGCTTCGGTGCGGTCAAGCTGTTCGTTGCCGGCATCATCGGATTTGGGATTTGCTCCGCGCTTTGCGGATTTGCGACCTCGCTCAGTGCGCTGGTGGTGTTTCGCATCATGCAAGGCATTTGCGGCGGTCCGCTGATGCCGCTTTCGCAAAGCCTGTTGAGGCGCATTTTTCCGGCCGCGAAACAGGCGCATGCCCTCGGGCTCTGGTCCATGACCACGACCGTTGCGCCGATCGCGGGGCCGCTGCTGGGCGGTATGCTGGTCGACAACGCGGGCTGGCCCTGGATCTTCTTCATCAACGTGCCGATTGCTCTCGTGGTGGGAGTGCTCATCTGGCGATATCTGGGAACCCGAGAAACAGCGACCGAGCGCAAGCCCGTTGATTTTATCGGCCTCGCGCTCCTCATTGTCTGGGTGGGTGCCCTGCAGATAATGCTCGACAAAGGCAAGGACCTTGATTGGTTCGGCTCCGGGTTCATCGTCTCGCTTGCCGCCATCGCTGCGCTCGGATTCAGCGCCTTTTTGATCTGGGAGCTGACCGATGAACATCCCATCGTCGATTTGCGCGTGTTTCGGCACCGCGGGTTTGCGGCCTCAGCCGCCGTGATGACGCTCGCCTATGGCTCATTTTTCTCCGCAGTGGTGCTGTTGCCGCTATGGCTGCAAATCAATCTGGGGTATACCGCGACCTGGGCCGGTCGTGCCTTTGCGTTCCAGGGCGTCTTTGCCGTTATTTTGTCGCCGATCGTCGCCCGCATGACTCAGAGCTACGATTCTCGCATCCTGGTCACGATCGGCATGCTGACCTTTGCCGCAGTCGGTGTATGGCGCAGCTCCTTCAACACCGACATTGCGTTTTACCAGGTGGTAATGCCGCAATTGGCGCAAGGCGCCGCCATTCCCTTCTTCTTCATTCCCTTGATGGCGGTTGCTTTGGGCTCGGTGCCGCCGCGCGAGGTGACCTCGGCAGCGGGGCTTCTAACCTTCATGCGTTCCACCTCGGCGGCGTTCGCCACGTCCATTACGATCACGCAGTGGGAAGACATTGCGGTCGATCGTCGGGTCGATATCGCCGGCACATTGAACCGCGCCGGCGGTGCGCTCGATGCATTGAGCCAGGCCGGCAACTCGGCCGCGCAGGCACTGCGTCAGCTCGATTCCCTGGTGCAAACGCAAGCCGTCATGTTGGCGACCAACCGGGTGTTTTTCATCGTCTCATTCGTATTCATGGCGGCGGCGGCGGCGGTGTGGCTGGCGCCTCGCGTGAAACGCCCGCCCGCGTCGGCCGGCGGGGGCCATTGACTCGGAGTCGAGCAGCTCGCGCCGCCGCCCCCGCAAATGGCGAGTTTAATGTGAGCAATTGCTCATAATAGGATCGACTTTAGCGAAGAAATCGTTGTATGTGTGTGAAAGAGGAGGACACGTGAGAAATTTCCGCTGGATTGCAGGGGCGGTGCTACTCGCTACCACCGTCGCCGTCGCAGAAGCCGACCAATACACCGCCACCTTGGCGCAGCCGCTTTCGGAAAAAAAGGAATTCATCAGCAACGGCAACATCTGGCGATGCGAGGGATCTACGTGCATTTTAGCCTCGGTCCCGACAGACCCCGCTTCGGTCCGCACTTGTCATGCCTTGCAGCGGCGAGCGGGAACGTTGACCGCGTACGGCTCACAGGAACGACCGTTCGATGCCGGCAAACTGGCGGCGTGCAACGCGGGGGGCTGAGTTCCCGTAGACCGAGGTGTTACGCCGGAGCCAAGTCCCGATGGCGGGACAATGTCATCGCGTAAACGGTCACAAATTCCGTGATCTCCGAGATGGCTTGGCTCTTATTCATGCAGTCGGGTCTTTCGTCCAGATACCGCGCGATGACGCCGATGACGCATTTATCGATGATATAAGACTTGCGGGCGATTACGATCCTTTCCACGTCGGCGAAGTGCTGCTCGAAAAACATCTGGGTATTACGGTGGATCAGGCTGTCGAATGAGAATGGCTGGGCCACGCGCCGCAACTCCGGTACTTCATTGATGAGTTGCAAAAGTGCGTAGCGGTCTTTCTCGAATACATCGAATACATACTCGATGAGTTTGGGAACCGACACTTCGACCGGGGCGCCCAAATGCTCGAGCGTCTTGCGCTTCATGGTGAGTGCTGCCTGGTGGCACGCGTTTTCGTAAACGGCGAGTGCAATCGCCTCGCGGTTGCTGAAATACTGATATAGCGAGCCGATGCTGATGTTGGCTTTCTCGGCAATTTGATTCGTGCTCACATAAGCGTAGCCATGCTGCCTGAATTGCGCCTTCGCTGTAGCTATGATCTTGTCGTATAGAATCTGGGAGCGCTTTTGCCGGGGCGCGCGTCGAAAAGGACCTTTACGAAGGACGTTGTCCTTGGATTGCTTTTTCATCTGGTAGATAGCGAGCCCAACGTGAGCAAATGCTCATGCCCAAGGCCGAGTATAGCTCAGCGAACGGTGCGCGAGTATAAAGGTACGGATGAGGGGCGAGCGCGCATCGGACAGCGAGATCGATCGGCCACGTCGGGCGCTCATTACCTTGGCCGTGATCATGGCGTCATTCCTGCAGGCGATCGACACCACCATCGCCAATGTCGCTCTGCCCCGCATTCAAGGCTCGCTCTCAGCCTCGCAAGATCAGATGGCTTGGGTGCTTACGTCATACATCATCGCCGCCGCGATCATGACGCCATTGAGCGGCTGGCTCGCCGGACAGATCGGCCGCAAACGAGTTTTCCTCTTCTCCGTTGCCGGTTTCACAGTGGCGTCCATGTTCTGTGGAGCCGCCCAGACCCTGCCGCAGATCGTCCTGGCGCGACTGTTGCAGGGTCTGTGCGGAGCCGCGCTCATCCCAATGTCGCAGGCGGTGCTGCTCGATGTAAATCCTCCCTCGCGTCATGCGCGCGCGATGGCGATTTGGGTGATGAGCTCAACCTTGGCTCCGATATTAGGTCCCGCACTCGGAGGTTGGATCACGGAGAACTACACTTGGCGGTGGGTGTTCTACATCAATGTTCCGATTGGATCGCTGGCCTTTCTCGGCCTTCTAAGTGCTCTTCCGGAGAGCCCAATCAGCAAGTCGCGCTTCGACTTCTTTGGTTTCAGCGCGTTGAGTTTGAGCATTGGCGCGCTGCAGTTGGTGCTGGATCGCGGGCAGATGAAGGATTGGTTCAGTTCCACAGAGATCTGCATTGAAGCCATCGTGGCCGCCGCAGGGTTCTATCTGTTCACCGTGCACATGCTGACGACGACTCGAGAGCGCTTCGTGAATCTTTCGCTGTTCAAGGATGGGAATTTTCTCGCCGGCAATGCTTTGATTTTCGCTGTTGGGGTCGTTTTATTCGCCACACTTGCGCTGCTTCCGACGTTTCTGCAAGAGCTTCTCAATTACCCCGTGGTGACGACCGGTCTCGTGATTGCCCCCCCGGGGAATAGGTTCGATGATTTCGTTGTATATGGTGGGGCGGGTCATGGGGAAAATCGACGCACGCATGATCATCGCCGTCGGTTTTGGTTTGGCTGCGTTTTCCGCGTGGCAAATGACAGGCTTCAATCTGCAGATGGACAGCCCCACCGTGGTGTGGTCCGGTCTCGCTCAGGGCCTGGGGACAGGCCTCATATATGTACCTGTTTCGGTCGCCGCTTTTTCGACTCTCCCACTACATTTGCGTAACGAGGGCACGGCGATCTTCAGCCTCACGCGCAATATCGGGTCCGGCGTCGGCATTGCGGTCGCAGAGACGCTTCTGACCCGCAACACCCAGATCATGCATTCTACGCTGGCCGAGCACGTGACCTTCTTCAATCCGGTCTTCCGCAAGCAATTTCCAGGAGCGCCGACGATCGGCTCATTGGCGGGATTGAACGGAACGGTAACCAGACAGGCGGCCATGATCGCCTACAACAACAACTTCAAATTGCTATTTTTGCTTTGCTTGTCGGCGATCCCCCTCGTATTGTTGCTGCGCAAACCTCCTGTCGCGGTCGCCGCGCCGGTCGCTACGGAATAATAGTGATGAACGTATATGGAGCCTGAACGCGGTCACCGAAGCCTTGCACTGGTTCGAACAACATCTGCCCAAGCGGGGGAGTTGGCCAACATCGGCGATCCCTGCCAGGATCTGGCATTAGGAACGCATCGCGGGATTTTCGCTGCCTCCCGAGAATGTCGCGTTCTATATGGTATGGAACACCTTCAAGTCCATGCTGGTGCTCAACAATGGTTTGCGATGTTTCCTTTCCGGCCAATATGTGGGGCTCGCTCGGGCGACGCTCGGATACGGCAAGGTGAAAATCTATGAGCATCTGCTCGGCGCGATCTTGGATATGGATCTCGAAGCAGGCCGCCGACTTCATCGTAGAGGGGCAGCCAAACCCGTATCACAACAAGAAAGTCACCGGAGGCTGAGGATGCGACCAATCGCGCGCGAGCTCAATCGGCCATCGCTGCATCACTGGAAGGTCAGCTCGTTTCCGGTGTCCAGGACAAATGGAGCGCCAGCATGCTATGACCCGCAACGCGCGCGCGTTATCCGGCATGCGGCGCGGCGGCTTGGTTCGGATTCGTCCCACCGAGCGCGAGGAAAAGCTGCACGGTGTCGAGGTACCGCTGCGCCACCGCCCGCACGTACCCCGTGCGGGCGCGTTGGTACGTTCGCTCGGCATCCAAAACCTGGATCACACCCGAGTTGCCTTCCGCGTAGCTGGTGCGGACCAGCGCCAATCGCCCCGCCGCGCCTTGCTCCGCCTGCGTTTGCGCATCGAGCTCTTCGGCGTCGTGGTCCAGCGACTCGAGCATGTCGGCGACCTGCGCGAATGCTTCGAGCACGGTCTGCTCGTAATTCGCTGCGCTTGCGCGCATGGCATCGACCGTGGCGCGTTTCTCTGCGCGCAGCGTCCCACCGTCAAAAATTGGCTGTGTCACGCCCGATAGCAGGCTCCACGCGGCGTTCGCCCGGTCGAACAGGTGCTCTGGCTGGAGCGACTCGAGTGCGGCCGTGGCGCTCAATTGAATTTGGGGATACAGATTGGATGCGGCGACGCCGACGGCGCTGGTTGCCACATGCAGCTGCGCCTCCGCGGCCAAAATGTCGGGTCGGCGGTGCACGAGCTCCGAGGGCAGCGTTACCGGCAGCTCGAGCGGCAACGTGATCTCATCGAGAGCAACATCCGGCGGCAGTCGATCCGCCGCAACCCGTCCGAGCAGCACCGATAGGGCATGATGTGCCTTGGCAAGATCCTGGCGCAAAGGCGGCAGCAGTGTCATGTCCTCGATGAGCTGGCTCTGAGCCGCCAGCACATCGAGACGCGCAACTGATCCATTGTCGAATGCAGTCTGCACCAGCTTGAGGTTGTCCCGGTCCTGCCCGATCAACGTCTCGAGTGTCGAGATCTGCGCCTGAGTCGATGCGATCGCAAGTGTCTGCAGAACGGCCTCCCCGGTGATAGTCAAGTACGCCGCATCCATCCTACGTCGGGCTACTTCGGCCTCGGCGTACTTTCCCTCCACGCTGCGCGCGACTCCTCCGCTGAGGTCAAGCGTGTAACTCACGGTCGGGCCAATCGAGTAGTAGGTAAAGGTAAAGGGCGGGGCCAAACCGCCCAAGAATTCCTCTCCATATTTTTGACGGCCCGCGGCCGCCGTCACACCGATTTGTGGAAACCGGGAGCCGGCCTGAGCCGCGGCCAACTCTTGGGCCTGCGCGAGCGTCGCGGTCGCGGCAGCGAGGTTCCGATTATGTTCCAGGGCCTCTTTGACGATGCTGTCGATGGCAGCCGAGCGGAACAGCGTCCACCAGTTGCCCTCGATCTCCCGCCCTGGCGCGATGTGCTGCAGTGAATCGCTCTGGCCGCCTGATTCGACTTGCAGCTGTTCCGCGGTATAGCGCGCCGCGGCCGGCGCCTGGGGCCGCACGAAATCGGGACCGGCGGTGCAAGCGGTCAGGGCGAGCGCGCAGGTGGCGAGGATTGCCGCCCTTGCGCGGGTACGCGACAAGGTACGGTCGGCGGATCGTGTCGTCGCACTTCGCATGGCTACTCGATGGCAATGGGCTCGGCGGGGGCACCGCCGCGACCTTTGCGAAGCAGCAGCACGAGTGGGATGGTCGCCAGACTCAATATGAGCAGCAGCTTGAAATCATCGTTGTAGGCGATCATGGTAGCTTGTTGAGTCACGGTCGCATTCAATGCGGCCAAACCGTGCAAAGTGGGTGATCCGCCGGGCATTGCTTGGAGAGCGGATCTATAGGGAGTCAGCTGCGCGGCGAGCGATGCGTGTGCAATTTGCGTGTTGCGCGTCAATAAACTGACTACCACGGAAATCCCGACGCTGGCGCCGACGTTGCGCATCAGGCTGAAGATGGCGGTGCCTTCATTGCGCAGCGGCCGTGTCAGGGTCGCGAAGGTAGTGGCCGCGACAGGCACGTAGACGAAGCCGACTCCCACGCCTTGGGCGAGCCCGGACCAAACGACCGTCGCAGCGTCCATCTGCAGATCGAAGCCGGTCATCTGCCAGGCGGAAAAAGCAGTCAAGCCAAAGCCGAAGGCGATGATCAGGCGTGCATCGACCCTTTTGAGAAGCCGTGGTACGACGAACATTGCAAGGAAGGACCCGATCCCGCGGGGGGCGGTCACCAACCCGGTCGTCACCACGGGGTAATTCAGTAAATCTTGCAGCATCGGAGGCAGCAGCGCCAACGTGGCGAACATGACCACGCCCACGACAAAAATCAATACGTTTCCGGCGATGAAGTTTCGATCTCTGAAAAGTGCGAGACTCACGAAGCGTGCCCGCGTCGTCGTCAGCATGTGCACAGCGAACAGATAAATCGCCGCCGCGGCGATCGTAGCCTCGATCCAGATCTCGGTCGAATTGAACCAATCCTTCAACTGACCGCGGTCAAGCATCAGCTGGAACGCGCCCACGCCCGTACTCAAAGCCAAGAAGCCGAAAAAATCGAATCGGGACTTGTGAACGGAACTTTCCGGCAGAGAACTCAAAATGCCGAGAAATGCCAGGATGCCGAAAGGGACGTTGATGTAGAAAACCCAGCGCCAATTGTAGTTCTCGGTCAGCCAGCCCCCGAGGGCCGGACCCATGATGGGGCCCAGGGTGGCGGCCATGGCCCAGACCGACATCGCCCGCGCTTGGCGCTCCGGGGCGTTGATGTCCAGCAATACCGCCTGCGACAGCGGAACCAGCGCCGCCCCGCAGATACCCTGCGCCAGCCGTGCGAGCACGATCTGCGGCAGGGATTGAGCCAGACCGCAGAGCATGGACGACAAGGTGAAACCTGCGACCGACACGAGAAATACCCGCTTGCGGCCGACCTGGCCCGAAAGCCAACCGCTCAACGGCGTCATGATGGCAGCGGCGATGATATAGGACGTGAGCACCCAAGCCATCTGATCCTGCGTCGCAGAAACGGAGCCCTGCATGCGCGGCAGGGCGACGTTGGCGATCGTGTTGTCAAGCGACTGCAGGGTCGTCGCCGCAATCACCGAGAGCGTGATCAACAGCCGGCGTGGTCCATCTATCTCGTCGCTCGTGGCTGCCGGGCTGCCTCCGGGGGCGCTGGCGGAGCCGCTCATGGGGATTCTGCGCTCATCGGGAATCTCTGTTCGCGGCTGAACGTGCGTCCCGTGGGCGGCCGCGGGATCGCGTGTCGACGGTGACATCGGCGCTGAGTCCCGCTTGAAGCAGGAGCGAGGAATCCGCATCCGTGAGCTGTAGCCGCACCGGCACGCGCTGGACGACCTTCACCCAGTTGCCCGTCGCATTTTCCGGCGGAAGAAGTGAGAACTGCGAGCCCGTGCTCGGGCTCACGCTGGTGACCACCGCCGAAAACCGTCGGCCCGGAAACCGGTCGATCTCGATGCTCGCTTCATCGCCCGGGCGCATGTGAGCGAGCTGCACTTCTTTGAAGTTTGCTTCGATCCAGACGTCGCGTATCGAGACCAGCGCAAACACCGGGGTGGATGCGGCGATGTAATCGCCCACTTGCAGCTGCTCCACCTTGGCGGCCACCCCGTCAGCCGGCGCCGTGATCACCGTGTAGGAGAGTTCAAGCTCCGCGCGATCGAGGGCCGCTTGCGCCTCTTCGACGAGCGGATGCTGCGCCGGCGCGATGTCAGGTTTGCCGTTCAGGTCGGCGAGAGCGGTTGCGATCTGCTGCCGAGCGCCGGCGACTTGCTGCTTTGCCGCATCCGACGCATGTGCCGCCTGGTCGAACTGCGTCTGGGAAGCGATTCCCGCAGCGAGCAGCCGTGACTGGCGGTCTCGCTGTTGCTGAGCAAATCTTTCGGTATCCTGAGCGGCCCGTAGCTCCACCTGGCGCTGCCGATACGTGGATTTGAGCGACGCAACCTGCATTTCCGTTGCGGCGAGGCGTGCCCTGGCATCGCTTACGGCAATGCGAAAGGGCGCGTCGTCCAGCCGAAACAGCGTTGCACCGCGGCGCACGATCTCGTTGTCGTGAACATCGATTTCTCGCACTCGGCCGGCGATGTTTGAGCTGATGGATACCGTAGCCGCCTGCGTGTACGCGTCGTCCGTGCTTTGGTATCGCCCTCCCGAGAAATAAAAATAGGCGCCGAGACCGAACACGATCGCCGGTGCAACCCACATCAGCGGCCGGCGCAAGCGCTGCAGCCTGCTCCTCGCAGACGGAGCAGCATTCGCGCGAGTCTCATCGTGCACCGTCGGGTTGACTCCGCTCATGACTGCGGAATCGTTCGATGGCGGCGGGCTCGCACTGCGGCGTTATCACCGCTGTCTGCGGCGCCGGCCATGGGGGTGACCGGCCCAGGCAGCGGCTGCAGCGAGAAGAAATTGCTCTGCACCTTTTGGAGCATGGAAATGAGCAGATCGGTCTGCTTCTTCGGCATGCCGGCGAACGCTTCGCGCCGCGTCAGCTCCACCAACTGCCAGATATCGTCCACAAGTGGTTTGGCCTTCGCTTTGAGGTAAAGGCGTCGAGCCCGACGGTCGGCTGGATCTGTGCGGCGCTCAACCAGACCGTCTGATTCCATTCGGTCCAGAATTCGTACCAAGCTCATCGGCTCGATGTCGGTGAACTCCGCCAATTGAATTTGGCTGAGGCCCTCGTGATTCGCCAGATACACGAGCGCTCTACATTGAGGAAGGGTCAGACCGTGCACGGCCGCTCTTTGCTCAAAACGCTGCACGTAAAGGCGGCTCACGTCCTTTAATAGAAAGCCGAAGCTGCGCGTAGGATTCACCTGATTCCTGATGGGAGATCTGCTAATTTGAGTGCAGGATGATACTATATCAACTGTGATGATCGCAACTGTGACGCATCCACCAGTTGACGACGCAACGGTGCGTGATAGGGATGGGGAACTAACTCACGTAACGCGCCCTTATCTCTTCGCGCAGCGCTTTGATGATGCCAAGCATATCGAGATATCCGTCCACCGACCCATTGCGTGACCGCATCTCCTCGAATGCCGTCTCGAGAAAATCCGGCTCCACGCGGACGATGGCGGACATCACATCGAGCGTAGGAGTGATGCCGTAGGTGTTGGCGAATGAAGCCTGCGCCTGATGGATGCTCATGGACTCGCGCAGGCCGGCGTTGGTCAAGAGGTAATCTTCCATGATGGCGCCGTGGTCGACCCCGAGGAGCCGCAATGTCAACGCACAAAGGATTCCGGTGCGATCCTTGCCGTGCGTGCAGCTCACCAGGGAAGCGCAATCTGCCGTCGCGAGGCGGCGCAGATAGCGTGAGTACAGGCCTACATGTTTGGAATCGTAGGGAATGCTGCGATAGGCATCGCGCACCTGCGCAACGACATCATCGGGCGTGACGCCAGGCTTTCTGAGAAACGCCACGTAGGGCAGTGTGGCGACACTGCTCTCCTCGGTGTCCACGACGAGCTCCACTGAGCCGCTCGCCGGCCACACCCGCGGCTCTCTAGCACATTCGAACGACCGTCGCAGGTCGACTATGAGGCCAATGCCGAGGCCATCAAGCGTCTCCCTGTCAGACGGCGACGCCGCGCCTTGGTGTCCGCCCCGAAACAGGCGACCTTCCACGACGCGCCGCCCATCGTTGGTCGGATGGCCGCCGAAATCGCGGAAATTGGCTATGCCCTGAAGCGAATACACGGCTCAGTGGAGCTCGTCGTGGACACCGAGGAGAGCTTGAACACCTCCGCAGGGAAGAACACGTCGTTCTGCCACTCCTTCACGAAGGGCTCGATCTCCTTCTTGAAGAACCTGCGCGCGGTTGCGCGGTAGGCGTCGTGTTCGGGCGAGAAGATTTT